>ERZ773022.24-NODE-24-length-149707-cov-18.079986_pt1 | contig 149707 bp, 115 predicted proteins | sample MGYA00580839_ERZ773022 | MGnify/ENA primary metagenome ERZ773022 (study PRJEB29015, sample SAMEA2738020) | human oral metagenome | biome: human oral; feature: human-associated habitat; material: dental | place: China | collected 2044 ...
CTTGACCTTCTCCTTACCATGGAGACGCTCTGCCGACTGAGCTATCGGGGCAACGCCGAGAAGCCTAACTCAAAACGGAACCACAATGCAATTCCTGTGATTGAGAATGACATCACAACGAGTCTCGAAGAGACTGTGGCAGGTGAGGGATTCGAACCCCCGAAGCACGAAGCGTCTGATTTACAGTCAGATCCATTTGGCCGCTCTGGAAACCTGCCATACGCCGAAAAAATCGGTGCTGTGGAAGAATAGCAGAATGACCCGGCACTGCGCCAATCAAAGTGACCGAAGTGCGCCACAACGCACAAAGAAAGGATGATCATGGCAGATTCATCGTTTGACATCGTTTCCAAATTGGACCGCCAGGAAGTCGATAATGCGGTCAATCAAGCCGCAAAAGAGGTCTCAACTCGCTACGATTTCCGCAATGTTGACGCTTCGATTCGACTGGTTGGTGACGCCATCGAAATGGAGGCGAACACCCCCGAACGCGTCATGGCTATTGTCGACGTCTTGCAGACGAAGCTTATTCGCCGTGGAGTTTCACTTAAGGCGCTTGATCTCAAGGATCGCGAACCCAAGGCACAGGGAAAGATCTACCGCCTCGTTGCCCCTCTGCGCGAAGGAATCGAGCAAGATGTTGCGAAGAAGATCACAAAACTGATTCGCGACGAGGGCCCCAAGGGAGTGAAGGCACAGATCCAAGGAGATGAAATCCGTGTTTCTTCCAAGTCGCGCGATGATCTTCAGGCAGTGATCGCCCTTCTCAAGGGTCCTTCCGGAGAAAAGCTCGACGTAGCTCTTCAGTTCGTGAACTACCGCTGAGATTTCTCGAATATCGCAAAGCTGTGGGGGCATCTAGCACTGTGCTAGATGCCCCCCACATTCGCCTATTCAGCTGCCGCGCAAGCTTACGCGGCTCAGTTTTACTGACACTGAACAAAGCTTGGCGTTAGTAACCCGCAATCTGCTCGAGGCGTGCGATTCTCTGATCCATCGGCGGGTGCGTCGAGAAGAGATTACGAATTCCCCCTCCCCTGAAGGGATTTGCAATCATCATCGCCGAGACATTCTGCGTCTGCGGGGTGGCCGCTAGTGGATACTGTGAGTTTCCACTCTCAAGCTTCTTCAATGCAGAAGCGAGCGCCAGCGGGTCTTGCGTCAGAAGAGCACCATCTTCATCGGCATCAAATTCGCGCGTACGCGAGAGAGAAAACTGGATGAGTGTCGCAGCAAAAGGCGCAACCAAGGCAAGGACAAGTGAACCGATCACTGCCAGTCCCCCGCCCTCACGATCACGACGATTACCGCCACCGAAAAACATCAGGAATTGAGCAATCGAGGTCACCACACCCGCCATCGCTGCCGCAACGGAGGAGGTCAGAATGTCACGGTTGTAGACGTGCATGAGTTCGTGTCCCAGTACTCCACGCAACTCGCGCTCGTTCAGTAGCTGCAAGATCCCCTCCGTGCAGCACACTGCAGCATTCGCGGGGTTACGTCCTGTCGCAAAAGCATTGGGAGTCATGGTCGGTGCGACCCACAGCGTCGGCATTGGCTGCCCAGCCGTTTGAGAAAGCTCGCAAACAATGCGGTACATAGTTGGTTGCTGAGCTTCGGTGACCGGGTAGGCGTTCATCGAGCGCAGGGCCATGGTCGCCGAATTCCAATAGGACCATGCCGTCTGAACCAAGCCGATTCCTGCGAAGATGAAAATCCACACCGCGCGGCCGGTTCCATAGGCGATGCCCGAGCCGATGAGCAAGAGCAGAGCCCACATTCCCCCAAGGAGCAGGGCGGTCTTGAAACCGTTGTGATAGTGACGCGTGCGCATAATCCTCCTTTGCGCGACTGATCCGCTAGATGCGGCTGGGACCCGAGTAATCCTCGAAACGCTCGGGGGCAGAAGGAACTCCCATCTCCCCCATCTGACCGATGAGGTCCTCGTGGACCTGGTCCTTACCCAAAGACACGTCGGTCATCGCGCGGCGCGAGACAACCTTGATGCGTTCACGCACGCCGCGGCCACCGGGAAGCTCACCGTACTTCTCACCCAGCGCGGCCTCGTAAGCGTCAAGAAGTTCCCAGCCTTCCCAGGTGGTGAACTCCACGCCACGCTCACGAAGCAGAGCAACCATGGCCTCGTGACCGACCTCAGAAGAAGTCGCGTGAAGGCGCCCCGCCTCCGCGTCCTCGACGAGGTGAGAAATGGTCTGCTGAGCATCCGACTTCGTCGAACCGATCAGGCCAACGGGGCCACGCCTAATCCAACCGGTTGCGTAGACGCCTTGAACCACCGGAGCATTGGGATCCTGCGTTGTATCCGAATCGATAACGCGTCCCTCAACGTTGGGGACAACGCCTGCACGCTTGTCGAAAGGAAGTCCTGGGACCGGCGAAGAATAGTAGCCAATTGCGCGATAAACCGCCTGAACGGGCCAGGTGGTGATGACACCGGTTCCGCGTACGGAACCATCTCCCGTGAGTTCAGTGCGCTCGGTGCGAATTGCGCTGACATTTCCGTCCTCATCGGCAAGGATCTCGACCGGAGACTGGAAAAGGTGAATGTGGATGCGACGCGAGGCAGTGTGCGATTCGGGATCCTCCATCGCGTAGTTGGTCAAGGTCTTGACGACCTGACGCTGCTGGTTCGAGGCGCGCAGTGCCTCTTCGGAGCCCTCATCGAAGTCGAAATCGTCCTCGGACACAATGATGTCAACGTCAGGAACGTGCCCCAATTCGCGCAATTCCAAGGGGGTGAACTTCACCTGCGCGGGGCCTCGGCGACCAAAGACATGCACGTCAGTAACCGGGTTTTCAGCCAAGCCCTTGGCGACGTTTTCGGGGATCTCAGTGACCAGCATGTCTTCGACGTGCTTGGCCAAGACACGCGAAACATCCAGTGCAACATTTCCGACGCCCAGCACGGCAACGGACTTTGCTTCAAGAGGCCATGTGCGGGGGTAATCCGGATGCCCGTCGTACCAGGACACGAAATCGGCAGCGCCGTAGGACTGCGGAAGGTCAACGCCCGGAATATTCAGCGGAGCATCACGATCTGCGCCCGTGGCAATGATGATTGCATCGTAGTGGGCGTGGAGGTCCTCGATGGTGATATCGCGGCCAACCTCAACGTTACCCAGCAGGCGGATATCGCCGCGCTGAAGAATCTTGTAGAGGGCGACGATAATCTGCTTGATTCGGGGGTGGTCCGGGGCAACGCCGTAGCGCACCAAGCCGTAGGGGGCGGGAAGGCGTTCGAACAGATCGATATTCACGTCCAAACCGGACTTGGACAGAATGTCAGATGCATAAATGCCCGCAGGGCCTGCGCCGATAACGGCAACGTTGTAGGTGCTCACGCGTGATCCTCTTCTCCGGCTGCGCCCACGCGCAGCCCTTATCCTGTTCCAATCCTACAAGCACACGACCTGAGGAGCAGCCGAGAGGACTTAGGCGACGCGATCGACCATCAAGTGCGCAAAGGCAATAAGCGCCTGCTTTGCTTCCCCCTCGGGAAGATCCGCGATGCATTCCAATGCGCTTTCGCACCACTCATGAGCAAGCTCACGGGTCTGGGTGACGACCTGATGCTCACGCAGCCGCGCAACCAAAGCAGCCAAGGCCTCGTCCGAGGACAAATCCCCACTCAGCATCGACAAGATCTTCTGGCCTTCGGGATCCAGATTTCCGTTGGACTGTGCGCGGCGAAGCAGCAGCACAGGAAGGGTATCCACGCCTTCGCGAAGATCCGTTCCAGGGGTCTTTCCTGACTGTCCTTCTGCAGGGCCCAGGTCGATGACGTCATCTGCGATCTGGAAGGCAACGCCCAGGCGCTCTCCGAAGTTCGTGAGCGCCTCGATGGTTGCCTGATCCGCGCCCGCGTGCATCGCACCGAAAGCAGCAGCCGATGCCACCAAGGAACCGGTCTTATCGGCAAGAACCTGGAGATAGAAAGTCAGCGGGTCATCGCCTTCTTCGGGACCGAAAGTCTCATTGAGCTGGCCCATGCACAGGCGCTCGAAAGTGACGGCGTGGTGGCGAACCGTTTCATCACCCAAAGTCGCGATCATCGCAGAGGCACGGGCGAAAAGAATATCGCCGGCCAAGATCGCGCGGTTATTGCCCCACAGGTGTTGAGCGGAGGGAACTCCGCGGCGGGTGGGAGCAGAATCCATGACATCGTCGTGGTAGAGCGATGCCAAGTGCGTGAGTTCAATGCCGGTTGCTGCGGTGAGGACCTCATCGCTCAGAGCGCGCTGGGGGTTGCCGAATTGAGCTGCAACCAGCGTGAGCAAGGGACGCATGCGCTTGCCGCCGGCCTGAGCCAGATGACTGGTGAGTTCAGTGACCAAGTCCCTGGAATCACTGACGGAACGGTGCAAACGGTCCTCAACGGCCTCGAGGCCCGGAAGAATTCGGGCCTCGAGATCAGGAACGTGTAAATCGATTACGGCGCTCACGGGAGAAGCACAACCACCTGATTGAGTAGAGACAGAACCGGACTCGGGAAGAGTCCAAGGGCAATCGTACCCACAGCACACACGGTGATCGCAACACCAGCGAAACCTTCAGAGCGAACGACCGCAACGTCCTCACGCGGCTGCATGAAGAACATCACGCGAACCAGACGGAAGTAGAAGAATGCCGTGACAGCCGAGCAGGCAAGAGCCAGCGCGACCAGCCAGACGTATCCGCCCGCGAAAGCATCCGAGAAGACGACGAACTTCGCAATGAAGCCGCCCGTGAAAGGAATACCCGCAAAGGAGAGCAGGAAGATCAGCATTGCCGAGGCCAAGCCGGGGTTGGTCTTCCCCAGTCCCGCCCAGCGGCGCAGATCCGTCACTTCGCCGCCGATATTTCCCTCGTCGTCACTTGAACGAACCAGGGTGATCACTCCGAAGGCTCCAACGGTCGCCACCGCGTAGGCCAAGACATAGAAGAGTACGTGACCAGCTGAGTAGCGCACCAGCGAGAGAATACCCAAGAGGATGAAGCCCGCGTGAGCGATTGACGAGTAGGCAAGCATGCGCTTGACGTCCATTTGCACGAGGCCTGCGAAAGTTCCAACCAGCATGGTCAAGACAACGACAACGATCATGATCGGAATCAGACTCCACTGCAGGGGAGCTGCCACAACCTGGAAGAAACGAAGCATTGCGCCGAAGGCTGCGAGCTTAACCGCGGCGGCCATGAAGCCCGTCACGGGAGTTGGAGCACCGGTGTAGACATCGGGAGTCCACGCGTGGAAGGGAGCTGCGCCAACCTTGAAGAGCAAGCCGACCATCACCATGACGGTGCCCATGAGCAAGAGCACGTGCATTCCAGCCGTCTGCGGAGTCGCGGTAGCTGCATCAGAGATGAGGAGCGAACCGGAGTAACCGTAGAGGAAAGCAGAACCCATGAGCATGAAGCCCGAGGAGAACGCACCAAGAATGAAGTACTTCAGTGCAGCTTCCTGCGAGAGCTGACGGCGCCGACGCGCGGTTGCGGCCAAGATGTATAGAGGAAGAGACATCACTTCCAGGGCAACGAAAAGTGCAATATAGGAATTCGCTGCCGGGAAGATCATCATGCCGCCGGTCGAGAAAAGAACCAGAGCGAACATCTCAGAACGCTGGTAGCCCTTCGCGTCCGAGCGCTCCTCATCGGAAGAACCCGGGCGGTCCGAAGGCTGTCCGGCAAAGGCGCCGTCGCCGGCCTCGGAACGATCAGCAATGACGAGGACCGCGAAGAAGGCAATCAGGACAAGAATGCCCTGCGCGGCGATCGTCAAAGGATCGTCGATGTACTCCCCCAGTGACGAGGGGGTCACTGTCACCACTGCCCAGCGCATGACCAGGGCAACCGCCGAAGCAATGAGCGCAACAAGAGCGATTCCAATGACGCTCGAGCGGCGCGCACGCACCGGCACGAAAGACTCAGCGAGAACCGCGAGGATACCGCCACCAAGGACGCACAGGATGGGCGCAAGTGCAGCCCAGGAAATCTCGGGGACCGTGAACGTCACGGCTGTTGCCACAGAATTCACTGTGCGCTCCCTTCACTCAAAACTGCACTTGCAGCAGTCATCAGCTGTTCACCCTGCGTCGCAATCGGCGTCAGAGCGGAAACCAGCGGCGCTGCCCAGATACCCAAGACGAGCATCGCAATGACCAACGGGGTCATAACGGTCTTCTCACGTCCATTCAGATCAGCAATCTGATCCTTCCCAGCTCGCGGCGGGCCGGTGAAGACTCGCTGGTAAGGCATCAGCATGTACAGCGCGGCCAAAATCACGCCAAGCACTGCGAAGAGCGCGAGCATCGTCGAGACCTTCCACGTTCCCATGAGGACCAGGTACTCGGGGACGAACCCGGACAGGCCGGGAAGCGCAACCGAAGCCAGACCCGAGAAGAGCCACAAGCCTGCAAGGACCGGGCTCACGCGCTGCATACCACCGTACTCACGCATGTCCTGGGTGCCGCCTCGTGCGGAAAGCCAACCGGAAAGGAGGAACATCGCTGCGATCGACACACCGTGGGCGACCATGTAGACCATGGCGCCGGTCAGCGCGATCTGCGAGCCGATGAAGATACCGAGGACCATGAAACCGAAGTGCGAGACCGAGGTGTAGGAGACCAGACGCATAATGTCGTTTTGTCCGATGGCAGCCAAGCCGCCCCACAGGATCGAGGCCACGGCGAAGCCGCAGATCCACCACTGTAGGCTGGCCGCTCCCAGCGGGAACAAACGCAAGCACAGGGTAATCATGCCGAAGGTTCCGACCTTGTCGAGAACGCCAACGAGGAGCACCGAGGTACCCGGGCGAGCATTCTGCGCAGTATCGGGAAGCCAGGTGTGAACCGGGACCATGGGGGCCTTAATCGCAAAGGCAATGAAGAAGGTCAGGAAGAGACCGACTTGAATGCCCACGGGAAGGCTCGCTGTCCCCGAAGCCAGCGTATCGAGGCGGAAGAGGGTATCTCCGCGGCGAGCAGCCAGCGCCCAGATGGCAACGAGGCCACCGAGCATCACCAGACCACCGGCCAGAGAGAAGAGAAGGAACTTCATCGCAGCACGCTGACGTGCCTTCTTTTCACCGACTCCGTAACGACCAATCATGACGAAGAGCGGAACGAGCATTCCTTCGAAAGCCAAGTAGAACAGCAGGACATCGGAAGCCGCAAAGATCAGCACCATGAAGGCCTCAAGAAGCAGCACCCATCCGAAATAAGCTCCAGCCTTTGCCTCGTCTTCATCGTCGTTCCAACCGGCCAACACAACCAGGGGAACCAAAGCGACGGCAAGAAGAATCATAACCGCACCCAGTGCATTCACAGCCAGCGCCCAACTCAGGCCCATCTGGGGAATCCAAGAGTAGGCCTCGGAAAGCTGATAGGTGGAGGAAGACGACCAATCGAAGGCGCTGACAAATGCCACGATGGCCGCGGCAAGTTCACACACCGACAAGATCAGCGCGAAGGTACGTCCGGCGCGACGCAGGGCAGGGACCATCGCGAGCATCAAGGCACCCAGCGCAGGAAGCGCGACAAGAATCGACAGCCACGGAAGTGGCGCGCTGGTCATTTGAGAAATCTGCATAACTCTTACTTCCTCACAGCGTGAATGCCAAGACGGCGGCCAGGGCAAGGACTACCCCGCCAAGAATGTAGGAGGCATAGGTGCGCACGCGTCCGGATTGGGTAGCACCCACCGCACGTCCAGCACCCGTTGACGCCTTTTCCACCACGTGAACGATGCCGTCAATCGCCTTGTCATCGCCAAGAGTTGCGGCCTTAACCAGGGCAATACCCGGAGTCATGAAGAGTGCCTCATTCACCGAATCCTGGTAGAGATCCTGGCGAGCAGCACGCGTGAGCGCATTACCCGCAGGAATTGCGGTGGGAACCTCACGACGTCCGTACATCATCCACGCAAGCCCAGCACCCGCAAGCACCAGCAGCAAGGTGACGACCTGAATTGCGATCTCTGGGGCAACGGGATGAGCGTGCTCAACCTCGCCCAGCGAAGGCTGGAGCCACGTTGTGAAAGCGTTTCCGATTGAGAGCACTCCACCGATAGCGGCGGCCGCGATCGCCAGAATGATCATCGGGACGGTCATCAAAGGAGAGGACTCGTGCGGATGCACGCCCGAGCCTTCAGCTTCGGTGGTCCAACGAGCGGTGCCGTGGAAGGTCATGAAGAACAATCGCGACATGTAGAAGGCGGTGATTCCAGCGCCAACCATGGTGACGATGCCGAAGACCCAACCGGCCCACACGGCCTCACGGCCGGCAAAAGTGGTCGCACCGAAAGCGGCTTCGATGATCTTGTCCTTGGAGAAGAAGCCCGAGAAGGGCGGGACTCCCAAGATCGCCAGCCAGCCGAATGCGAAGGTGATCCACGTGACCTTCATTGCGGTGCGCAGTGCACCGAAGCGGCGCATATTGACCTGATCGTTCATGCCGTGCATGACCGAACCCGCACCAAGGAACATCAGGGCCTTGAAGAAGCCATGGGTGAAGAGGTGGAAGATCGCGAAGGCCCAACCGATGGAGCCAAGACCTGCACCGAGCATCATGTAGCCGATCTGGCTCATGGTGGAGGCCGCGAGCACCTTCTTCATATCGTCCTTCGCGCAGCCGACGATCGCGCCGAAGAGCAGCGTAATCGCGCCGACGATGACGACCGCGGTCGCAGCAATGGGCGAAGCCTGGAAGATCGCACCAGAGCGAACGATGAGGTAGACACCCGCGGTGACCATCGTTGCGGCGTGGATAAGAGCGGACACGGGAGTCGGGCCAGCCATTGCATCGCCGAGCCACGCCTGCAGCGGGAACTGAGCGGACTTACCGCACGCACCCACCAGGAGGAAGAAACCAATGATGGTTGCTTGAACCGGCGAGATCGAGACGACCATAGAGTTGACCTTCTCCATGTTGACGGTCGAGAAGTTCGCAACCATTGCCATCATGGCGATGAGCAGGCCCATATCGCCCACTCGGTTCATGACGAAGGCCTTCTTCGCGGCAACCGCATTGGCGGGAACGTGGTTCCAGAAGCCAATGAGCAGGTAAGAGGCCAAGCCCACGCCTTCCCAGCCGACGAAGAGCCCCGCGTAGGAGTCCGCCAGAACTAGGATGAGCATCGCGGCGATGAAGAGGTTGAGGTAGGCGAAGAAGCGACGACGATCCGTGTCGTGCTCCATGTACGCGATCGCGTAGACGTGGATGAGAGACCCCACGAAGGTGACCAGCATGACGAAGGTCATCGACAGCGGGTCGAGCATCAATCCGAAGTCAACGGAGAAGTCTCCCGCGGGAATCCACGAGAACAGGGGAAGCGCGATTCGCTGTCCCTGGGCAGGAAGGGAGAGCATTGTGGCAATAACCGCCACGCCCACCGCGAAGGCGGCCCATGATGCCAAGGTTGCCAGCAGGTGACCCCAGCGATCGCTGCGGCGTCCCAACACAAGAAGAAGCGCACTGGATGCAGCTGGAATTGCGATCATCAGCCAAGCCCAGGAGCAGACTCCCGTAGCCTCGACTGGAGCTGCGGCTTGGGCCACAGCATTCAGCAGTGTAAAGGTCATTCCGGCTTACTCCTCAGTTCTTCAGAAGATCGAGGTCGTCAACGTTGGTGGTAACGCGTGACTTGAAGATGGACACAACGATTGCCAGTCCGACCACGACTTCAGCGGCAGCAACAACCATGACGAAGAAAGCCATGATTTCTCCACTGACGTTTCCGTGGATTCGCGCGAAGGTCACGAAGGCAAGATTGGCGGAGTTGAGCATGAGTTCGACTCCCATCAAGGAGATCACTGCGCTGCGACGGACCAGAACAATCGCTGCACCGATCGCAAAGAGGATCCCCGAGAGCACGAGGTAGGCTGCAAGGCTCATTCTTCTTCCTTCCCTTCTTCACTGTTATCGCTGGCAAGGGGCTGGTTCAAGCCGCTCGGGGCAGGCGCACCGGGCATGCCCCAAGCCTGCGAACGCTGACGAGTCTGCGGGTGTGTGGGATCGAAGATCGTGTCCTCAAGAGCACCGCTCTTGGCAAGCGCCAGGGACTGCGCGACTTCGGGTTCGACCTGTCCAACGACACGCTCAAGGCCACGCACGCGCAGCACTCTGGGGACCGAGGCCTCGACCGGGCCGTGCGTCTCGCCAGAAATTGCAGGAACGTCGACCGCGTTGGAGTGCGCGTAAACACCGGGGGCGGGAAGCTGACCAATCCTGCGTCCCGAGGCCTTAAAGGCGCGCATCTTCGCTTCTGCGGTTGCGCGCTGGGTGAGGACCGGGCCGAGCTGATCGGAGTGAGTGAGCAGCATCGCGCCGATGGCCGCGGTGATGAGCAAGATTCCCGCAAGTTCCATTGAGAACCAGTAGCGCGAGAACAGCGTTGCTGCAAGGTCGGTGATCGGAGCATTCGAGTAGGGCTCTGAACTCAAGGAATTAGAGGAGCCTGTTGCGCGCGAGCGGGCAACAGCTCCAATAACGACAGCTGCCAAGCCAAGAGCGATGAGCACCGAAGTGATGATGCGCCCGCGCGATTGCTGCGCGTAATTGTCGGATGCTCCCAGACCGATCATCATGATGACGAAGAGGAAGAGAACCATGATCGCGCCGGTGTAGACGACAACCTGAACGGTTCCCAAGAAGGCTGCTCCGTGCATGAGGTAGAGGACGGCCAATCCGAGCATGACGCCGACCATGCAAATCGCACAGTGGACGGCTTTCTTGAAGAAGAGCACGCCCAGGGCGCAGGCAATCATGAACACTGCCACGCAGCCAAAGAGGATCGCCTCCCCTGTTGATGCCATTTCGGGCCAATTCATGAGGGTCATGACTGACGTGCCTCCTCGTAGACGGGACGTGCAGTAGCAAGGGAAGGATCTTCGGGGCGATGCTCGCGCACCCAATCGATCTGTGCCTGCGTCGGGCCGTGGACTTCGCCTCGGTAATAGTCACCGTCGGAGAGTCCTTCGACCTGCGGGTGAGGAGGCTGCAGCATTCCCTCAGAGAGGGGAACCAGGAGCTGTTCCTTCTCGTAGATATCGTCTGCGCGAGTGTATTCGGCCAACTCGAAGTCGTGACCCATCGTCAGTGCACGAGTCGGGCAGGCCTCGATGCAATAACCGCAGAAAATGCAACGTAGGTAGTTGATCTGGTAGACGCGACCGTAGCGTTCCCCGGGACTGTACTGTTCCTCGGGAGTGTTGGATGCGGCCTCGACGTAGATCGCATCCGCGGGGCACGCCCACGCACACAATTCGCAACCGACGCACTTTTCGAGGCCGTCGGCATAGCGATTGAGCTGGTGTCGACCGTGGAAACGCGGTTCAACGAAGGGCCCCTCAAAGGGGTACTGCTCGGTAACGGTCGGGCGGAAGAAGGAGGACAGGGTCACTCCGTACCCGGCGAAGGGTGCGAAGAACTGACCGATCGGTCCCTTGGGATCCTGCTCGTAGCGCAGGTTCTCGCTTTGGTTCTGCTCAGTCATTCGTCTCCTCCATTACTGCGTTGACCACGCGAGAAGCGCGCGGCGAGGGCGGAAGCTTTTGTCCGGGAAGCGGAGGTACCGGGAAGCCGTCGGCCATCGGATCGAAGTTCTCGAGGCGTGCGCGCGCTTCTTCTTCCTTCGCGGCTTCCTTGCGGGCATCAGCCGAATCTGCGAACCACATGATGATCAGCGCGACAACGAAGATGCCGGCAACCGCGCCGATGAGCTGAGGCAGGGTGAGGGAGACCCACTGCGTCACGGCGCGAATGACGGCGACCATGACGAGCCACGCCAAGGAAATCGGGATGAGGCGCTTCCAGCCCAGCTGCATGAACTGGTCGTAGCGGAAACGCAGGAGGGTGCTTCGTGTCCAGATCATGAGGATCATGAAGAACCACATCTTGAGGAAGAACCACAGCATGCCGAACCAGCCGCTATTGAGGAACTCGATGTGCGACAGCGGCCACGGAGCGTGCCATCCGCCGAAGAACATGGTCGTTGCCACCGCTGAAACGTTGAACATGTTGACGTATTCAGACAGGTAGAACCAACCGAACTTCATCGAGGAGTACTCGGTCATGTGACCGGCGACCAATTCACCTTCAGCTTCGGGGAGGTCAAAGGGAAGACGGTTCACTTCGCCGACCATGGAGATCAGGTAGATGACGAAGGCCGGTGCCAAGGGCAGGAACCACCAGGTTTGCGCCTGAGATGCGACGATCTGCGAGGTCGACATCGAGCCGGCCATGAGGAAGACCGCAACCAGGGACATTCCCATTGACAGTTCGTAGGAGATCACTTGCGCCGAGGAACGCACCGCGCCGTAGAGCGGAAGTGTTGAGGACGCGGACCAACCACCCAGAACAATGCCGTACAAGCCCAGCGAAGAAATCGCAAGGATATACAGGGCAGCGACCGGCATATCTGCCAGCTGCAGGGGCGTTGAGTGGCCGAAAATCGAAACATTCGGACCCATCGGGATGACGGCGAAGATGCTGAAGGCTGCGAATGCGGAGACCGAAGGCGCAAGCAGGTAGATGAACTTCTCGGACTTGCGCGTCCACATGTCTTCCTTGAAGAGCAGCTTCACGGCGTCGGCAATTGCTTGGAACAAGCCGAAGGGACCGGCGACATTCGGGCCGGGACGAGTCTGCATGCGTCCGATCGTTCGACGTTCAACCCACAGTGCGAGCAGAACGTTGAGGATCAGGAAAACAATGATGAAAACGGCCTTAAGGACTGTTAACCACCAGGTTTCCTGCGAGAAGTCCGCGGGAGAATAGTTGGGAACTTCCATGGGGATCATGTTCATCGGGCCACCTCCCCCTTTGCACTCAGGGTGACAGAAGAACCGAAGTTCCCCAGTGATTCGTGGACGAGGGAGCCTTGGGAGCACTCGGGCACCCAGACGACTCCTTCCGGAAGATCAGCAAATTGCAGGGGAAGCGTCACGCTTCCGCGCGGGCTGCTCAGCGTGAGCAGTTCCCCTTCGTCGAGGCCGAGGCCCGCTACCGTCGCGCGCGCCGCGAAGACGACGGGGCGACGAGCGCTTCCAGCCAGCATGTGTGCGCCATCTTGCAAGCGACCAGCATCGAGCATCGGCTTATGGGTGGCGAGGAGTGCCTGTCCCTCTGCGAGCTCAAGTAGCGGTGAGGCTTGAGCCGGAACGAATTCTTCGCGCTCACCCGTCCAGTTCATGAGCGGGTTGACCTGGTCGTAAAGGCTCACCAGATCGGAAAGACCAAGATCAGCCCCGAATTCGCGAGCAAGAGCATCGAAAACAAGGCGGTCGGTCTGTGCACGAGAAGCGATTGCCTGACCAAAGGGACGCAGGCGTCCTTCCCAGTTGATGAAAGTACCGTTCTTTTCAAGAGGCGGTGCAACCGGCAAGATCACATCAGCGCGATCAGTTACCTCGCTGCGACGAACTTCAAGGCTGACAAGGAAGTCGACTCGGTCGAGGGCATCGCGCGCAGCGGCCGGATCGTCGAAATCGCGCAGGTCAACGCCGCCGACGACGAGGGCCTTGACGCGGCCTTCAGTTGCAGCTTCCAGCATCTGCGAAGCGTCGAGTCCGCGAGTTGCGGGGATTTCGCCCCATGCGAGGCTCTCACGCGCATCTGCGCTGGACACCGGACGGCCGAAGGGCAGGAGTCCGGGAAGAAGACCGGCCTCGAGGCCACCGCGTTCACCCGCGCGACGAGGCACCCACTGGATGCGTGCCTTGCAGCGCTGGGCAAGACGGACAACTTCGCTGAGCAGACCCGGGGTGCGGCTGGCGCGCTCACCGACCAGGATCACTCCCCCGTCAAGACGCGAGGCGAGATCAGCGAACTCACCACCTTCACGGATCTCAGCAGCAACCTCGACCTCGGTACCCGGAGCGCAACGGAGCAGCTCTCCAGAAAGCTTGGCGAGGCCTCGGGAAGTCATGGGGGCAAGGGAAGCCACGCGGAGCTTGCCCTTGCGGGTAGCCTTGCGCATCCGCAGGAAGAGCGCGCCGCACTCATCCTCGGGCTCGAGTCCAACCAGGAGGACCTGGCCGACGCTCTCAAGCTGCGAGTAGGTGACGCCCAAACCGCTGCCTGCCACGTGGGAAGCAAGGAATGAACGTTCTTCTTCACTGTGGCTACGCGAACGCATATCGATGGAATCGGATCCCACGACGGTGCGTGCGAACTTCGACCATGCCCAAGCATCTTCAAAGCTCAGGTGGCCACCGGGAAGGAAACCAACCTGATCACCGGAAAGGCCGGCAAGTGCGCGGTGGACACGATCCAAGGCATCCGACCACGAGGTCGGAACAAGTTGACCGTTCTCGCGAACGAAAGGAGTATTGAGGCGCTCAACGCCCGACCACCTGAAGGCAAAACGATCCTTGTCGGTGATCCACTCTTCGTTGACCTCGGGATCATTTCCAGCGAGACGTCGCAGAACTTCACCGCGGCGAATATCCACGCGGATCGCGCTACCGGAAGCATCGTGCTCGGTCACCGAAGCGGTCGAAACCAAGTCGAAGGGGCGTGCGCGGAAGCGGTAGTCATTCGAGGTCAGAGCGCCAACCGGGCAGATCTGAATAATGTTGCCCGAGAAGTACGAGGCGAATGCACGGCCCGAAACATCACGATCGTTGGGGGCAAGATCACCCTCATTGAGGGAGCCAATAATGCCTTCCTGACCGTAAGGACCCGAAATTCCTGCCTGAACGTTGTCCTTTTCCTGCGGATTGAAGTAATCCAAGACCGCGGTATCGAAGGAGCCGACCTGCTCACCCATGAAGTGGTGGTGTTCGGTCGGCGCGGTGCCACCGCCTCGTCCCTGAAGGTCCAAGAACACGTCGCCCGCAATTTCCTTACCGAAGCGCACGCAGCGCTGGCACAGGATGCAGCGCTCGCGGTCGAGCAGGATCTGCGAGGTCAGCTTCAGGGGCTTGCGGTAGGTGCGCTTTGGATCGATGAAGCGCGAGCTCTCGCGGCCTTCGCTCATTGCCTGGTTCTGCAGGGGGCATTCGCCGCCCTTATCGCAGATCGGGCAATCCAGCGGGTGGTTGATGAGCAGGAATTCCATCACGCCTTCTTGGGCGCGACGGGCTACCTCGGAGGTGCGCTGGGTCTTCACCACCATGCCGGGGGTGACAGTCTGAGCACATGAAGGCTGAGGCTTGGGCATGAAACGCAGCTCGCCCGTATTGCGATCGGGCATTCCGACCTCAACCAAGCACTGACGGCATGCAGCGACAGGCTCAAGCAGCGGGTGATCACAGAATCGCGGGATGCGGATTCCGGCCTTCTCGGCCGCGCGGATCACCAAGGTGCCTGCGGGAACGTCCAATTCGACGTCGTCGATTGTGACCTTCACTAGGTTCTCGCTCATCGAACTCCTCCCTTGGCAAAGTTGCTCGAGGCCTCGTAAGGGAACAATTCGCGCGCGGGCGTGGTCAGCCCGGCCTCGAATTCTTCGCGGAACTTCTTAATTCCCGACATGATCGGGGTTGCCGCTGCATCGCCCAGGGCGCAGAAGCTTCGGCCGAAAATATTGTGTGCGATCTCGTCCAGCAGATCGATATCGCCTTCCTGGCCCTTACCTGCTTCCAGGCGGAGCATGATCTGCTTAAGCCAGTAGGTTCCTTCGCGACAGGGCGTGCACTTACCGCAGGATTCGTGCTGGTAGAACTCAATCCAGCGGGTGATCACGCGAACCACAGAGGTCGTTTCATCAAAGACCTGCAGTGCTCGGGTACCGAGCATCGAACCGGCGGCGCCAACGGATTCGTAATCCAGAGGTGTGTCAAGTTCGGCTTCGGTGAAGATCGGAGTCGAAGAGCCACCGGGAGTCCAGAACTTCAGCTGGTGTCCTTCGCGAATACCGCCGGCAAGCTCAATGAGCTCACGCATGGTGATTCCGAAGGGGGCCTCGAATTGGCCCGGGTTCTTCACGTGACCTGAGATTGAGAACAGACCGTGTCCCTTGGACTTTTCCGTTCCCATCGAGGCGTACCACTGCGCGGAGTGCTGGAATATTCCCGTCACCTGGCTGATCGACTCGACGTTATTAATAACGGTCGGGCGAGCATACAGACCCGCAACAGCCGGGAAGGGGGGCTTCAGACGCGGGTGACCGCGGAAGCCTTCCAAAGAATCCAGAAGAGCGGTTTCTTCACCACAGATGTATGCGCCGGCGCCCGCGTGAGCGGTAATGCGAAGATCGCCCAACAGACCGGCCTCGGTTGCTTCCTTTACCGCATTCATCAGGCGACGGTAAACGTGAACGACCTCGCCACGCAGGTAGACGAAAGCGTGGTGGCAATTGATGGCCCGCGAGGTAATCGCAATGCCTTCAATCAACACGTGGGGGTTCGCCATAATCGTCGGGATGTCCTTACAGGTTCCCGGCTCCGATTCATCGGCGTTGACCACTAGGTAGCGGGGCAAACCGTCATCGGGCGGAAGGAAGGACCACTTCAGGCCCGTGGGGAATCCAGCGCCACCACGGCCTCGCAAGCCGGAGGCCTTAACGGTCTCAACGATCTCGGCGGGCTCCATGGTATTGGCCTTCTTGAGTCCCTCGTAGCCGCCTCGGCTCAGGTAAGACTCCAAAGTCCACGAGCGATCGCTTCCCCATCCGCGGGTCAGAATCGGGGTCAGTGCCACGGTTGCTTCACTCACCGTCCGTCTCCTTTCCTTCTTCCGCGGGAACATCGGCCGGAGCGCTCCAGCCGCGTTCTTCGGCGATCCTCAGTCCCAGTGTCGAGGCCTCGCCAGCGCTGGGGCCTTCGTGTTCGTGACCGTCGAGGAAGCCGGCAAGGACGTGCTCGGTTTCCTTGAAGGTCGGCAGCACAGCGCTTCCGCGCGTGGGGTGCAGGGGTTTGCCGGCCTCGATGTCATCGATGAGGGCGCATGCCGACTCGGGGGTCTGGTTATCGAAGAATTCCCAGTTCACCATGACGACGGGCGCGTAATCGCAGGCCGCATTGCATTCGAGGCGCTCCAGGGTGATGGTTCCGGCCTCGTTGGTTTCATCGGTTCCGACGCCAACCTTTTCGCTGACGGCTTCCCAGATTTCGTCTCCACCCATAACAGCGCACAGCGCATTAGTGCACACGCCCACGAGGTACTCGCCCGTGGGGTGACGCTTGTACTGGGTATAGAAGGTCGCAACTGCCGAAACTTCTGCGCGGGTGATGCCCAGAAGCTCGGCGCACAGCGCGATTCCATTAGCGCTCACATAGCCGTCTTCAGACTGAACCAAGTGCAGCATGGGAAGCAGTGCGGAGCGAGCGTGGCCCTCAGGGTAGCGCGCGATGATTTCGCGTGCCTCACCTGCTAGGCGCTCATAGGTTTCCACGGGATAGCTCATCGATCAACGCCTCCCAGAACGGGGTCGATAGTGGCCAGTGAAACAACGACGTCGGCGAGCTGTCCGCCTTCCGTCATCATGGCCAGAGACTGCAGATTTGCGAATGAAGGGTCGCGGAAGTGTGCGCGGAAGGGGCGGGTTCCACCAGCAGACACCAGGTGGACACCCAAGATGCCCTTGGCGTGTTCAACGGTCTGGTAGACCTGGCCGGCGGGGACCTTGAAACCTTCGGTGACCAGCTTGAAGTGGTGGATCAGGGATTCCATCGAGCTTCCCATGACCTTCGCGATGTGTTCCGCAGAGTTACCCTGGCCGTCCGTTGCGACCGAGAGCTGTGCGGGCCACTTGATGTGCGGGTCAGAAACCATAACGGGCTGACCTTCGGTTTCTTCGAGGCGACGCAGGACCTGCTCGACGATGCGCAGCGACTGGTAGCACTCGTCGAAGCGGACGCGCACGCGGTTGTAGGCATCATTCGAGTCATAGGTCGGGACATCGAATTCGAAGTTCTCGTAACCGCAGTAGGGCTGGTCCTTACGCAGGTCTTGAGGCAGACCCGCTGCTCGCAAAGAGGGACCGGTCAGTCCCAGGGCCATCATCGCGGAAAGGGGCATGTAGCCCACCCCGATGAAGCGCTGCTTGAAAATGGGGTTGGCCAAAACCAGGTCCTGGAGTTCGCCGATGTCGTGGCGAACCTTGGGGAGCTTCTCGCGGATATAGGGAACCATACCGCTGGGCAGGTCCTGGGCAATGCCGCCGGGTCGCACAAATGCGTGATTCATACGAAGGCCGGTGATGCGCTCGAAGATTCGCAAGATCTCTTCGCGGCCCCTGAATGCGATGGTCATCATGGTCGTCGCGCCCAGCTCGTTACCACCGGTACCGATAGCAACGATGTGCGAGGCAATGCGGTTGAGTTCCATGAGGAGAATACGAACCAGGTTCGCGCGCTCGGGAACATCATCCGTAATGCCAAGAAGTTTTTCGACGGCCAGGCAGTACCCGACTTCCTGGAAGAAGGGAGCAACGTAGTCCATGCGGGTGCACAGTGTCACGCCCTGTGTCCAGGTGCGGTATTCCATGGTCTTTTCGATACCCGTGTGCAGGTATCCCGTATCGACGCGAGTTTCACGAACGGTTTCGCCATCCAACTCGAGGATCAAGCGAAGAACGCCGTGGGTCGAGGGGTGAACGGGACCCATGTTGAGAACGACGCGCTCGTGGTTGATGCGCTCGATTTCGGCGATGACGTCATCCCAATCGCCGCCTTGAGCCAGGACCTCGGGGACATCTTCAATGTCCAGGCCCGCACTTGATGCTGCCGCATGCAGTGAAGGAGTAGTCATTAGTTGTACGACCTCCGGGTGTCGGCAGGGGCATTGACTGCTCCCTTGAATTCCACGGGAATACCACCCAGGGGGTAGTCCTTGCGCTGGGGGTGCCCTACCCAGTCATCGGGAAGAGCAGTGCGCGTAAGCGAAGGGTGTCCATCGAAGACAATGCCCATCAGGTCCCAGGTCTCGCGCTCTTGCCAGTCGTTCGCCGGGTAGATATCGACGATCGAGGGGATGTGCGGGTCAGCGTCCGGGCAGGTGACTTCCAGACGAACCATGCGATTATGCGTGATCGACATGAAGGGGTAAATGGCGTGAAGCTCGCGGCCGCGATCTTCGGGGTAGTTCACGCCGTTGGTTCCCAAGCACATTTCGAAACGCAGATCTTGGTCATCGCGCAGGTATCGCACAACGCGGCGGATGTGTTCGCGCGGAATGAAGATGCTGAGTTCGCCGTGTTCGATGACGACCTTCTCGATGACATCGGTGACGACCAATCCATCGGCTTCAATGAGTTCCTCGAGGACGTCAACGATCTGGTCAAAGTAGGAACCGTAGGGACGAGTGGCAGCAGGGGCGCTCAGAGCAACGGTTTCAAGTTCAGAAAAGCCCGTGGTATCGCCCTGGTCGGCAACACCGAACATTCCCTGGCGGCTCTTGATCACCGAGGGTTCTGCTGCGCCAAAACGGCTGATTTCTTCGCTCATGCCAGCAATCCCTTCATGTCGTGAGTGGGGGTTGCCGCAAGCGCTGCGGCCTCGGCCTTGCGTGCGATTTCGCGGCGGTGCGCGCCCAGGGGCTCGCTACCGATCTGCTCACGCAGAGTCAGGATTGCGTGAATCAGCGCCTCGGGACGAGGCGGGCAGCCCGGAAGGTACACATCGACGGGAACGATGTGGTCGCATCCCTGGACAACGGCGTAGTTATTGAACATTCCGCCCGAAGACGCGCAAGCTCCCATGGAGATCACCCACTTGGGATCCGCCATTGAGTCATAGACACGGCGAATAACCGGGGCCATCTTGTGGGAAACACGTCCGGAGACAATCATGAGGTCAGAGTGACGCGGCGAGGCGCGGAAAACTTCCAGGCCGAAACGCGACATGTCGAAACGGGGAGTTCCGGCTGCCATCATTTCAATTGCGCAGCAGGCCAAGCCCATGGTGACCGGCCACTGACTGTGCTTTCGAGCAAGACCGAGGATTTTCTCCATGCTTGCCAGGGCAATGCCTGCAGGCAGGCTCTCTTCAATTCCCATTGTTTTCCTCTTACCTCAGTAATCCAGTCCGCCGCGGCGCCATTCGTAGATATAGGGGACGGTGATCACCGCGATGAAGGTCAGCATGGCGACCAGTCCGAAGAGTCCCAGCTGGTTGAAGCTGACGGCCCACGGGTACATGAACACCACTTCGATGTCGAAGACAATGAATGTCATGGCGACCAGGTAGTAGCGAACGGGGAAGCGTCCGCGTTCCAGGTGCTGTTCGGTGGGTTCGATACCGCATTCGTAGTTATCGGCCTTCGTCCGGTTCTTGCGCGTCGGCCCCAGAATTGCGGATGCGCCTAGCCCGCCAAGCGCAAGGACCATGGCGGCTGCAGCCATGATCAGCAGCGGAACATAGGGATTGGTCATCGTTCCTCCCACATCGGGTGTACCTTCGTGGCCATCATGCTGATGGCACCATCTTGGATAGGGTCGTAATCAGTCGGTCATCGAAATCGCCGCCTTGGCGTTCGAATCCATCCGACAGAAGCTTGTGAACCAGTGTCATCAGGCGCGGGACGGGCAGACCGTAGGTCGTGCACAGACGCATGACCTTGGGGTTTTCAATGAGTCGGACAAAGATGCGCCCAAGCTGGTAGTAGCCGCCGTATTCGTCGCGAACTCGCTGCGGATAGGCGCTCATCGCGCGGTCTACTCCCGCCCGATGAGTCCGCGAGAGAGCCTGAGCCATCGCTTCGGCGGCGTAGCGCCCCGCCTTCATCGCCGGCGCGATTCCTTCGCCGTTAAAGGGCGAGACCATTCCACCGGCGTCCCCAACAAGAAGGAATCCATTGGTGTAGTGCGGCTTGCGGTTCAAGCTCATGGGGAGCGCTGCACTGCGGAGCTGGCCGATCTGGTTTTCGGCGGTGAATCCCCATTCTTCGGGGAGGTTAGCAACCCACTGCTCGAAAACCTGGCGATAGGGCAGGCTCGTCGCGCTGGCCGTTGAAGATACCGACCCCAGTCCAACATTGACGATCCCGTCCCCCATGGGGAAAATCCACCCGTATCCGGGCAGAAGATCGGAGTGCCCGGGTTCTCCGGCCCACAGTTCCAGGTGGGATTCCATCCACTCTTCGTTTCCACGAGGACTGCGGAAGTAGGTGCGCGCCGCAACGCCCATGGGGCGCTTGGGGTTCTTTTCAATTCCGAGGCGCGTGGCGACCTTTGCGGACACTCCCCCGGCGTCGACGACCAGCTTGGCGCGGATGGTCACATCCTGGGTGTTTGCGCCACGGCCTCGGCGCGCGCGAACACCGCACACCCGGTGGGCAGAATCTTGGATCACCTCGGTGACGGTCAGTTCTTCTTCGAGGCGAGCTCCCGCACTCTGCGCCCGCTGGACCAGCGCGTGGTCGAGTTCCATGCGTGCACGGGTCATTCCGTATCCGGGAAGCGAGGCCTGGTCTGGCCACTCCATGTGGATTGTGTGGCCGCCTCCAATCACCGTCAGACCGCGGTTTCGCGCCCAACCAGAAGTATCAACACCCATGAGGATGAGCTCTTGAACGGCAGCGGGAGTCAGGCCATCACCGCAGATCTTGTCGCGGGGGAAACGCGCCTTGTCAACAAGGAGGACATCAATTCCAAGGGTCGCCAGATGGTAAGCGGTCGATGCACCGCCGGGGCCGGCGCCGACTACGACGACGTCGGCACTCATGTCCTGGGCCTGCTGGCTCACCACTCCTCCTGAACGCTCCATAAAGCACCTGAATGTAATCAGGGTCCATTAGACGACGATAGTCACAGCGTCCACAAAGGGCCGAAGAACGCCAAAAAGTCCGTGAGCACAACACTTTGGGGCCGTGAGCGAGCGCACACCCTTATTTAATTTACGCACACATACGTTGCGTTAATGATGTGAAGGACAAGTTCAGGAGAAAACAGCGCCATCTCAAAGCTCTTGAGAGTGCTTCCAGTTGCAACTCAGGAATCCCCAACCACCTGCTCTCCGTCGCAGATTCCCTCAGTTCTTTTCCAGCCAAAAACCGCAGATCACGCGGCTTTCACCCACTCTGAGCACAGTGCAGAGCAAGCTTCGGTAGATATTGTTGCTCAGCGCGCATAAAGGCCAAGGAAACGACATTTTCGTGAGCACCGAGCTCACCCTAGTGAAAGACCTCTTTGACGATGAGAAAACTCAGCGCTCTTGCACTCGCAAGCGCACTCGCAGCCTCGATCTTTGCTGCCTCACTCCCCGCAGAAGCAACCGAGGGGCCAGGGGAAGGGCAATGGCACGAGCTTGCCAGTGCAGACGCTCCCATTTCTAATCCTCTTAAAGGTTTTCTCCCATTTGCTCCCGAGGTTGGAAGCGAGCCGGATCTTGCTGATCAACCACTCCCCTACACGATGGAGTTCGCACTATTCCCGGTCAATTCTGTTGTCACAGACAAGGGCAGATACAACTGGGAAAACGTCGATAAGATGCTGGACTCCATTGCGAGCCGCGGACACCAGACAGTTCTCCGCTTCTACCTCGATTGTCCGAAGAAGGCCAGCGGCGTCCCCTCTTATCTCATCAAAGAAGGCATCGACACTTCGCGCCAGTACAGCGTTTACGGGAACACCGATTCTTTCTCTCCCAACTACGACGACCTTCGAATCCAAGAGATGCTCGTCGATTTCATTAAAGAGTTCGGCAACAAGTACGACGGCGATCCACGCATTGGCTACATCACTGCTGGCTTGATCGGTTTCTGGGGAGAAGACCACACATACCCCATGAACGGAGAGAGGAGTCCGGAGAACCCAAAGGGCGAAAACTGGATGCCCTCCAGCGAAACCCGCGTGCGCCTCGTCGAAGCATGGGACGACGCTTTTGACACCACTCCCGTTCAATTCCGGCACCCAACCGCCGCGACGAAAGCCCACCATATGGGCTATCACGACGATTCTTTCGCCTACTCGACCCTTCCCAACGTCAGCTGGCACTTCCTGTCGCATCTCAAGAAGAACGGGGAAGAAAGCGCCTGGCAACAGGTTCCAATCGGAGGCGAGCTCTACCCATCACTCCAGACCTGCATTTTCTCCGAGCCCCTCAACTGCCCCGATCTTGAAAAAGAGAAAGCGCAAGGACGCAACTACGATGCCGTGACCTCCATCGGGGAAAGCCATGCAACATGGCTCATCAACCACAATGGATTCAGCATCGGTTACACGGGTGAAGACCGCGAGCGCGCCGCTGGAGCGAGTGCTCTGATGGGTTACACATTGCAAGCAAAGAAGACTCGCCTGAGCGCCCAAGGAACTTCCGTCACCGTCGAAACAGAGATCGCCAATACCGGGCTTGAGCCTTTCTACGTCTCGTGGCCCATTGAGTTTGCCTTGGTGGATTCGCAGGGGCACATCGTTTCATCGACTCGCATCGACTCGCCTCTGCCTTCCCTTGGGCCGCAAAGCTCCACCATTGTCGAGGCCACGCTGAACCTCGGCGAAAAATCGACAGTTTCCCCCACACCAAGTTCTGCTTCGGATAACGGACTCACCGCGGTTGTGCGCGTTGTCAACCCTCTACCCAATGGCGTTCCGCTTGCTTTCGCAAATGAGGCGATGGGCGAGACTCTTCCCGGGTACCCCACCCTTGGGAAAGTCTCCCCTTCCGCAAGCGAGCAAAGCGATACTCATCCCTCTCCCACGGCCACGGCTACGGCCTCGGCAATGGATAAGGAAAGCACCCCGGATAGCTCCGGCGACCTCGCACGCACGGGAAGGATCAACGCCGCACTAGAGAGCATTTTCGCTTTCCTGGCGAAGATTGCCTCTTCCCTCAGCGGATACACATTCGGCTAGGCTCTAGCCCTTTATCGCACGATCTTCACCGGTGGCCTCGCTCTTGATTGCCCTCAAAATAGGCAGCAAGGTGCGGGGCCACCCGTGGCACATCGAAGGGAATATTGCCCTCGCGTAGCGACTTCGTTGCAAGAACCCCCGCGGCAACAGCCTCGCGCGCACCCAAAGGTGTCGTATCCGTTTGATCCCCGCGAGCAACAAAACGCAAGAATTCGTCCATTGTCGCAACGTCGGCATCATCATGACCACGAGCATCACCTCGGATCGGAATTTCGATGTCGCCTTGAGGTTCCCAGCGACTCCGGTGCTTCCAGACGCGCACTACTCCCCCATCACCGTCGCCGAAGTTTTCTGCGCGGCCTCGGGTTCCAATAACGGTGTAGTTTCGCCAGTAATCCGGAGTGAAATGGCACTGCTCGTAGGAAATCATGGTTCCAGAGACCTGTCTCATCATGAACATCGAGAGGTCTTCAACGTCAATGACGGGGTTGAGTCCCGTGAGGGATTCCGGCGGCCAATTGTCAAAAGAAAACCAGTCACTCATAACGCTATCGCGGCGCTGGCCACTGCGATCTGTGAGCTTTCCGTAGACCATGAGATCTCCCATTCCGACGACCCGCTCGGGCACAGAATCGGAGAGCCAGTTCATCACGTCAATATCGTGTGCGGCCTTTTGTAAGAGCAAGCCTGTCGTTCGGCTGCGGTCAGCGTGCCAGTCTTTGAAGTAGTAGTCGCCGCCGTTTCCCACGAAGTGCCGGCACCAGATTGCACGGACCTCGCCGATCAAACCATCACGAATAACTTGGCGCAGGATTCGGACAACGGCCATGTGGCGCATATTGTGTCCAACGTACAGCGGGGTCTTTGTGCGGAATGCGGTCTCAAGCACGCGATCGGCACCTTCAATGGTGATGGCGATGGGCTTTTCTAAGTAGACTCCAACCCGAGCTTCGAGCAGCTGGCATGTGATGTCTTCATGAGTGTCATCGGGGCTGGTGACAATTGCGGCATCAATTCCCAGGTCAACAAGCTCTTCCAGACTTTCTACCCACGGATGATCACCAAGGATTGCGCGAGCGCGCTCGCGCATTGCGGGGTTGGGATCACAGCCGCCTACTAGTTCAGCAGGTACCGAGGAAACCTGACAGTTTTCGGCAATGGTGCATCGCGCTCCCAATCCAATGATTCCGACGCGCAGAGGTGTGGACATGAAGGCTCCATTCACACAGTCTTCTTCGATTCTCCCATTATGCGCCCCCGAAACTACGGCCCATAAAAGGATCCGGCCGCCTGCAGTCCACACTCTGCAAACGACCGGAAGTCTTCCGCATCCCCCTAGGCCTTGTAGGCTCGATGAAGCGCAACAATGCCACCCGTGAGGTAACGATACTGCACATCGCTCCACCCGGCCTCGGCAATCAAGGCTGCAACTTCGGGGGCACCCGGCCAGTCAAGGATCGACTCCGCCAAGTAGTCATAGGCAACATCATCCGAGGAAGCAAAGCGGGCAACCAGCGGCATCAGGTACTGGAGGTGCAGCGAGTAGCTCGCGCGCAGGAGCGCCGATGTCGGCGTCGAAAACTCGCAGACAAACAAACGCCCACCCGGACGCGTCACGCGAGACATCTCTTCCAAGGCGCGCTTCGGATCGGGAACATTTCGCAGCCCGTAGGAAATTGTGACCGCGTCAAAAGTATTGTCCGCAAAGGGAAGGTTCATGGCATCGCCCTGAACGAAATCAACCTCGGGGTGGCGAGCACGTCCCACTTCAATCATTCCAGCCGAGAGGTCACATGCGACAACTCGAGCACCACTGCGCGCGATCGCTACCGATGAGGCGCCGGTCCCAGCGGCCAAGTCCAAAAGATAGTCGGAGGGCCTGGGTTTGAGTGCCGCGGTCAGCGCCTTCATCCACACAAAATTCATCCCGCCACTGAGCAGAGCGTTCATCACGTCGTAGCGCTGGGAGACGTCGTCAAACATCGCAGCTACTTCGTCTTGAGATTTTCCAAGATCGGCGCGGCGCGGCTGAGAGGAAGTGTGTGCACTCATGTGTCTATTTTCCCATTTGTGAGTGTTTTAGGCACACTCAATCGCTCATGGACGTGCAGGGAACTAGCATTGACTCATGCCCTCTCGACATTTCTCGACGATCCCGACGCTGTATTGCTGGGTTGATCTTATTGACCCTTCCAGCGAGTATGGGCGCGCGCCAATCTTCTCTTTGCTTCCCTCCTCCGAAGTATGCGCGTGGATCCGCGACGAGGCCATGGTCGGTTTGGGGAAAGCCTGGGCCTGGAAGCGAGGGAAGGATCGCCCTCCTCTGGTCGAGGCCGGGGAAAACGCTGCAATCACCGAGGCCGCCCGCGTGTGGGATCTCCTGCGCGAAAAAGCTCAAGTTCATTGGGGTGAGGGGGCGCGCGACGCTTGGGGAAAGAACCTCCCCACTCTTCCCTTTGCATTTGTATCCTGCGCTTTTGAAGACGATGGTGAGCGCACGATCATCGTTCCGGAATTGACAATCATCACCTCCGGTTCGCAGCGCTTTGTCATCGCTGCTTCAACAGATTCTCGCGTGAAACCCGAGTTTGCGCCGCCGCTCCGCCAGCACACTCTTCCTGCGCGCCTTGAGTGCGGCCCCGGCGCAATGGGTGAGGAACAGTGGCGCAAGGCTGTTGACGAGGTGATCGATGCGCTGCGCAATGAAGAGGCCGCAAAAGTTGTCATGGCACGCGACCTCACCATCAGCAGCGACAGTGAAATTAATGAGGCCGCCCTCGTTGAGAGTCTTCATGAGCGCTACCCGCAAACCTGGACTTTTGCCGTTGACGGATTGATCGGTGCAACACCGGAAATGTTGGTTTCCTTGAAAGACGGGCACCTTCACTCGCGGGTCCTAGCAGGAAGCTGTCTTCCCGAAGATGCGGAAAAGCTCCCGCTATCTTTGAAAGATCGCTCCGAACATCTTTTCGCCCTTGAATCGGTTGTCGCGGCTCTTCTGCCCGTTGCCCAGGACGTACGCGCACCCGCGCGTCCCGAGGTCCTCGTGCTCCCCAATATCGCTCACTTGTGTTCTGATGTTGACGCGTCTTTCCCCGAAGGCTCTGTTCTTGATGCTGTCGCACAATTGCATCCCACAGCTGCGGTGTGCGGCACTCCCCTCGATGATGCTCTCGATCTGATTCATGCTCACGAGCGCATCGAAAGGGGTCGTTACTCGGGACCGGTGGGATGGATTGACGGCGCCGGTAATGGCGAGTTTGGGATTGCGCTTCGTTGCGGTCAGCTTGAAGATCACGGCCGCACCTTGCGAGTCTTCGCCGGCTGCGGAATCATGCCGGATTCGCTGTCGAGCAGCGAATTTGAAGAGACTCAGACCAAGATGCGGCCGATTCTTGAGGTTTTGGGCGTCTAGCCTAGTTCTCCGATTGGAGTTTCACTTGGACGGTGTTTTGAACACCGTCACGCACGTAGGTGACCTTGACTTCTTGGCCGCCCATGTAACGTCGAACGTATCCAACCAGGGATTGTGCCGATGAAACAGTGTTGTCATCGACAGCAGTAATGACGTCACCAGCCCTCAATCCAGCGGCTTCTGCGCCCGAGCCCTGAGTCACTGCTGAGATCTGTGCCCCCGCGCGAGTCTCGTTTCCGACTCGTGCAGCGCCCGTCGTAATGGAGACTCCCAGCCTGGCGTGGTCGACGGTGCCATTTTGGATGAGCTGATTGACAACGGAAACGACCAGGTCCGAAGGAATCGCGAAACCCAGACCAATCGATCCCGCTTGAGAACTCGACGATGAGGACAGCGAGGCGATCGAGGAGTTGATTCCGATCACTTGCCCGTGCTCATTGAAGAGAGGACCGCCCGAGTTACCGGGGTTGATCGAGGCATCGACCTGAATTGCGTTCGTCGTCACCGCCTGATTGTTTTGCTGTTGAAGCTGATTGAAGGGGTCTTTCGAATTGCCCTGGTCATTCGATTCGGAAGCCTGCACCTGGACGGGACGATTGAGCGCCGAGATAATTCCCGTCGTCACGGTATTTGATAGGCCCAGGGGTGAACCGATCGCCATGACGGGCTGACCGACCTTGAGGTCAGAGGACTGCCCAAATTGCGCGGCGACCAGATCCGAAGGCGGGTTGACCAGGCGAATCACCGCGAGGTCTGTACTTTGGTCAGTTCCAACGATTTTTGCTTCGTAGATTCGCCCGTCCGTCAGGGTCACTTGGATCCTTCCGCTTCCGTCGACCACCGAGGAGATGACGTGGTAGTTGGTAACGATGTTGCCGGAGGAGTCAACAATCGCGCCTGAGCCGATGCCGGAAGAGTTTTGCCCAGAAACGTTGATTGTCACGACCGCAGGAGACACGGTTGCCGAAACCGCTTCCCAATCGACTGCAGTTCCAGCAGAGTTTGCTTGTGCAGGGGCGGAAGTCTGGCTGACTAAGGGAGTGGTGACGGAGGAACGCAGATTCTGGCCAAGTACCAGGGTTCCGCCGGTTGCCATTCCGATACTGCAGACCATGGCAAGGAAGAGGGCTCCCCAGCCCGGGCCGCGCTTGACCGGAGCGGGCGCAACGGCAACCGGTGCCGCCTCTACGGTTTCTGCGTCAGTTTCCTCTGCCGAGGCGACCGGAACACTCTGCGCGAAGCTTGCCTCGCCAGCAGCCGGAGTTGCAGGAGCCGGAAGGACAGGGCTAGGAGTTTCCGAGGCACTTTGCTCGGGTGTTTCATTCATCTGCGGTTGGAAGCGTGCACCGTCTTCGGGTGTGTTTTCGTCAGGATTCATCGCCGACCCATTTCAATCGTTATCAATTTGTTATATTAGCATGCTACAAGGATCGCAGATGCGCAATATCTTTCGTCGGTCGCGAAATAGGAAGATGAAGAACCTCGAGTCCTTCAACTGGCGAAGCGAGGATCTCTCGAAGCTTGGCGAGTGATGAAATAGTGCGGTTTTTTGCGCCGTATGACTTGGCAAGTGCGGGGATATCTGCGCGCTGTGAGACCCCGAAATAACGCTCGTACACTCCCGCAGATGCTGTACGCCCGTACTCGAGGCTCTCAAAGATTGAGCCACCGGAATCATCAAGAACGATTACTCGAAGAGGCGGAAACTCTTCAGCGCGAGGCAGTCCCAAACCAGAGGCGTCATGCAAGAAAGTCAGGTCCCCCATCACCGCAGTCACCCCAAAGTAATCTGCACCTTCAAGACGCGCGCACGCGCTCGCCCATCCAAGAGCGGTCGAGGTATTGCCATCGATTCCCGCCAGCCCTCGATTCGACCAGACCTGAGTAGGGCCACTGGCGTTTTCGTGGCAATGCGCGATGAGGTCAGCGATACGAACCGGGTTGGAAGCCCCGAGAAAAACCCTTGGACACAGCTGCCACACCATATCCATCACACCAAGTGCGCTCGGAGTATCCCCATAAGAGGCAATCATTTCCTCGATCCCCGCACGGACTTCTTTCACGCGTTCACGCAGCGCCTCAAGTAACAAAAGTTGGCGGACCTCGTCCACATAATCTTTGTCATGAAGAGCAGGGACAACACATGATGCGCTTCCATGCAGATCGGGCCACTGCCCGTAGGAAGCAACAACCACAACTCGTTTACCCGAGGCGCACACAGCCTGAACCGGACGCGACAAGGTCGGACGCCCCGTCACAATGATCTGCTCAAAGAGCCCCGTGACCTCTTCATCGCCAAGAAGCGTCTGCTGGAAAGGAATACGCACATCTTCAGGAACGCCGGTCACCATTGGCTCGGCAAAAACCGGAACCCGCGAGCGAGCGGCCCACTCAAGCACTGTGTCCTCAGCTCCCTGTCCCGCAATGACGACAGTCGCTCGCGCTGGATCAAGAATGTTCTCACTGAGGGGATCGCGAAGAAAGTGCGCGGGATAGACCGCTCCCTCAGCGCGCCGGTTTCCTTCATGGGCCTCGCACACACTCTCAGTCTGAAAATCTTCGGGAACCAGCGGATCACGGAATTCACAATTGATATGAACGGGGCCAGGAGTACCGCTCGGCGCACCTGCGCTTGCCGCAAGCGCGCGGCAAATGCGATCAGAGATACTCTCCAGTTCTTCTCTCGCGGTCGAGAAGTTCCACTCCCCCACGACGTGAGGCGAGAAAAGTCCCTGCTGCGTCATAGTTTGCGAGGCCCCAACTCCGTGCAGGTCAACGGGGCGATCCGCACTGATCGCCAGCAGCGGGACACGGGAGTAGTGGGCCTCGACAATCGCGGGATAGAGCTCGGCAACTGCACTCCCCGAGGTAGTAATGACGCACGCACGCGCGGGGCCTCGTCGCTGCGAAGCACTCGCATCAAGGTTCAATCCCAAGGCAAAGAAGGCGGCGGAGCGTTCGTCGAGCCTGACATGAACGCGAATCGGACTCTTCGCCTGGGCTTCCAGGCGCGCAAGAGCATAGGCGAAAGGAGCATTTCGCGATCCGGGACAGTACACGAAGTCGCGGACTCCGCCCGCAATTAGGGAGTCAATGATGCCTTGCGCTAGAGCTTGTGATGGGAACATGTCTTTTCTTCTATTGATAGTGCGCCATTTCAGCAAGGCGCTCAGCCCAGGACTGAGTGAGGGAACTGTCAGTGGGTGCTTCGCTCACCAAAGCCTCATTCAAGGAAAGCTCGGATGGAATCATGCACCCGTCCTGGATGAGCGCGGGGGTGAGCGCAGTGTCTGCTGCTAGCAGATTAGCGGTCCCTAGCCCGCACGCGCGTGGTGTCTGATCCAGAGCACATGCTACTCGCGCCGCGTAATCCAAGCCGAAGCTGGTCTCGAGTGCCGAAGAGATCACCAGTGGCATGGGGAGTTCTTCAACGAGGCGAGTAACCGCACGCCCTCCACCTAGTGGCGCGATCTTGATGACGGCGACATCCGCGGCTTCTAGACGCGCGACTTTGAGGGGGTCCTCCGCGCGACGAATCGATTCATCTGCTGCGATGGGAACGTCTTGTTTTCGACGCAGCCATGCGAGGTCTTCAACTGCCATGCAGGGTTGTTCAACGTACTCAAGTCCGCCCACTGCCTCTGCTGCACGATTCAAACGCGCGATCCACGTCAGAGCACTCTCCCGATCCCATGCGCCATTGGCGTCGACGCGCACCCGTGCGGATGACCCGTGTCCTTCGGCTAGCGCCTCGGCGACTGCCTCAACGCGCCTGCAATCGCGCTCAAGGTCGGAACGTGCATCGGCAACCTTTACTTTCGCACTCATCCATTGGGGAGCGTCGAGTATCCTCTGGCGTGCAGCAGCGGCCTCGATCACGGGAATCGTCACATTGAGGGGGATCTTTGATCGACGAGGCCGCGGCGAGGCAATGCGCGCAGCCTCCAATGCGCTGGCAAGCCAAGCAGCAGATTCCTGGGGGTCGTAACCCCAAAACGGAGCACACTCTCCCCATCCCTCTTCGCCATGGAAGAGAAGGCCTTCACGCACATCAATCCCTCGAAAACGCACACGCATAGGGATTGAATAGACGAGCACCCGATCAATCCCCTCGAGTACGCGTCGCGTATCGGAAGATAGTTGTTCAAGGGAGAGTTCGTGGAGACGGAGAGGCGAAGCATCCGCATGCGTGTTCTCCACTATGTGATCCCTTATCTCTCAACGACTAGTGCTGAACGCGGAGCCAGGACCACGTGTCCCGTGCATTCACTTCCGCTGAGAAGATCTTTGCCCACAATCCCGCTCAGTTCAACTGCACGATCGGAATGGTTGAGGAGGAAGAGGAAACCCTCGCGTTCCTGTGCCTCAACTCCTCGAGGAAGATCGGGGAACACGGGGAGGAGCCGCGCGTAGCTCGCCCACATGCGCACAAGGACCGATCGCGAGAGTGCATCGAAGTCGGCTGCGGCATACCACACCGACCCCTGACCAACTCGGTTTCGGCTCAGTGCACACGCTCCCGCAAGGTCGACTCCACCGCCTCGGCCATCAAAGTAGGCCACGCGCTCGACTCCGGCCGAGGAATTTCCTTCGCCGAGGCCTCGCCACTCATGTTCGCCGGCGGGCACGATCTTTTCGGCCCAGCGTCCCGAGCGCAGGTCTTTGGCAGCGTCTCCAACCAGCTCGATGGTTCGCTTGAGAGCCTCGTTGTCGGTATCGATTCCGCACCAGTTCAGGGCAGCGGGAGTTTCTACGGCACCGGAAATCCTGTAAGCAGTGCCCTCGCGAGCATCGTAAGTGCGCCCCTGAGAGGGACCGGTCAAGGTCGAGTGCTCGACAACCTTCACTCTGGCAAGGCTCGCAAGAGATCCCAAGTATCCGCTCAAAATAGCGCCGCATTGGCTGTCGACAACTGCGCTTGGGGCGGTGATAACTACCTGTGCGCCGCGCTCGGCAGCAACGCGCAAAGCCTGCGCCATGTGGGGGTAGTCAATAAAGACTGCCGGCACGATGATGAGATCGTAGGAGGTGAAGTCATTATCGACGCCCACGACATCGGCCGCGATTCCTGCTTCCCACAGGCTTTGGTGCCACGCTCGAGCAGGACCGAAGAATCCCCATGAGTCAGCACCGTTTTCGCTACTGATCGGCACTAAAGCAAAGTCCCTGGCCCATTCACTTTCCCAGTCGATGACGACAGCAGCGCGGGAGGTCATACGCGATCCAGCGACGGATGACAGGCGTTTGAGGGCCTGTCCGGTTTCCACGACATCCCTCCAGATCGGCGATTCCTCACCCGAGTGCGGGACCATTCCAGAGTGGAAAGTTTCCGAGCCTTTCGCGGATTGACGCCACTGGAATTGGAGGATTCCATCCGCACCGTGCGCCAAGCGAGCAATGGACCACAGGAGGAATTGCCCGGGCCTCTTTGGGGAGTTCTGGGGACGCCACTGGACTGCACCGGGGGATTGCTCCATGAGCAGCCAAGGCGCCCCTCCAGACAGGCCTCGCATGACGTCGCCCTGCCAGGCGATCTCGTGCGCGCCTTGGGGGTCCGCGGGGTCCGGGTAGGAATCATCGGAGATGACATCTAGACATGGGGCCCACGCGCGATAGTTGACGAAGGGGAAAGTTCCCATGAAGTTCGTGGTGATCAGGCGATCGCTGTAGCGACGGATGACGTCCCGCTCGCGAATCATCAGATTTCGGAGCGCCCAGTCACTGAAACGACGCCAATCGAGCATCTGCGATGGGTTCTGGAAAGTCGGCATCGCGCGCGGGGGCTGAATCTGCGCAATATCGGTGTAAGTCTGGGACCAAAATGCCGTTCCCCAGGCTTGATTGATCGCATCAAGAGTGCCGTAGCGCTCCAACAACCACTGACGGAAAGCGTGCGCAGATTCCTCGTCAAAACTCTCCCAGGTGTGGCAGCCATATTCGTTGGAGATGTGCCACATGACGACGCCAGGGTGATCACCGAAACGACGAGCCATGGCCTCGGTCAGCGCACAGGCCTTCTGGGAGAAAAGCGCACTAGAAGGGTTGTACTGTTGGCGCGATCCAAAGCCCAAGCGCACTCCGCGCGCGTCAACTGGCAGAGTCTGGGGATAGCGCTGCGCCATCCATGCCGGAGGGGAAGCAGTCCCATTGGCCAGATCCACGCTGATGCCGGCATTGTGGAGCTGGTCAATGAGGTCCGCTAGCCAATCTAAGTTGTAGTGGCCTTCTTCGGGTTCCAGGGATGCCCACGAGAAGATTCCCAGAGATATCAGAGTGACTCCGGCCTCGACCATGCGTTCAATGTCGCGCAGGTTGGTGTCGCGGTCCCACTGTTCAGGGTTCCAATCGCCCCCGTAGGCAATCCCTTCCATTCCCTGCCCTTTCTATCCCTTGACGGAGCCAGCAGCCAGGCCCGATTGCCAGTACTTCTGCAAGCCAAGGAATAGCACGATGAGCGGCAAAACACCCAAGAGCGCGCCCAGCATGACTGCGCCCTTTTGAGGAGCGAAGTAGCTCATCATTCCGTACAGACCCAGTGTGACGGGCTTGAGTTCGGGGGTGGAGACCATCATCAAGGGCAGGAGGAAGTTGTTCCAGGTCGCCACGAAGATAAAGAGGAAGATCGTCACCATTGCCGGCGCCAGCAGACGCAAGACAATCGTGAAGAAGACTCGGGCTTCGGAGGCCCCATCAATGCGCGCGGCCTCGATGAGCTCCGTCGGAACCGAAGAATCCGCGTAGACGCGGCCAAGGAAGACACCGAAGGGAGACACGCAGCTGGGGATGAGGATCGCCCAGACCGTGTCGGTGAGCCCCAGGTTGTGGAAGACCACGTACAGGGGAATCGTAAGCAGGGCGACCGGCATGAGCAGACCCGCCATGATCATGGCCATGGAGACATTTCGTCCGGGGAAGACGAACTTCGCCATTGCGTAACCCGCTGCGACCGAGATCAAAGTTCCGATGATCCCTGCTGTTGTTGAGTAGAAGAGGGAGTTGAGCACCCAGCGCCAGAACAGGCCCTGAGTCCACCCCATGAGCTTCGTGTAGTTGTCGCCCAATTCAAAGTGCCCAAACCAGAAGCCATTGGTGGAAACAAGATCGGCATTCGACTTCGTTGAGGAGAACATCACCCAGATGATCGGCAGAACGAAGTAGAGCATGGTGAAGGTCAGTGCAACGATCGTGACGATTCGAGCGACCTTGGAGGGTGCGAGTGAACGCGGGGGCATTCCCTCGAGAGAGGGGGTGTACTGACGCCCATCGGGCAGTGTGCGCGTGTTGGTGTTCATCGGACGGTCTTCCTTTGCAAGAGTGCGTAGATCACGGCAAGTCCGCCCGCAACCAGCGCCATAACGATTGAGATTGCCGAGGCCGGGCCATCACCGCCGGGTGAGATCTGACCAAACATGGTGTTGTAGGCCATCATCATGGGGGTGTAAGCATTGCCCATCCACCTATTGGACGAGTACATGACCGCGGGCTCGTTGAAGAGCTGAATCGTGCCGATGATTGAGAGCAGCACTGCCAGCAGTGCTGCGGAAGAGACCATGGGGATCTTGATGCTTCGAACGATCTGCCATGAGGAAGCGCCATCCAAGCGCGCGGCCTCGTAAAGCTCGTGGGGAATTGCCTGGAGCGCGGCCAAGAAGATCAGCATGTTGTAGCCGGTGTAGGTCCAGGTCGTCATATTCGCCATCGAGGCGAGAATCGGGGCGCCGGGTGCCATGAAGTCGATGTGAAGACCAAGGGAATCGAAGAACTTCACGATGGGCGAGAGTTCAGGGGTATAGATGTACATCCAGACCATTGCGGCAACGATGCCGGGGATGGCGAAAGGCAGGAAGTAGGTCAGTCGGAAAAATCCTGCGCGGCGGACTAAGAAGGAATCCAGAACAAGGGCGAGAACAAGAGCTGAGATGATCATGAATGGGATCTGGAAGGCAGCGTAAATGACGACTCGCCCCATGCCCGTCCAGAAGTCGGCCGAAGTGATGACCATTGCGAAGTTATCGAAGCCGACGAATTGATTTTCAAGTTCGCCGCCGCCGTAGAGGCCGCCACCGCTTGCGACCTGACGGAAGAAGGATTGGTAGATTGCCACACAAATTGGAACGGCAAAAACCAAGAGGAACATGATGAAGAAGGGGGCCATAAACGCCCACCCGGTACGCGCATCGTGCCGCTCTCTAATGCGCCGGTTTTGAGTCTGGGACTGCATCTATCAATCACCTTCGATTGTTCGCAGAATTATTGGGTTATATGACGGGAAATACGTGAAGGGGTGTGGTTTCTCTGCGGAGAAACCACACCCCTCCGCGATGAGTGATTACTCGGCGACGGGGAGGTTTCCGTCCTTGAGCGACTTCACGGACTGCTCCTGAGCAGCCTTGAAGATGTCGATCACCTTTCCGGAACCGTCACCGGCTGCGGTAGCGGCCTTGGTCATCGGAGCGCCGACGCTCGAGAAGAAGGGGATGTACGGGAAGTCAGGTGCCAGGTTGGCGTTTGCCTTCGACAGTTCAGCGAAGACATCCTGTCCGCCGTAGAACTCCTTGACCGAATCGGGGGTCTTCATGGTGCCGGTCGTGGTTGCAACGACGAGGCCCTGGGAAACCAGAGCGTCGACCTGGGTGTTCAGCCAGTTGTTGAACTCCATTGCACCCTTGGGGTTCGCGCAGCCCTTCATGACTGCAACGCCGGAACCACCGTCGGGGCCGGTGAGGGCGCCCTTGCCGAAATCGGGGAGCTGAGCAACTGCCCATTCGCCCTTGTTATCGGTCTTCGCCAGGTCACCGGAGATGAGCGGTGCTTCCCAAGCGGCACCGATGGTACCGATCAGGGTCTTGTCGGTCAGGGCCTTGGTGAAGGAATCGCCCCAACGCTCGGTGACGAAGGTGGTCTTGTCATCGAGCATCGACTGCCAGAAGTCTGCAACGGTCTTGGCGGAAGCATCGTCGATCTTGACGGTCCACTTGTCGTTTGCAGCCTTGTACCAGACGCCGCCAGCTGCAGCTGCCTGTGCGGACAGGCCGTACTGTGCTTCATCGGTCTCGAAGGCGGAGATGTACTTGCCCGAAGCGGCTGCGGTCTTGGCAGCGGCCTTGAACTCGTCGAGGTTGGTGGGAACCTTGATTCCCAGCTTGTCGAACTCTGCCTTGTTGTAGTAGTAAACAAGCGGGCCGGTGTCCTGGGGCAGGCCGAAGTACTTGCCACCAACGCCTACCTGCGAGAATGCACCCGCAGAGTAGTTGCTCTTGTACTGGTTGGCGTACTCAGTGACGTCTTCGAGCAGACCCTTGGTGAACATCTCGGGGAGTTCGCCGTAGCCGATCTGCGCCAAGCAAGGTCCGGAGCCCGCCTTGACGTCAGTTTCAAGCTTCTTGATCATTTCGTTGGCCTTGCCATCGAACTTGACCGCCTGAACCTGAGTGTCAGGGTGTTCCTTGTTCCACTGATCAACCAGCGAGGACACCTTGGTCATTCCTTCACCATCGGGCAGACGGTGCAGGTAGGTGATGGTCGCTGCCTTATCAGCAGATGCCGAAGAGCTTGCGGTGGTATCCGTCTTCAAGCCCGAACCCGAGCACGCAGTCAGACCCATCGCAGCGACTGACATGAGCGCGACAACGCTCATGGAACGGCGTGACATGTGCATGTTGTTCCCTCTCCATCGTGGGACGTTTTATAAAGTTGACACCTTTTGTCAGCTTCATCCATTGCTCTCTTATGCTAACTCACAGAGAAGATGTCTGACACATTTTTAACCTGTGACTATGCAATTAGTTGATTACGATTTGATAACTAAAGAAGCTGACCTTTTTCCCAGTCAACCCAGCGTCCTTGACCTGCAGCCAATTCAACGAGGATTTGTCCGCCCTGGCCAGAAATCTCACTCGAACGCGGGGCATCTGCATCGTTATAAACGAATGCGAGTGCTGATTCTGGGTACCAGGCAACTTCAACATCCGGGTTCGACGAAGACAGAACGCTCTCCCACTGATCCTCAGCATGAGCTACCCACATGATGGCGCGGTGAAGTAAGCGGCTATTCGCGGTCGACCATGTCAGCCCCGCAAGATACACGCCGCGTCCTGCGCAGAAGTCATGAGCCGAGGCACGAACACTGCCGCGATCCATCACCAAAACGTCAGTTGTCGAGTCGGTAACGACAACATCACCGGGATCTTCACCAAAGATGTAGTCCCCATCCAGATCTGCGGTGATGAAGTGCTCACTCACCGGCTCCTCGTAGTGGTCCTTGGACAGCGACCACGAAATCTCCTGATCAACGCCCAAAACGTCAGAGAGTGCGAAGACGCTTCCGCGGCAGATTCCTCCGCGATCAGCATTTCCCTGCGTCCCTACCGAGGCCGTGGGCTGACCAATACCAATGAAACCGCCACCTCGGGCAACGAAGCGCCGCAGAGTGTCTTGGAGGCGAAGATCTTCCCAGACCTGCCCGCCAGAGAACGAAGTGTTGGCAGCGCCCGCATTAATGACGACATCCACATCTTCGAGTGCTTCCATTCCGCCTTCAATCACCTCGTCGAAGGACATGAAACGGACATCGAAGGGCAAACCAGCAAGGGCTTCGATCACCCCAAGGTAGGTGTGAATCTGCTTGTACCACAGGGCGTGGGCGACCATGTGGGTCTGCCAGGTGCGCAACTTACCCCACGCATTCAAAACGGCAACGCGCACGGGCGCACATGCGGGCTTCTCCCCACCCGTGGCCTCGTGAAGGGAACGGAACTCCGCAAGGATTTCCTCCACGCGGTCAATGAACTCGGGGAACTTGAGCGCCAAGGATAGGTAACCGCCGTAGCCCATGCGGTCTAGGGGACTGCGAACGATCGCGCGCCGAGCGGTGCGCCACGATTCATTGGCCTCGCCCAGGGGATCGCCGCCCTCACGGAAGACATCGGGGAAGAAGTAGGGAAGGAAACGCCCCTCGGTGTAGCGCACACCGGGGATATCAGAGATCATGCGGCAAGTCGCGGCCGAGCCGACGGATCCGACAACCGCATCCATCTTGATCGAGGGGAAGTAGGGACCGTAGGGCTCCATGCCAATCCAGTTATCGCCGAGGAACATCATGGCCTCGCGGCCTTCCTCGTGAACCTTGCGAACCAGCTCACCCGCCTTCTCGGCGACTCGCTTGGAGGTGAAATCAATCCAGTCTTTGAAGACCGGAGTGGGAGTGCGGAAGGGGCAGTTGTACCAGCCGCCGTCAACAAAGTCCTCAGGGGTCAGCGCGTAGCCGTATTCCTTTTCAAATTCTTCCATTGCCGGGATCGAGACAGAGGCGGAGTAGCCAAACCAATCGACGTAGCGTTCGCGGCCTCGGGAATCAAAGGCCAAAGTGAAGTGATAGAAGAAGGTTGTAAAACGAACCACGTCCACCTGGGGGTTGGCCTTAAGCCAGATCGCTAAGGCGTCCTTGACATGCTCCCAGGTGCGTGGGAAAGCCACATCGAAGGGACGTTCTTTAACGCGTCCTTCCTCAAGCGCCCAGTCGTTCGTCAAATAGTTGTACATCTGGGTCGAATCCCAGACTTGCACTGCGAAGAAGCTCACGGTGTAGACGTGGAAGGGCTCGGGGGAATGAATCGTGACAACAGCGCTTCCGGCGTTCTTGGGCAGGTCCCCAACGATCGGGACGGGATCAACGATTGGCTTGGCCGGAACATCTTCGACGCTCCACTGTGAAGGATCAACAACCTCACCACTGGTTCGGTCAATCACCTGCCACCAACGTGAGGTATCACACTGAGTATCCGGGCGGAACTGAGCCTGGAACCAGCCCTCCATCACGTCAATACTCAATGGGCCACTTTCCGGCGCCGTATGGGCATTCGAGGACAAATATTGGTGAATGCGTTCATCTTCACTCTGGTCTGCCCACTCTTCATCGCCGCGAGCGGGAAAGTACGTGCTGTAAACCTTGGCAAAGGCGCGATCAACCCATTCGGGCAATTCGGTTCCATCTGAATTACGGACAGCATCGGCGCCGAGCCACTCAACGAGGGCGCGAACCTCTGCGTCGATTCCTCGTTCGATAGGGAGAGTCAGACGGCCCAGTCGCGTCGTTTTGTCAGTCATTGTCACTCCATTGTGTTGATATCTAGCCGCTTTGCGCACAGGGAACAACTTTGCGGACTTTTTCAGCCAGTCCCAAGTTATCTCCTTCTTGGTACGATATTACAAGCACACCGACGTGGTGATGCACATCCTCTACACACTGGAGACACCGATGTCCCTTACGTCAGAAGAAATCAACAGCCAGCCCGAGCTGTGGCGTCGAGTTTGTGAAGTTCCCACCGATGCTCTTCCCAAAGATGGCGAATCAATTGCGGTGATCGGATGCGGAACCTCATGGTTCATCGCCCAGGCCTACACCGTTGCTCGTGAGCGCCAGGGCAAGGGACTCTCGGATGCCTTCACTGCAACCGAATTCCCCTGGGATCGCTCCTACGATCGAGTCGTCTGCCTGTCTCGTTCAGGCACGACAACTGAAATCATCGATATTCTGCGCGGATTGAAAGAACGCGGTGTTCCCAATGTCTTGATCACCGCTGTGGGCAATGGCCCCGCAACCCCCTACGCAGACGTTGAGGTTGTTCTGGACTTCGCCGATGAAGAATCCGTCGTCCAGACTCGTTTCGCCACCACCGCTTTGGCCTACTTCCGCCACAGCTTGGGAGACGATATCGCAAGCGCCGCAGATGACGCTCAGCGCGCACTTGAGTGCGAAATCCCCCAGCGCTGGGTGGACGCCGAGCAGATCACCTTCCTGGGCACCGCATGGACCATTGGTCTGGCCAACGAGGCGGGCCTGAAGTTGCGCGAAGCTTCGCAGTCCTGGACCGAGGTTTACCCGGCTATGGAATACCGCCACGGTCCCATTTCAATTGCACAGCCCGGTCGCCTCACCTGGGTTTTCGGCCCGGTTCCCGAAGGAATGGCCGATCAGGTTGCTGCGACCGGCGCCGAATTGGTGACCTTCGACGGTGATCCTATGGCTCACCTGGTTGTTGCCCAGCGCCTGGCAGTTGCTCGCGCCGAGGCTCGAGGCCTTAACCCCGATACCCCGCGTCACCTGACCCGCTCGGTGATCCTCAAGTGAGCACTGCGGACCAGCAGCTGGCCATCGGAATCGATGTTGGCGGCACCACCATTAAGGGGGTGCTCGCCGACACCCGAGGAAACATCATTGCCACTTCCGAGGCCGTCGCTACTCCGCGCACCGGTGCCGAAGACGTCGTTGCCGCAGCCGCGCAACTGGCCCGCACCCTGCGCGAGAACTCGCCCGAGGCGCCAGTAGGCGTATGCGTTCCGGGGATTATCAACGAAGAACAAGGAATCGGAATTTTTTCCGCCAACTTGGGGTGGAAAGATGCTCCGCTGGGCGAGATGCTCTCCCGGGCCTTGGATTCTTTCGTTCCCCTGGGACATGACGTGCGTTCGGGTGCTTTAGCCGAGGCGCTGTGGGGAGTTCGTTGCTCCTCATGCCTCTACGTTGCGGTGGGGACAGGGATCGCTTCGGGTGTTGTCATCAACTCCCGTCTTGCTCCTGGTGCTCCATGGGCAGGAGAAATCGGTCAGGTCCCGGTCCCCCACCCGGACAATCCCTCAGAAATTGTCCCCCTCGAGCGCGTTGCCTCGGCTTCGGGGATTGCACGACGTGCAATCGAGGCCGGACTCCTTCCCCAGGGTTCGGGCGCGCGCGAGGTCGAAGAACTTGCCAACTCCCGTGAGGATTCGTCTCACCTTGCCCAAGAGATTCTTTCAAGCTCGATGAGCCTTCTGGGTGATGTTCTGGCAACGGTATGTCACCAGGTCGGGGCGATTCCCATCGTCCTTGGCGGCGGACTGTGTCGCGGCGGTTCTCTTGTCTACGATCCACTGCGCGACGCTCTGGACAAGGGCTGCACCGTGATGCCCGCTCCCCCGGTTCTTACCGCGGCTCTTGGTTCTTCCTCGCAGGCACTGGGTGCTGCGGCGCTTGCCTTCCAAAGCCGTGGAATCGAGGTCGAATCATGATCTGGACTTTCACGCCGAATCCGGCCCTAGACATTACGTGGCAGGCCCCCGATCAGACTCGCGGACAGGTTCATCGCATTACCGAGTATTCCCAGCGTCCTGGAGGCAAGGGATTGAATGTCTCTCGCGTCTTGGAGCAGCTTGGTGTCCCCAACCATGCGACCGGCTTCCTCGGCGGGACCACAGGACAAGCCATCGCCTCGTTAATGGAGGAAATGACCACTCAGGTCACGACGCACTGGGTCGACGTTCCCGTTCAAACGCGCCGCTCAATTGCCATGATCGACGGCGAAGCGACAGTGTACAACGAGTCAGGTTTCTCGCTCCCTCCTCATTCTTGGGAAGAGATGCGCGAGCTTTTGAAGGCTTCCCTAAGCGCGTCGGATGTTCTGGTTGTTTCCGGATCCCTTCCTGGGGACACAAGTTTTGAGTCTCTTGAGCCAATTCTTGAGTCTGCCCGCGAGCGCGGATGCGGGATCATCTTGGACACCTCTGGGCCGTCTTTGGTTGAGTGTGCACACTGGGCTGATGTTTTAAAGCCCAACCACCACGAGCTCCTTGATGCGACCGGCGCTTCTTCTATCGAGGAAGGTGCACGCACCTTGTTGGAGCTTGGCCCCACATGGGTGTGTGTCTCGCGCGGAGAAGAAGGGATGGACCTTTTCTCCGCCCATAGCCACTGGCATGCCGAAGCGGGCGTCGTCCTCGAGGGAAATCCGACCGGTGCGGGCGACGCTTGCGTTGCCTCCTTGGCGCGTTCGCTTGCTCAGGCCGAGGATGACCTTGAGTCCATCATTTCCACCGCAATTGCCGAGGCCGTCGCAACCTCAGCCGCCGCAGTGACTATGCCGGTCGCTGGTGAAGTTGATCTCCCACTTCGCGAGGAATTACTCGCACGTATTACCCCCATTCGTTTGTCTTAAATTCACAAGAAAGTAGGTCACAATGCTTGCTGATACCGCTGTACTCGCACGCGAGTGCGCCGCGCGCAAGGTTGGCCTTGCCGCTTTCAATGTGGTCCTTCTCGACCACGCCGAGGCCTTCGTTCAGGCCGCTGAAAACACCGGCCTGCCACTGGTCCTGCAGCTGTCACAAAACGCAGTGAAGTATCACGGCGGCCACCTGCGCCCCCTTGGGCGGGCTCTCCTTGAACTCGCAGAAGCCTCGTCCGCGCAGGTCTCAGTACACCTGGACCACGCAGAAGACACCAATCTTTGCCGCGAAGCGATCGAACTGGGATTCACCTCGATCATGTACGACGGCTCTAAGCTCCCTGATGCCCAAAACCGTGAAACCACCGCTGAAATTACGGCCTTTGCGCACGAGCACGGCGTGAGCGTCGAAGCGGAACTCGGCGAGGTGGGCGGCAAGAACGGCGTCCACGATCCTTCTGCGCGCACCGATCCCCATGACGCGGCACAGTTTGTTGCCGACACCGGCGTGGATCTTCTTGCTGTCGCTGTGGGCTCCTCACACGCCATGGCAACTCGCGAGGCGGTCCTCGATAACGACCTGATTTCCGCAATTCACCAGGCAGTTCCGGTTCCCCTGGTCCTTCACGGTTCTTCGGGCGTACCCGACGAAGGCATGGTTCAGGCCATTCGTGCAGGGATGACAAAGATCAACGTCTCCACACACTTGAATGTTGTCTTCACCGCTGGGGTTCGCGAGATCCTCAACGAGAATCCCTCCTTGGTTGATCCGCGCAAGTACGTTGGCCCGGCAACTCGTTTGGTTCAAGAAGAAGTTGAGCGCCTCATGCGCTTGTACGCCCAGGTCTAATAACTGAGCGCTTTTCCTCGCCGCCCAACGTTTGGAATGCGCGTGCGGGTGACGACGATGCCCTCCCCAAATCGGGGAGGGCATCACCTTGTTGCTACTTGATGTACCAGCCGCGGCCTCGCCACAGCCCCTCAAGACCTGCGAGACGCTCGAGGAAGTCCTCCCAGCTTCCACGGGGACCACCAGCCCAGGCGACCTCAGCAAGGCCCGCTAAGCGCGGCAGGAGCATCTCCCACACATCTTTTTCGCGACGGAGGGTCTCACTCCACAGACAGGCCTCGACGCCTTCGATCCCTTCACGATCCACGCCTTCGCAGATCTTTTCTGGATCCCAATCCCACGCATTCTTCAGAGGAAGAATACCGGCCCAGGTGATACCGAGCTTTTGTTCGGGGTATTCCTTCATATCGAAGTAGGCCTTGGGGCCGGGAGACATGATTGCACGCACGCCGCGCGCAACTGCGCGAGCGATAGAGTCGCCCTCGAGGTCGTCATGCCAGACCTGCACGAGGTCTCCTTCGCCCAGGAGATCCGCTGCTTCCTCCCATGCGAGAGCGCGCTTGCCCAGTGCATGGATGCGTTCGAGCTGGCTGCCAACGATGATCGGGTAGTCACCTTCTGCGGTCGAGAAGGACTCATCCCCACCGATGTGGATTCCCGCAGGAGAGAAGGGAGCAAGGGTCTTGACGATTGCTTCGAGGAATGCTTGCGTCGCCGGGGCTTTGGTAGACAGCGTTGAAAAGCCCACTTCTGTGCCCTCATAGAGTGGGGGGCATACGCCGTCGGGGTTGAGACCTTCAATAGCGTGAAGCGCTGCATTGACGTGCCCGGGGATATCGATCTCGGGAATGACTGCGATCATCCGCGAGCGCGCTTCTTCGACCAGCGTTTGGTAGTCCTCGAGGCTGTAGTATCCGCCTTCTTCTCCTCCGACCGCGCAATCAGATGAACGCTCGATGAGTTCAGGGAACTGCGGAATTTCAATACGCCAGCCCTGGTCATCACTGAGGTGCAGATGCAAAATATTCAGTCCCAGCTCGCTCATCGCATCCATGACGCGAACGATTGTAGGAACACCGAAGAAATGGCGAGAGACATCAATATGCACGCCGCGGTGCCTGTATGCCGGGTAGTCAAAAATTTTCACAGCGACGGGCTCGCGGTGATGATTGGCGATCGCCAAAGTGTTAAGCCGTCTCAGGCCTCGTGAAAGCCCAAGTTCGCTGATCGCACTCACCTGCGCTGCGCCGTTGGAAAGGTCCAAGAGGTAGGCCTCGCTGCGCTGCCAGCCTGCCGGGAGCTCGCAGGGGGCGACTGCGGCCTCGAATTCTTCTTCGGTACACAAGACGACTGAGGGGCTGATCTCTGCCCATGTTGCATCGGAGGGATGAGGTTGTGCTTCTTCAATGAAGACTGGAAGAGGGACAAGTCCGGGAATTGCGGACAAATAGGAGGACATCAATGGACTCCTTTAGGCGGACGCATAATATGTGAACCCCCCTATCCTAAAACGTGCCGGGACCAAGTGGTAGCAGGTCTGTATTCTTGGCTGTATGAGTGCACTGGATTTTGTTTCTGATACTTTCGATGCCCAGCGCTGGCGCGAGGTTGAGGGCTTCGAGCTCACCGATATGACCTACCATCGTGGGATTTCCCGAGGCCCTATCGACGGTGCCCCCAAAGGCGAGGATCTGCCCGTCGTTCGCATCGCTTTTGACCGTCCTGAAATTCGCAATGCATTCCGCCCTCATACGGTCGACGAACTCTACCGTTGCCTTGATCATGCGCGAATGACCGGTGACGTCGCTGCCGTCATTCTGACGGGCAATGGCCCCTCCCCTCGCGACGGCGGTTATTCGTTTTGTTCGGGTGGCGACCAGCGCATCCGCGGCAAGGATGGCTACCGCTATGAAGTTGAGGGAAGCGAGGCCTCGGCGCAGGTAGAAAAGAGAAGGGAACAGATTGATCCCGCGCGGGCGGGGCGACTCCACATCCTCGAGGTTCAACGCCTGATTCGAACGATACCCAAGGTCGTTATTGCCGCTATCCCCGGGTGGGCAGCGGGAGGTGGACACAGTCTCAATGTCGTCTGCGATCTCTCTCTTGCCTCGCGTGAGCATGCAGCCTTCATGCAGACCGATGCAAATGTTGGCTCTTTCGATGCCGGATACGGTTCAGCGCTCCTTGCACGCCAAGTGGGAGATAAACGCGCTCGCGAGATCTTCTTCCTTGCTCGCCGCTACGATGCGGATACAGCCGCGCAATGGGGCGTCGTCAACGAAGCGGTTCCCCATGCGCAGCTGGAAGAAACTGCACTCGAGTGGGCTCGCATCATTGCAACAAAATCCCCTCAGGCCATCCGAATGTTGAAGTTCGCTTTTAATCTGGCAGATGACGGGTTGGCGGGACAGCAGGTCTTTGCAGGGGAGGCAACGCGGATGGCCTACATGACTGACGAGGCTCAGGAAGGCCGAGATGCTTTCATTGAGCACCGCGAGCCAGATTGGTCCCCCTATCCTTACTATTTCTAATAAGACTAATTATTCAGTACCTCTTCAGGGTCTGCGAATCTAAGACAGGGGTTGCGATCCATGACATTTTTAGCTGAATTTCAGGGAAAATTACAGCTCTGATACACTTGTGTATCCCAAAACCTTGACAAACCCTATAGACTAGTACTGCCGTTAACATAAAGTGCGTGTTAGTGGTGCACACTCCCATCGTGCATTCCACTTAGAACGAAAGGGCCTATGTGAGAATTCACTTAGGAACGCGATCCTCCCACAGAGCGCCGTCGTATCGACAGGCTCCCCGGGCTTCGCGCGCCCTGATTCTCCTGACATCGGCAGCAATCGGTTCATCTTTCACGGTCATGTCCCTGCCGTGGGCACCAGCCCTGGCAGATGTGGATCTCTTCCCCTCAACAACCGTCTCAGTAGCTCCTGGCAATGGGCATATGAACGCAGACAAGACCGACGAGGTTTACGCTGCCTCTTCTTCAGCTGATTCAACAGAGCCGGCTAAGACTTCGCATACTGCTTCCGTTGGGGTTCCTTCCGACGCCATCGTCTTAGACGGAGACTCCGAACTCGGGAGGCGATTCGCGCGTACTCCCTACGAAAAGGCAGAGATCGTTGTCGAAGGCGCTCAGTTCGCACCCGAAGAAAAGCTCCCAAACCAGACTCCCGCAGTGACTTTGGACGAGCTCGACCCCGAGCCGACCCCGCAGGGCGATCCTTCTATTGGTGATTTCACCGGTCACGAAGGCCAGACTTGGGCCGAATCCCATGCAATTCCGTCGGCTAATGCGACCTCCATCAAAGAAATCGAAGAGCTGAACTCCATCCCCACGATTGACTCCAGCCTTTCGACTCCGGAAATTCTCGTCGCTTCGGGTGAGATCCGGACAATGACTTTTGAACTCAGCAATGTCGGTAACGACGTGCGCGAGCTCGAAATTGAAGGCGTTTTCTCCAGTAAGGCGCCGGGCGCCCAGACCTTGACCTGGACCCTCGAATGCACGACGGATGGCGGAGCCACCTGCCCGAACTTCACGGATGAGCGTTCCGCTGCTTTTACCTCCGATAAGGAAGTTCCTCTCTTCCACTCGGTGGTCAATATGCCTCGGGATTCGAAGATTTCTATCGTCGCACGCATTCGCCAGAGCGCACCCAGTTGCTCGCCAGATTCGTCTAGCGAAACAACGACTAAGTTCCACTGGAAGCGCCTGAGCAATGATGAATCGCGCTGGACCGAGCTGGAACTCAGTGGCCAGCTGAGCTGCCCGGCCCCTGTCCCTTCAACGACGCCGACCCCATCCCCCTCCGCGTCTGTGACTACTTCGACGCCCACGCCAACCCCAACTGCTACGCCGACGAAGAAGGCAACACCTACTGCCTCTCCCGATACGCGCGTTCCGCAGCCTGTTCCCCCGATTCATCAGAATCCTGGGCGTGTGATCGTCCAGCCCAGGCCTCGTCCGAATACGGACCACGGTACTCCGGCTCCCGCCCGCGTCGTTCGAGTGTATTCACCACAATCGCCGAACCGTCCCAGCGCTCAGAATTCTTCGCGAAACAACGGGGCGACTGCGAACCGCTCGCAATCTCCTCAGCAGAACAGCAATCGTGTGGCTCAGCGCAGCACCAACGCCCCTATCGCACCGATCAGTCCCGCGACTGTCGCTCCTTCAGCTTCGGCCGCATCTAATTCCACTGATGCCGGCGTAGCAAATCCCCCGTCCAGCTACGCATTCAACGCTGATGGGCGCCGTGGCGGCCTCATGAGCGATGTTGAAGCCAACAGTGCTGTCGCGGTTGCGGCGCTTCTTGTCACTGCTGCGGCTGGGGCTCTTGCAACTTTCCACAAGGGAAAGTAACCCAGAAACTTTCATTCATCCGGTCCGGGGAATAAAAACTGCCGTCCACACCTCATCAGAGGCATGGACGGCACTGTTTTATTAGTTTCGCAGTCTCAGCGACGGTGGAACTTCGATCGCATCACGCGCGCGAGTGCGATCTCAGCAAATGCATCCACAAGCATGGCCCCGCCAAAGACTCCCGCAAAGATCTTCCATCCAGAGCGAGGCTTGGGGGTTTTCACTGTCGAGACAAGCATGGACGCACCGACAGCCGCCTCCAAGGTGGCAAGCGTTGAGATGATCCACGGGCGCTCAGAAACGACGGCCATATAGGCCTTTTGAATCGCTGTCTGCGCATCCTCAGTGCTGGTCATCATGATGTCAACACTTCGTCCGATCGCATTTGAAATTCCGCGAGCGGCATGCAGGACCGCGCCTTCAACATCGCTTGCTTCGATGGTCCCCGAGAGGAACTCGGCGACGCCATGAGGAAGAGCAAGAGCCTGGACGACCCCAGTGATTGCCTCCGCGCCGCGGAGTTCTTGAGCTGCCAGCAGTGCGTCAACATCGGCTCCGGGAACGTGGGCTGCAATCTCGCGCAATGCGGGACGGTCCCCTACCAGGTCGACGACGGCCGGATCAACGGCCTCGACAGAGGAAGAACCAACAACGATGCGAACCGTCATTCCCCAGTTATAGGTGAGCACATGCTCGAAGTGGTCGTCGGTGACGAGATAGAGATGCAAATCGCCGTCGGTCATGGTCAGAGAGACCAAGGGGAGATCACCGAAGTTCCATCCGGATTTCTCTTCCGGAATCTCAGCGAGGAGGGCACGATAGCCATCCTCGAGCTCGATGTCAGCAACGTCAACGCCTTCGAGGGCTGCGAGCAAGGGCACCGATGAAGCGGGGGTACGGCCGATTTCGACAATGCGGACGGGAGTTTCAGTGTCCTCGACCTGGTCGGGAAGGAAATCAGCGAGCGGGCTCTCATTCTGAGAAAGTGCGTCAGCGTGTTCAGATCCCAAACGAACTTCGGCGTTGAAGCGCTGGGCAAGATCCTGGGCAAGCTCGGTGACCGTAAGACCCGGTACAGCTTCGATTGATCCTTCAGTAATAGTCGCAACGCGTCCATCTGCCACTGCGACGTTGAGTCCTAGGAGTTGGGGGGTGGCTTCAAACCATTCAAGTTGGACCAGAACATCCTTCTCGCGAAGTGCCTGGGCAACCTCGGCGGGATCAAGCTGGGAAGCGATCATCATGCCCTCAACGCGGGTCCATGGTGCATCAGTCATCTTTGTCTTCCTTCCGTCAGACCCTCGGTGGTCCTTCGACTTGGTTCAAGTCTAGCGTCTCTATTCTTTGAAATTGACTGTGGCTCTACAAATTGGGATGGACGCGTCTTGAACACGAAATTTGAGTCGCCGCATTCAAAATAAAAAGCAAGGTGGGGGCACCCTTGAGGTACCCCCACCAGATGTGCTTGCTCAGAAGCGATCAGCGCATCTTGGTGCCGACCGAGCCGAGGCGCTCAGCAGCTTCAACGACGCGTGCAGCCATGCCGGCTTCCGCTTCCTTGCCCCATGCGCGGGGGTCGTACTTCTTCTTGTTGCCGACCTCACCGTCAATCTTGAGGACGCCTTCGTAGTTGGTCATCATCCAGTCGACGACCGGGCGGGTGAAGGCGTACTGGGTGTCGGTGTCAACGTTCATCTTGATAACGCCGTTGGCAACTGCCAGTGCGATTTCTTCGTCGGTCGAGCCGGAGCCACCGTGCATGACCAGGTCGAAGGGACGGTGATCCAGACCGTAGTGAGCGGCGACCTCTTCCTGGATGGTGCCCAGAAGTTCGGGACGCAGCTTGACGTGGCCGGGCTTGTAAGCACCGTGCACGTTGCCGAAGGTCAGAGCGGTGATGTAACGCCCGTTCTCGCCCAGGCCCAGAGCCTCAACGGTCTTGATGGCATCTGCGGTCGAGGTGTAGAGCTTCTCGTTGATTTCGCCAACGACACCGTCTTCTTCGCCACCCACGGCGCCAACTTCGATCTCGAGGACGGTGTGGGAGTCAACTGCGAGCTGGAGCAGGCGCTTGGCGATCTCCAGGTTCTCATCGAGGGCGATAGCGGAGCCATCCCACATGTGGGACTGGAACCAGGGCAGACGACCTGCCTTAACTTCCTCGGCCTCCATGTGCATGAGCTGCTCGGTCCAGGAATCCAGGTTCTGCTTTGCGCAGTGGTCGGTGTGCAGTGCGATGGTGACGTCGTAGTTCTTTGCGACCTCACGCGCGTAGGCAGCCATTGCCAGAGAGCCGGCGATACGGTCCTTGACGGTGGAACCTGACCAGTATTCAGCGCCACCCACGGAAACCTGGATGATGCCATCGGATTCGGCATCAGCGAAACCGCGAAGTGCAGCGCTCAGAGTCTGAGAAGAGGTCACGTTAATTGCCGGGTACGCGAACTTTCCGTCACGCGCACGGTTGAGCATTTCGTTGTAAACCTCAGGGGTTGCGATGGGCACAGGAGCCTCCTAATTGATGACAACATCTGTCAGGAATTATTCTCCCACATTTGTGCCGGAAGATCACCGGACTATTGGCCCCATCGCGTGATCTTTTCGTGACATATTCCCCAGTCAGAAAGAAGTCACGCGGATTTGCGGCTCAGTAGTGCGACATGACCGGAGTTCCAATCTCCGACCATTGATAGACCCAGCGCGCTTCGTCAACGGGCATATTGATGCAGCCGTGCGAGCCTCCCGGGCCACTCCAGCCAAAGGATCTCTGCCAAGGAGCACCATGGAAAGCGTAAGAACCAGTCCAATAGGTCACCCACGGGACACCCTTGGCACAGTAGGGCCAATCCGGAGTACAGCCCATGTCTTGTGCTTGGTACTTGAGGTAAACGTTGTACAGACCCGTCACGGTCTCATGGCCGGGAGAACCCGGAACAATTGCGACTGGACCATGAACCACCGTCGCACCTTCATAGGCAGTTACAGAGTTGTTTCCGAGGTTAATCTCGAGCCACTTCTCTCCCGGCGCTGCTTGATATACCAGCTTTTCTGCGCCATCTGCGATCAGTTTGCGCTCATAAGTCGCAGGAGTCGTGTCGTAGCTGAACTCGCCTTTAAATTCGCGATTTGCCTTGAGCGATTCAATAACAGAAGACGAGAGGGCATCAAGGTCCTTCACCTTGCGACCATCAACAGCCTTCTTCGGGGTTTGGACAATATCGCCAGCGGAATTCACGTTGTGACGACCATTCACAGGCTCGCGATTGGTGCTTTCCCCCTGAGTACGAACCCACTCGCGTACGCGCTCATCGTCGATCGTCGGCTGATTCAAGGTGCCGTTTTCGGCGGCTGAGATCTTGACCCAGCCAACGCGAGCCTTCGCGTCGGCCTCGATCACGTCCTCACCGTCAGAGATCTCGACGGGGATCTGCGCCAGCTTATTCGCGCTATCGGCAATCCCCTGTGCCGTGCGGTCGTCAACGACGGGAGACAGATTCGAGGCCGTAAGTTCGAGGTCTCCCCCACGCAGCATGCGAGCAGCCTCGCCAAGGGCTGAACGAAGTTCTTCGTAGGCAACTCCTCGACCGGCCTGCGAAGAGGTTGCCACGAAGGATTCCTGGTCTTCTGCAGGATGCACGCTGGCATCAACGACCGGTGTCCCCAGGGAAGAGGCAACCTTATTCGACAGCTCCCTGAGCTTGACGTCGTCGACTGTAACTGCAGCGGGGACGTCGTGATGAACTGCAAGCGCCTTGAAACGTTCCAAGATGCTCTTATTCGGAGCAAGAGCTTGCTCAGCGCTCCCCTGAGAATCAACGGTCATGCCCATGTCAGCAAGCGCAAGTTCAGTGGAGTGCCCTTCAACCTTGAGGTTGACCTTCATCCCGGCGGCTCTCTCATCGACCATGGAGACAATTTCATCGCGAGTCATTCCGGAAACGGATTGTCCAGCGACGGTCACATTGGGCAGCGCACGCGCCGAGTAGTGCACTGCATAAGCGACAGCCACTGCGATCAGCGCAACGAAGAAAAACCCCAGCGAGACGCCAAGGATCAGAGGCTTGCGCGATCTGGAAAAAGTATGTTCAGTCATCGTCCCTATCCTACCGATTTCACATTGTTTTTGCGATGAACTCACAGATTCACGCCCACAAACTCTTCCCGCGCGTAGCTGATTGTTTCCTGGTACCCTATTTCCGCTGGTCAGGGGTACCGTTAAAGAAGGCGGTACCGGGGAGGTAAAAAGTGAGTGACCTTCGTCTTCTTGTTGTTCCGGGGGGCACTTCCCCGGCATCTGTAGCAATGGCGCACGCTTCTTTGCACAAGCTCGTTGAGCTGTATGAAGAGCACCAGGCCGATCCCAGCCATCCAGCACCACGCACCGTTGTCGTCATCCGCGATCCCGCCCAAGTGCCACCTTCAAGCCTGCGCGCGGCGGCGACTACGCCTCGTGAAGCATTCCCACCCGAGCTCTATCCCGAACTCGCTGACCGCATCGACGACCCCAATCTCTTTGATGGAATCGATCTTGTCCTCGCCTCTTCAGGATCCTCTGGCGAACCCCAGTTGGTCGGGCTCTCCATCGAGGCTCTCTTGGCCTCGGTCAAGGCTTCCCATTCCGCGCTTGGTGATCCTGGACGCTGGATCCTCGCTCTTGCCTCGCACCACATTGCGGGCGCCCAAGTCCTCATGCGCGCGGCAGCCACAGAGATTTCTCCCCAAATCGTCGATTGCACCCACGGGTTCAACCCGCAAGACCTGCTTCCAGCCATTGCAGGTGCTACCTCCGATCCTGAACTTCCGGGCTATCTGTCCTTGGTCCCCACCCAGCTGGCAACATGCCTCGATGCTGGAGACGAGGTCCTCGCGGCCATGGCAAAACTTCACACCATTCTCATCGGCGGTTCCCGCCTAGATCCTACTTTGCGTGCCCGCGCAGAAGAAGCGGGCCTCCACATCGTTGAATCCTTTGGAATGACGGAAACATGCGGCGGCTGCGTCTACGATGGTGTTCCCCTCCCCGGAGTCCTAGTCCGCACGCTCGAATGGGATGGAGCCACCCGCATCGCGATCGCGGGTCCCGTGCTATTGACTCGCTATCTAGCCCAGGACACTCCCTTCCACGATGAGCTCGGCACACGCTGGTTCATCAGCGGAGATACCGGAATGATTGACGCGGGTGGACGCCTGAAAGTCATGGGGCGCGCAGACGATGTGATCATCTCCGGAGGCCTCAACATCCCGCCTATTCGGGTCGATGATGCTCTCAAGAACGTGTCCAGAGTAAAGGACGCGTGGTCGGTGGGACTTGATGATGAGAAGTGGGGCCAAGTCCTCTCCTGTCTGGTCGTCCCCGAGGCACAGACCTCTTTCCCGCCCAGCCCAGACTTCGTTGAGCATTGGGGCCACAAGATCCGCGAGGAGGTCGCGAACCAGATCGGTCGCCCGCAAGCACCTCGCCGCGTCATTTTCGTTCCCGAGATCCCCCAGCTCTCATCGGGCAAGGTCAACCGCTTAGCAGCGCGCGCCCTTGCCGAGTCTCTGACCGGCAGCGATTCAGAGTGGCGCCGATGAGTCAGGCAAGGCCGGGCGGGGCAACTCTTGCGGATTGGATTGAAGGGGCTAGGCTGCGCACTCTTCCCGCAGCCGCTGCCCCCGTCATTGTGGGTGTGGCCGCAGCCTACGCTCTGGGCAGCTTCCACCCGCTCCGCTCCTTCCTCGCACTCAGCGTCGCACTGCTCCTCCAAATTGGAGTCAACTACTCCAACGACTACTCCGACGGGATCCGCGGGACGGATGACCAGCGCAGCGGTCCCCAGCGCCTCACCGGGTCGGGGCTCGCTCGGCCTCGAACTGTTTTAAGCGCAGCACTGGGATGCTTTGCGGCGGCCGGTGTACTCGGATTGCTCTTGGTCGCACTTAGCGCAGCGTGGATCCTCATTGCAGCCGGTATCGCAGCCGTTGCCGCAGCCTGGTTCTACACCGGAGGCAAACACCCCTACGGCTACATGGGCATCGGGCTATCCGAACTCTTCGTCTTCGTCTTTTTTGGCCTCATGGCAACGGTCGGGACGACTTGGACGCACACCCCTCAGGCTCCCTGGTGGCTGTGGCTCATGGCCTCATGCTTGGGATTACTCTCGGTTGCCATGCTCATGGTCAACAATATCCGCGATATCCCCACAGATAGCGTGAGCGGGAAGAAGACTCTTGCGGTGCGTTTGGGACAGCGAATCTCGCGCTGGATCTTTGCACTGTGCCTCCTCTTCCCCATCACAGTTTTTGCCGTTCTCCCCCAAGCCGTTGGCACTCCTGTGATTGTGTGCATTCTTGCCTCGATTACGTGGCTTTTGGCGATTACTCAGCCCGCGTATCTGGTCCTCAGCGGCCTACGTGGGAAGGGACTCATCCTGGTCCTTAAACACACGGGTTTCTTGACCTTGGGCTGGGCCATCTTCGTGAGCGCCCTTTTGGTCTCAAGTACATTTGCGTGATCACCTGCTTTACACTCGACGTATGGTTCGCGTTCTTTTTGTTATCGCCTGGTTCGCTGCATCCGTTTATGCAATTTCGGACTGGGCGACAACTCCAGCGGACCGTATGCCCTTGAATCTGCCGCGAATGACCTGGCTCATCATCTTGGTCGTGACGGTTCCTTTCCTCTCTTTAGGAGCGCTTGCGTGGATCATCCTCAAGGCTGTCGCGAATGCGGAACAGCGTCAGGAACAGGCCTCTCCGAAAGCCCCCGCAGCGCCCGATGATGATCCCGAGTTCCTTTTCCGCCTCGAACGCGATCTTCAGATGAAACGCAAGCGCGAAGAAGAGAAGAAGAAAACAGAAAACCCCTCCACCGCAGACGATGGAGAGGATTCTGATCCAGGCAAGGACGAAGACCCGACGCCTAGCGCTTGAGCTGAGCCTCAGATACTCCCGGAACCATGTCCGAGGCCTGGGAGAGCAGGTGCGCAGCGGGCTCAGTGTAGGTCATTCCGACCAGCACATCATCGTCGAAAATCAGTGATGTCAAGGACGCAAGAGAGCACTGGCGAGACAGCGGTGAATGTCCCAGAGGCTGGTGGCGGATCAGACGCTGAAGCGAAACGATCGGCATCTGGTGCGAAACCAGCAAGGCCTCGTGGCCGCGAGCTTCACGCAGTGCACGGGCGACCGCGCGGGTCATACGCTGTGCAGCGTGGGCGTAGGATTCTCCCCACGATGGACGCAGAGGATTGACGTAGTAGCGCCAGTATTGCGGTCGCGCCAAAATCCATCGATTTGCGTTTACCGCGACGCCCTCGAAAACCGATTCGGCTTCGATCAGGCGGTGATCGTGTTCGATTTCGAGATCGTAGGCCGAGGCCGTGGGGGCAGCTGAGAGTTGTGCGCGCAGCAGGGGCGAGGCGACAACGTGGGTGATATCCGCGTTGGTATCCACCAAGTAGTCGGCGACGGCCTCGGCCATTTGGTGACCGAGGTCGGTAAGGCCATAGCCGGGAAGGCGGCCGTACAAAATACCGTCTGGGTTATCGACTTCTCCGTGGCGCATCACATGGATGACGGTCTTCATTTCACAAGCCTTTCGTGGCTCCCTTCATCGACACGCGGGCAAAACGCGAGAAGAGGAGGGAATGGAGGAGATATGCCGAAGGGCCCCACCTGTGGAGGGACCCTTCAAGAAGATTACTTCTTGTTGCGACGCTGGTGACGCGTCTTGCGCAGCAGCTTGCGGTGCTTCTTCTTCGCCATGCGCTTGCGGCGCTTCTTAATGACGGAGCCCATGGGGTTCCTCCCTCGAGTGTGTAGGTGCGGCAGAGGTGACTACCGCCTGACGTCAGGTGCCAAAAGGCACAGCAGGTTTATATTACCCGTTAATCCCCGCAACGCGTTCATCGATGTGATCAGTCAGACCGGCACGGATCAGCTGTCCCACAGCTGATTCGGGCACGCGGAAGCTCTTACCGACGCGAATTGCCGGCATCTCTCCACTGTGAATCAAACGATAAACAGTCATCTTCGAGACGCGCATAATGTCCGCCACCTCAGATACCGTCATAAAACGCGGGGCAGAGTGCTGATCCATTGATGACTCCCAGACGTGCAAAGATTATTTCCGTCCTATGATACGTGATTCACTCCCCCAAAATGCAACTTTCTCCACTTCAATTTCATTTAATTACTTCAGCCACCTGTGTCACGTTATTCACAAACGTTTCAGGCGTTAGACTTTTGGGGCACTAGGATGAACACTGACGAGTAAAAACGGGAGGTGAAATGACTCGTTCTAATCGGCGTCAAGGCGCGCGTCGCAGAATACCCCGCCGGCATTCTTCTACCTCTCACGCCCGGGCACTTGAGCATCGATCAAGTGATTATTCGACGGCACCACTTGCCTCGGAAGAACGCCCCTCTCCCGCTGTTGTTTATCCTCGCGGAGTGAGTCCGCGAGTCCTTGAAGACTCAGGCCTATGGATGCGCTTCCGCGTATGGTTCGCTCGTCAGGCTCGCTTCTCTCCCGCACGACTGGCATTGATCGTCTTCGTCATGCTCATTGCCTTTATTACCTCACTTCTTGCGCTTCCCATCGCAACGGCCTCGACGGAACGCGCACCCTTCATTGATATTCTCTTCACAGCAATTTCTGCCGTCTGCGTCACCGGCTTAACTGTTGTCGATACCGCAACCTATTGGTCGCCCTTTGGCCAGTCGGTCATCGCGCTGGGGATCTTCATCGGCGGCTTGGGGGTCGTCACCCTCGCAACTATTTTGGGCTACGCAGTGTCACGCCAGCTCGGCCTTACCCAGCGCATGCTCGCAACAGTTGAAACAAAATCCAGTGGCATGGGGCAACTGACAGCGCTCCTCAAAGCCGTCATCTTCACTTCCTTAAGCGCGCAGATCCTTCTCACCTTTGCCTTTATTCCGCGCTTCATCACTCTTGGCCACGACACGCTTGTGGAATCTTTCTTCCACGCGATGTTCATGGCAATTTCGGTTTTCAACAACGCTGGTTTTGTGATCCTTAGTGGCGGCCTCACCCCATACCACAATGACTGGTGGATGCTCGGACCGATTATTCTGGGGACCTTCGTGGGCGCTATCGGTTTCCCGGTAATCCTTGATCTTTCACAGCATTGGCGCACCCCGTCGAAGTGGGCACTCCACACGAAGCTCACACTTTCGACCTACATTCTTCTCACCTTCTTCGGGACCATTACCCTTGCGATCACCGAGTGGACAAACCCCTCAACTCTGGGTGACCTCGATGTTTCCTCGAAGCTTCTTAACGCACTTTTGGGTGGAGTGAACGCTCGTTCATCCGGGCTCTCCGCACTCGACGTCGGTCAGATGCGCCCCCAGACCCACTTCATCCAAGACATCCTCATGATGATCGGTGGCGGCTCCGTCTCAACAGCAGGCGGCATCAAGGTCACGACCTTCGTCGTTCTCCTGCTCGCTGCCGCTGCAGAGGCACGAGGAGATCGCGACATCGAAGTCTTCGGCCGTCGCATTTCCCACGGCGTTCTTCGCCTCGCGGTTGCGGTCACCCTCATGGGTTCTCTCCTCGTCGGTCTCTCGACGGTCATTCTGCTCTCGCTGACCGGCTACACCTTGGATGTCGTCCTCTTTGAATCGATATCTGCCTTTGCGACAGTGGGACTTTCAACGGGGATCACCCCCGCGCTCCCAGCACTAGCGAAGTACGTACTAGCCGCGCTCATGTTTGCCGGACGCACCGGAACAATGACGCTTGCTGCTGCTCTTGCTCTGCGCGATCGGCCTCGTGCCATTCACTTCCCCGCAGAAGCTCCCCTCATCGGCTAGGCCCAGCCCGGCCTCGTTGCCTATTGCCTCCAACCAAAAACACGCGCGCGTGGGAGAATACGACTATGGCAGAAGATAAGGACCTCTCATCGGGAACCCTGGTTATTGGCTTGGGACGCTTTGGCTCAGCCGTCGCGCTGACCCTAGAAAAGCTCGGATACGAGGTATTGGCGGTCGAAAAAGACTCTCGCCGCGTCCAGCAGTTTTCCGGCCGCATTCCCGTTGTCGAGGCCGACGCATCCTCAATGGAAGCACTCAACCAGCTGGGTGCGCGCGACTTTCATTCAGCGGTCGTGGGCATCGGTTCTTCTCTGGAGGCTTCCGTTCTCATCACGGCAAACCTTGTCGACTTGGGCATGACCAATATCTGGGCCAAGGCAATCTCGCGCGAGCACAGCCGTATCTTGCGTCGCATCGGTGCACACCACGTTGTTGCCCCCGAATTCGACGCCGGTCAGCGCACCGCTCACCTCGTGGGTGGACGCATGATCGACTACATCGAAATGGATAAGGACGGCTTCGCAATCATGAAGCTGCGTCCCCCTAAAGAAGTTTGTGGCTTCACCCTAAGCGAGCTTGATCTACGAGGCCGCTACGGCGTGAACGTGCTGGGTATCCTTCGTCCCGGCGCGCCTTTCGAATATGCGGATTCCACAACGCGCATTAATCGAGAAGACGTCATCGTTGTCTCGGGTGATACGCGTCTGCTGGAGTACTTCGCCAATCGTCCGTGATCTATTGCGCCTAGTAATTTTTCTGTCTGCGTCCACAACTGGACGTAGATGCACCCGGCGTGGTTTAGCGTAGGGACATGGCTAAAGAGAAAAGCGTTTACCGGTGCAGCGAATGCGGGTGGACCTCACCCAAATGGGTCGGACAGTGCCGCGAGTGCCACCAGTGGAACTCGATGGAAGAATCCGGTCCCACTGTCCAGGCTCCCGGAACAACTCTTGCCACTACCCCGCGCCAGCCTGCACTGCCCATCAATGACATCAGTGCAGAGAAAGCACGCAGCAAAGCCACCGGTATCGGGGAATTTGACCGCGTCCTCGGAGGCGGGATTGTCCCCGGGGCCGTCATCCTCCTTGCCGGAGAGCCGGGTGTCGGCAAGTCGACGCTTCTCTTAGAGGTTGCCTCGACCTGCGCCGGTGCGGCCCCGGTCCTCTACATCACGGGGGAAGAATCCGCCTCGCAGGTGAGAGGCCGTGCCGAGCGTATCGGCGCACTTCACCCTCAGCTTTTCCTTGCCGATGAGACATCGCTGTCCACGGCGCTTGGCCACATCGAAGCAACAAACCCTTCTCTCGTCATTGTTGACTCTGTCCAAACGCTGCAATCAGATCAGCTTGATGGCGGTGCGGGAAGCGTGGCGCAGGTAAGAGCTGTTGCCAGCGCGTTGATCCGTGTTGCCAAGGAACGCTCCATCCCGATCCTTTTGGTCGGTCATGTCACCAAGGACGGCGGCATCGCAGGGCCTCGTTTGTTAGAGCACCTCGTTGATGTCGTCTGCCAATTCGAAGGCGATCGCCACACGCGTTTAAGACTGCTTCGGGCGGTCAAGAACCGCTACGGTCCCACCGATGAAGTGGGTTGTTTCGAACTCAGCGACACCGGCATTATCGGGCTGACCGATCCTTCTGGCCTATTCCTCTCACAGTCACAATCTGCCGTTCCAGGCTCTTGCGTCACTGTCACTTTGGAGGGGCGCCGCCCCCTCCCCACTGAAATCCAAGCTCTCGTAGCTCATACCTCGGCCGGATCCCCACGTCGAACAACGGTTGGTGTTGATCACTCGCGCGTGGCCATGATCTTGGCAGTGCTGCAGGCGCGGCTCGGAATTGATACTTCTGATTGCGATGTCTACGCCTCGACGGTCGGAGGAGCTCGAATCAGTGAACCCGCTGCGGATCTTGCTACTGCTATCGGCATTGTCTCGGCGGTCAGGGGGACTCCCACTCGCAGCGCGCTCATCGCTTTCGGCGAAGTCGGTTTGACGGGTGAAGTACGCGCCTGCACCGGAGTGAAACGACGCGTTCAAGAAGCTGCCCGCTTAGGATTCACAACCGCGATCATTCCTGCACAAGGATGCGAAGAGGCCATGGGAGTGGAGGGCATTACTGTCTTGCCCATTTCTGATCTTGCAAGTGCACTACGGGCCGCAATCCGCTGAGTTTCTTCGCTCATTGCAAGAACCCGTCTAATACACTTAGAGCAGGGATCACGCATCGAAAGGCTGGATTCATGACATCAGATGCCGCACTCTTGCGCAGCGCATTGCAGGACATCGCGCCCGGAACTGCGCTGAGAGAGGGCCTCGAACGCATTCAGCGCTCCCACACGGGCGCACTGATCGTTCTCGGTTTTTCTCCTGAACTCCAAGAGCTGTGTTCGGGCGGCTTCGATTTGGACGTGGAATTCACCGCCTCTCGTCTGCGTGAATTGTGCAAGATGGACGGCGCAGTCATCATCGACCCAACGAATTGGCGAATTCGCAAGGCAAATGTCCAGCTTTTCCCCGACCAAGCCATTCCGACCGACGAATCGGGAATGCGTCACCGCACCGCGCAGCGCACTGCCTATCAAACGCACCTTCCTGTTCTTTCGGTCTCCGCATCCATGCGCTTGATCTCGATCTACGTCGGTAAATACCACCACATTGTCGAAGAACCTGAGGCTTTGCTCTCGCGTGCAAATCTCGCGGTTGACACCTTGGATCGTTACAGCCAGCGTCTCGATGAAGTTTTGCAGACGCTCACAATCCTCGAAATGCGTGATTCGGCGACAATTCGCGATGTCGCAACCGTCATGCAGCGCATGGAAATGATCCGCCGCATCACGTCTGAAATTAACGAGTACCTTGAAGAACTCGGTTCGGAAGGACGTCTTCTCGCCCTGCAGGTTGATGATCTGGTTCGCGGAGCCGGGTCGGAGCGCGCTCTGGTCCTTCGCGATTACATCAGGGATTCTTCGGCCGTGGCGACCGCCGAAGCCGCTTTATCCGAACTTGCCAGTGACCGTCTCGTCGATCTTGCGGCTATCGCAAACGTTCTGGGGCTTGGCGTCTACGACCCTTCCGATCTAGACCGCATGATCCACCCCCGAGGCGTCCGGGCTCTCTCCTTGGTCCCCCGCCTCCCGTGGAATGTCATCAAGGAAATCACCAGCCACTGGGAGAATCTTGCAGATCTTCGCGAAGCCAGCGTCGAAGACCTTCAACAAATCGAAGGAATCGGCCCCTACCGCGCGAAGCTCATCCGTGAAACTCTCGAGAATCAGTTCTCAATGGCGGCAACGGGAATCGTCGGCTGGTAAAACGCAGCCGCTTATTCGTGTTCGCCCTGCTGCGACTCTCCCTACGACTGCGCTGATTCAGAAGGCGCAGGCGTCGCCTCGGTAGTGGCTGGCGCGGGCTGCGTAATCGTGAAGACGCGTTCGTCTCCGACTGTCTTCCCGTCAAGCATCAATTGCACGCGGTAAGTACCGGCCGGCGCGGGATCGGTCGCACCATCAGAGTTCCCATCGCGAGGAGTGCACCCCGAGTAGAGTCCTCCATCCCAGCTCAAACCGCCATTCCAGGTGTCCCCCGGTACCAAAAGCAAAGTGGCACTCGTGCGATCACGCTGGCATTTTGATCCGTCGTAAACAGTCTCATCGCCGCTGAGAATCTTCAGATCGATCTGTCCGAATTCAAAGGAGCAAGCAACCCCTGCTCGGTTTTCGATTGCGACAGAAACATTTTGGGTTTGCCCAACCAAGGTGTCTGATACAGATGGACGAACCGTTAGATCCGCCGGTGCACACGCAGGGATCCGGACGCGTCCATCGGCATCAACGATGCCATCGCTGCTTGCAGTTTCTCCGTCTTTCAACGAGGCCGCGCCCGTCGCTGTTGCTGTAGGTGTAGGCTGCGCGCTGGTGCGCTGTGGTTGGGGCTCCGTCTCTTTGGACTTCGTCAGGGCTGAAACTCCCTTTGCGATCCCCCAAATAAGAAGCGCGACGATGAGAAGTAAACCCAGTCCTGTGACGATTCTTCTCACCCACAGCGAGGTCGGAACCTGCGCAGGCCGGGCAGCACTTCGTTTCTTCCCCTGCTGGGAAGGAATGCGACCCGAGGGACGCACGGGCCTCGACGAGGATCGTCCAGAACGCTGTGCCATTAGATCGCCCCCTGTGACTTTCCACTACCGGCACCCACGCGGCTCGAAGCCCCAAGTGTTCCCTTGGCTCCGTGTGCTCGTTGTTCGCCTTCCTTGGCGTCATCCTTCGGATCGATGACACACCAGCGTTCAACAATGATCCCGGCGGTCCCCCACGCACAGGCACCGAGTGCACAAATCAGGCCGCAAATTGCAGCATAAACGCTGGCTTGAGCTTCCCAGCGCGTAAAGAAAGCAAGAGACATCCCGACCATAATTGCGCTGCTGAGGATTCCCACCAGAGCGCTCGCGCGTGCAAACATCGCGATTCTCAAAGCTGCAACGGCATCAATCCACGTGGTCTTATGAGCACGGAAGCGACGAACCTGCAGGCCAAGCCACACGAGGATTCCTGAAACAACAACGAAAACCAACGCGAGTGCGGGGTGAATGATCCAGGGGCCTTGTCCCAAGCGAATCGCAACAGCAGTGGCCGCAGCTGCAAGCGCCGAGGCAGCAGCTGCCTCGGCGACAAGAAGAACAATACTCAGCGGTTTCATGAGTCCTCAGGGCGACGACGGAAGACAGGAATCTGGCCGGTCACACTGGGACGGATCGTCACATTGCGACGAACACTTGAGGAGGGAGTCTGCGGTCCCGTTTCCTGTGCCGGCCCCTGATCGATAGTATCGGCAAGTTTGGGATCCAGCACGTGGCTGTAGCGCGGGGGAATGCTGGGTTGAGGCGTCGACGTCGCCTCGCGAGGGGTCAGTGCGCTGGAGTCATCGACCACGCGAACGTCCTCAGAGAAAGTCCAGCCCGGAAGCGCGCGCGTTGCGGGGGTGCGCCGCGAAGCCGCAACGTCCTGTGCTTGAGCGTCTCCTTGAGCCTTGGTTTTCTCTTGCGCCGAGGCCTGCTCGGGTCGGCGGGAGAAAAGTGAGCTTCGGCGGGGCTGCTGGGCGTCGGCCTCGGAAACGGGTGAGGTCTGCGGAGCGGTCTTCAATGCTGAATTCTGGGATTCGGGCGCGCGGTGCGAGGGCTTAGCGCGGTGCGATTGCGCGGCCAAACGATCCGTGCGAGCACGGAAAGGACGCGAGGAATTAGCCGTGGAAATACCGGTTCCCTCCTCGGTCACAGGACGCCATCGAGGACGGCGCTTCCTGCGGCTCAAGGGAACTTCAGCTGTGATCGGCGAGGTTGAGGGAGAAGGTTCTTCCTGCGGATCCGCGCTTTGAATCGTAGGAGGTTCTGGGGCAACCTCAAGGGAGGCGCTCGGGATCTCCGACTCACGGCTCTGCACGCGCTCGAAGAGGGGGCGGCGCACCACCGTGGGCTGTTCGACATGAGCCGTGGGAATGGGGCGACGAGGCGCCAAAGAGACCATTCCTTCAGTGAGCTGTGTCGAGGCGGAGCTATCTGTCTGACCGGAAAGACGAGAAGGCTTCAGCGGTGGAACGTTCAGCGGTGCGGGTGCCGGGAGCTGGCGGCTTGCGAGCTGAATGGGCGCTTCATTCGATGAAGCCGCAGTGGGCGGAACGAGCGAATCAGCTTCATGCGACGGGCGATCACCGGTTGTGGGCTCAAAAGACGCTGCAGTCGTGGGGGCCGAGGTTACCGAGGACTCAGAAGCTGCAGGCTTTGACAGCTCAACGTGGCGAGACTCGACCGAATCCACTGGGGAACTCCAACGATTCCACAGCTGTTTCCAGACGAAATCCGTCCCTTCATCGTCGGGAGCCAGATCGGAACGAGAGGCCTCGGGAAGCATGTCCAAACGGCTGGGACGTGCTGAGATACCATTCGTCTCAAGCTTGAGGGGACGAAGCTTTTCAGCCTGTTCCAGACGGGGCAGACGCAATTTTTCGAGTAATTCGTCTGAATCAGCAATGACCGACTCGGGATCTTCCATCCAATCGGCAACCGCATCGAGAATTCCACCTCGGTCGGGAGCCTGGGCAATGAGATCTGCAAGAGGGCCGTATCCCGAAAGCTCTGCATTTTCGTCTGCCATGAGCCACGGGGAAAGGACAAAGGCTCGCTCGTGTGCTCGAGGATGAGGCAGCGTCAGGCGCGGATCATCCGAGGTCACTCCCTTGATATCGATGACATCGATATCAATGGTGCGCGCGCCCCACACTTCATGGCGCACGCGTCCCAGGCGCGCCTCGAGTTCGTGGATGCGATCAAGAAGATCCAGGGGAGCAAGAGTAATTGTTCCCCGAGCAACGGCATTCCAATAATCCGGCTGAGCATCTTGACCCGGCCGCAATACAGCGCGGGTACGCACCAAGGGAGAGACAGTCGTGATATCGACGTCGTCCCACTGGGAGATTTCCTCGATGGCCCTCTTCAAAGTGACGGGGACATTTCCAAGGTTTCCGCCAAAGGCCAGGACTACGTCACACGTCACAGGGCGATCATCGACAGCGTAGGCACCGCGGTGTGAGTGTTTGACAGGCTCCGCGGGGAGTTCAATTTCTGGGGCAGCTTCGCTTGGCGCGACAGCATCTGACTCCGCGCTGGGGGCCGCAACTGTTTCAACGCCAGCGCTGGGGGTATCACACTCTTCATCTGCGCCAGTTTCAGGTGCAATCGGGCCGCTGGGCGGCGCCGGCTTCTCTTCTTCCGAAGTCGGCCCATCGAAAGGAAGATCATGAGAAGCCGCAACGAAAGGTAGGGGAATATTTCCCTTACGGATCGTCACCGAGACATCAGCGAAAGGAACATCAATGGGAGCATCGGGCTTGTGGATGGTGACCTCAACGCCGCGTACTCGCTCATCTTCCATTGCGACGTCTGCAATCCGATGTCCCAGCGTTTCGATCAGTCGAACCGAAGGACCTCTGAGGATTGCGTGCGCTTTTTCGGCAATTTCCGCATAGGAGACAGTGTCGGCAATATCGTCGCTGAAAGCCGCTTGATCGGTGTCGACCCACAAGAGGATGTCAGCCGAGAATGATTGAGGAGCGTTCCACTCCTTCTTGAGGACTCCGTGGACAGCCTGCGCTGAAATGCCGCGTAATGCGATGACATCGAGCTGTCCCACCGTGCCCTCACCTCCCTGCACGCACAAGCCTCGCTTGTTGGTCTATGGCATGGACCCTGACAGCCCACATCCCGTCTGAAAGTGCGCGCCGAGAAATATCGAGAGTTGCTTCGTCTCGGTCCGAAAGGGGGGACTGACCGAGGAAGCGTTTCCGGGACGCACCTATAAGAACAGGGTACCCAAGCTCCGCAAAAATCCGGAGCGACGCGACGAGAGACCAGCATTGTTCGTTATTAAGTGAGAAACCCAGTCCCGGGTCGACGATGATCCGCTCAGGCTCAACACCGGCCTCGAGAGCGTCGCGAACCTGGCTTGCCACGCGCTCACGCAGCGCCACGGCAATGGGTTGGTCCCCGTAATCGAAGGATTCTTCGGGCATTCCGGGAAGCGCACGATAGTGCTGGATGACGTAGGCGCACGAGGTTTGGGCAACCGCAGCGTTCATCTGCGGATCCCAGCGTCCCCCGCTGACGTCATTGATGATTGCGGCTCCCGCGTCTGCGGCTCGGCGAGCAGTGATCGCGTGAAGGGTATCAACCGAAACGACGATCCCCGCCTGAGTCAGGCGTTGGATGGTCGCGCCGATGCGTTCCCACTCCTCGTCTTCGCTGATGCGCTGAGAATTCGGACGCGTCGACTCGCCGCCAAGGTCAACAAGATCAGCGCCGGCTTCAACCATCTGGACCGCGTGCTCAAAGGCAGCGCCCGGATCAAAGAAACGTCCCCCATCGGAGAAAGAATCAGGAGTCACGTTGAGGATTCCCATAACCAGCATCCGGTCAGTAGGAAGCGTGATTCCCTTGGGAAGACGAGGCGGACGCGCACCGCCCGCGAGCGCCCAAGCGGATGCGGCCTCGTTGGATGTCATCGACGGACCCCTCCCAAGGCCAAAGACATCATTTCCGCCCGGGTTGCATCGCGCTTGACGATCCCACGCAGAGCGGAAGTTACCGTTGAGGAGCCGGGCTTGGAGATACCGCGCATGGTCATGCACATGTGCTCGGCCTCGACAACGACGATGACGCCCTGCGGGGCAAGAACCTCATCAATCGCATCCGCGATCTGCGCGGTGAGGCGCTCTTGGACCTGCGGACGACGAGCATAGCCCTCAACAACGCGCGCGAGCTTCGAAAGCCCCGTCACGCGGCCGCCCTTCGGGATGTACCCCACGTGCGCGTGTCCGTAGAAAGGCAGAAGGTGATGCTCACACACGGAATAGAAGGGAATATCGCGGACCATGACGATCTCGTCCGTCCCCACCTCGAAGGTGGTCTTCAGGTGATCGCGAGGGTCTTCTTCCAAACCGCTGAGCAGCTCGCGCCACGCGCGCCCCATTCGCGAAGGAGTATCACGCAGGCCTTCGCGCGTGATGTCCTCTCCCACTGCCTCAAGGAGTGCGCGGGAAGCGTCTTCAACGCCGTGCTGATCGTAGGTCACTGAGCATTCTCCTCGGGCTGCACTTCCCCGGCGGGATCATCAAGCGTCATCGCCGGCTCGGCCGGAACCGCACTGGGATCCAAATTCGGATCAAACTTCGCGCGGTCACCACCGGGCATCTCGATGGGGTTGCCCATGACTGCACCATCGATGGCAGCCTCTTCGCCATAGTTCCACACGGGACGCTCATCTTGCTTGATGACATCAGCGAAGATCTCAGCCAGCTGGGCTTCGTCCAGGGTCTCTTCTTCAAGAAGACGCTGAGCGAGGCGGTCCAAGACGTGACGATTCTTCGTCAGGATCTCCCAAGCTTCGCGGGTTGCCGCGTCCATGAACTTGCGAACTTCCTCATCCACGATGGATGCCAATTCGTCTGAGTATGCGCGCTCATTCCCGCGGCCCATTCCATACCCGGTCATAGGATCGGATTCGTCCGCGCTCAGTCGCACATTACCGATGCGATCGGACATACCGTATTCGGTGACCAAAGCACGTGCCTGCGCGCTGGCCTTTTGGATATCGTTCGAGGCGCCGGTGGAAGGATCGCGGAAGACGAGTTCTTCGGCGACGCGGCCACCCATCGCGTAGACCAGATCATCGAGGATCTGGTTCCTGGTCTTGGAGTAACGATCCTCGGTCGGGAGCACCATGGTGTAGCCCAGAGCGCGACCGCGCGGAAGAATCGTCACCTTCGTGACCGGGTCCGTGTATCGAAGAGCAGCAGCACACAGGGCGTGGCCGCCCTCGTGATAGGCGGTCACCAGCTTGTCGTGATCGTTCATCACGCGGGTACGCTTCTGCGGGCCGGCGATGACGCGGTCAATGGCCTCGTCAATGGCTCGGTTATCGATCAGGTCGGCATTGGAGCGAGCGGTCAGCAGCGCGGCCTCGTTCAAGACATTGGCAAGGTCGGCGCCGGTGAAGCCCGGGGTTCGCTTCGCGATCGTGTGGAGGTTGACGTCATCGGTCAGCGGCTTGCCTTCGGCGTGAACACGCAAGATGGCCTCGCGCCCCTTGAGATCAGGGGCTTCAACCGCGATCTGTCGGTCGAAGCGTCCCGGACGCAGCAGCGCCGGGTCAAGAATATCGGGACGGTTCGTTGCCGCGATGAAGATCAAATTCGAGGAATCATCAAAGCCATCCATCTCAACCAGGAGCTGGTTGAGAGTCTGGTCGCGTTCATCGGAGCCGCCGCCATACCCCGAACCACGGTGGCGACCGATGGAGTCGATTTCATCGACGAAGATAATCGCGGGGGCAACCTTCTTGGCGCGTGCAACCAAGTCGCGCACGCGCGAGGCGCCAACACCGACGTACATTTCAAGGAACTCGGAACCGGCGATAGAGAAGAAGGGGGCATCGGCCTCTCCCGCAACCGCCTTTGCCAGCAGAGTCTTACCCGTTCCGGGAGGACCGTAAAGCAGGACGCCTCGAGGAATGCGGGCTCCAACCTTGTGGAACTTTTCGGGGGCAATCAGGAATTCGCGAACTTCTTCGAGTTCTTCGACGGCCTCATCTTCACCCGCGACATCCGCGAAGGTGACATTTGGACGTTCTTGGTTAAATTCCTTCGTGCGGCTCTGGCTGAAGGGCCCCATCATCCGCCCGCCGCCAATTCGGCCCATGAAGAACCAGAAGAGGCCCATGACGATGAGCAGCGGCAGGACCATGACCAAGGTCGAACCCAGAAGCGAAGACTGTGGATAGTAGGCGTTCCACCCGGTTGTCGGCGAGGCCTTCTCTACTGCATCGACGATAGTCTGCGACTGCGTGCGCGCGTAGGTGAAGGAGATCGAACGTCCAAGGCTGCGCTCACGATCATTGGCCCCGGCGGCCTTGTGCGTCCAAGGGTCCTTGAGCATCAGGTTGACCTGCTGCGTGCCGTCATTGACGCTCACGCGCTCAATCTGAGCTTCCTTCAGGATCTGAAGGCCTTCGGAGGTATCCACCGACTGGGGCTGGAACCACGTCCACAAGAAGAACAGCGCGATGATGAGGGGCAGCACGGGAATTGCTGCAAGCCCCCAGGCGTTCTTCTTTTTCTTGCTCTGAGTGTTATTTGCCATGGAAGCCCCTTTCAGCCGCCATAAACATGCGGCGCCAAGGTCCCGACGAAGGGAAGATGACGGTAGCGCTCTGCATAGTCGAGGCCGTAGCCCACGACGAATTCGTTGGGGATATCAAAACCGACGTACTTGACGTCAACATGGACCTTTGCAGCTTCAGGCTTGCGAAGTGCTGCAGCGATTTCGACCGATGCTGCACCGCGAGTCAATAGATTCTCGCGGAGCCACGACAGCGTCAGACCCGAGTCGATAATGTCTTCGACAATCAGGACATCCCGGCCATGCACATCTGCGTCGAGATCCTTAAGGATGCGAACCACGCCAGAAGACTTCGTGCCGGTCCCATAGGAAGACACCGCCATCCAGTCCATTGCCAGCGGAGTGTGAAGATTGCGTGACAAATCAGCCATCACCATGAGAGCGCCCTTGAGAACGCCTACTAAGAGAAGCTCTTTGCCTTGATAATCCGCGTCGATTTGCGCCGCGAGTTCACGCATTCGGCGAGATAGTTCGTCCTCGGTAACCAGAATGCGCTCGAGCGCATCTCCCATGTCCTGTGCGTCCACAGTTCCATGTCCTTTCGACTGCTAGTCCAGATAATTAAGAGTGCCACATGTGCCCTACGGGCTGCTCAGTGACGCGGTCTTTCTCGCTCTAGGCGCAATGGCTGCAAGATGAGCCTCGCGTCTTTTCCTTTTCCCGCGCGCGAGAGCGTCCCTTTGGGAATCGAGAGAGGGCCCTGCCCGCTCCAGCGAGTGATGAGTGCATCGGCCTCTTCGAGGTGAACCAGGGAGGGTGCTCCCACTGCACTGAGATAGCGATGAAGAACGCGCATGCGCACCGCTTGGGGGATTTCTTTGAGTTCTGCGACCCGAAGTACCCCGATTCCCGAGGCCGCCTCCCCCGCCGCCGGCGCTTCCGACCTTGGTCGCAGCTCACCGGCCGGAGCTTCCGGCCCTGATCGCATTTCGTCGGCCGCCCCCTCCCACGCACGCCGCCAGACTTGTTCTGCCCACTCATCGAGGGCCTCGTCGTCTGCAGCGGAAAGCTCAGCCGTGCGGGCAAGGGCAGGAACCGGGTCCATCCCAAGGCTATTCGCGAGGCTGGGGATCGCCTGCTCGCGCACCGCACTGCGGCGCAGCGCACTCCCGTCAGCAGCTCGCCACGGGCCGTCCATCTTGTTCGAGGGGTCATCAACCCAAGGAAGCGCAAGCTGGCGGCATGCACCTAGAGTCTCGCTGCGGCGGCAATTCATCAGGGGACGCATCCACACGATGCTCCCGGCATCATCGCAAACACTCATCGCGCGCAGGGAACCGACTCCAGAGCCTCGTGCAAGGCGCAAAAGAACAGTCTCGGCCTGGTCGTCCATCGTGTGTCCTAAGAAGACTGCGACCTTCTCACCCAAAGTCTGGGCGTGCGCGGCAAGTGCACTCCGGCGGGCCAAGCGGGCCGAGGCCTCGGGACCACCTGGGGCGTCGACGGTGACGCTCACCCACGAACTCTGCGCCCCCAAGGAGGCCATCACTTCGCATGTTTCTTGGGCCTCGCGATCCGATCCTGGGCGGATCCCGTGATCAACGCTGAGGGTATGAGGGGTGAATCCAGCGCGCAGGCAGTGGTCGATGACGACCGCTGCGAGAGCGGTGGAATCTGCGCCGCCCGATACTGCGATCAGAATCGCGTCGCAATTGGCAAGCGCCCAGTGCACGTGCTCGCGCACGGCCAGAGAGAGGCGTCGCACATCCCCCGTGGGGTTTGCGGGAATAGATTTCACTGGAAGCTCGGCCACATCCGCGAAGTCAGAATCGATTCAAGACCGGGGCCTGCAACAACCTCGCGGACGTAGCTCGCCATCTCGCGGCGAGCCTGGATGACGCCCTGCGGGACAAGCCCGCCCAAAAGGGTGACAAGCGCTCCATCCACCATGAAATCAGCCGGGCGGTGAGCATCAATCCATTTAACGGAAGACAGGTCCTTCGGGGTCAGTGAATCCATAAAAACATCAATGATGCAATCACGGATAAGAAGCTGACGAGAAAGCTCTTGCGCATCAATCGGGTCAATCGAGGCAACCGGAACAAGTTCACGGCAGTATTCCTCAAAGAAAGGCGTCCGCGAAGAAAGCCACACATCAACGGCCCCGCGCAAAGCAACCCACTTTGCCCAGTCTCCCAAGTCAAACTTTCCGCGGATGCCCGCCTCGAGAACATTCGGAGCAACGATGCAGGCGGCACCGCCATTGGGACCGCTCACGCTCAAAGAACGCCTCGCGAGAACTCCGAGAGCGCCCCGGGCGGTGAGGATCCTAGGTGCGCTTTGCAGCTGAACTCCCCAATCCTCGGCGAATTGCGCCCACAGACGCATCGAAGCGCGACGCTCGACGAGAGGAAGAGAGACCTCAACCGGCGAAAACTCAGCAAAACGGCCAATGACGCCGGGAAGGCGCTTGTTCGCCCACTCCTGGCCGCGCTTCAAACGAGAAACTATCGCCTGCGCCGAAGCGAAAGACGCCTGGGGGCCAGAAAAAATGCCCAAAGCAGAGACCTGCGCGATTTGTGTCAGAGTGGGATAGATCGGCATGTCTCTATGCTATCGAATCGGCCCGTCACATTTCGGAGATTGCGGTGACAAAATTGTCCAGATAACCGCGAGTTGCATAGGCGCCATCATTGGGAACCTTGTCGAAACCGATGACGAAGATCACCGGGTGCCCCTTCGAGGTCGAGACAACTCCCGCGAGTGAGGACACTTCCGCCAAAGAGCCCGTTTTTGCCTGAGCATTGCCCGCGACCATGTCATCGGTGAGGCGATTCGCCAAAGTCCCCTGAACTCCAGCCCACGGAAGATTACGCACGACGCGCGGCGCGACGGGTTGGGTCGCGTCGAAGCCCTGGGAAAGGATTGCCGCCAAAGTCTTCGGGTGAATCCGATCGTTCGAGGAAAGCCCCGAGCAGTCCTCCAAAGAAAGCTGATCGGTAGGAATTCCGCGCTCACTCAGCGTCTTTTCAAGGGTCTGGACCGACCCGGCGAAGCTTGCTTCCCCACCGGATTGGCGTGCGGCGAAGTGACAGTACTGGTCAGCCAAGGTGTTATCCGAGTGATAGAGCATCCAGCGAATCTGTTCATCGACGCTCGCGGACTGCACGGAAGCGATCCGTGTTGCACCTTGGGGGGCTGGGCCTCGGACCCCGAAATCAACATCGATTCCCTGCGCGCGAAGCTTCTGCGCGAAAACTTCAGCAACGTTCGAGATCGAGTCCGCGTAGAACTCATTCGATTTGGGGTAGGTGCGCCCCGCGTCGATCGCGTAGGGGGCGAGCTGGCCTTCGTAGCCCGCAACCTGCTGTTCGCTCCACGAGGCCGGGCGCGCGGTATCCGCAAAAAGCGCGGGGGCGGCGTGCAATTCGACATGCGAAATGCCCTTAGACATCAGGGAACTCGCCGTATCTTTCGCCAGGGTTTCGAGGCCCGCGCGGCCGCTGACCTCGATGGAATTGGTTCCCTCGCCCAGAAGAAGGTCGCCCTCGCCCTCGAGGTAGATATTGTCGTTATCCTGAGCGACCGAGGTCGTCAGATGCGAATTCGGGTCGAGGTGGGACAGCGCAGTGTAGGCGGTAAGGATCTTGGTGATCGAGGCCGGGGTGTGGGCGCTATTTGCGTTGTACTCGTAGAGAGTGTTCCCGCTTCGTGCGTCAACGACCATTGCCCACGCGTTCCAGCCGCCTTCTTGTGCGGCGGCAACGCTAGGTGCCCATGCTTCTTCGAGCTCGCGGCTCGTGGGGGCTTGACTATCCCCCTGTCCCTGTGGAACATTCAGTGTCGGAGCGGGCACAGCTGACGCTGTGGGGGCAGCAGATGGTGCGGGTGCTTGAGAAAGTGTGAAGATGCCTGGTGCGGCATCCTGCACATCTGCTACAAAATAGGCTGCGATCAGCACTGCGGCGCTCGATGCGCCTACAATCGCAGCAGTAGTCCCACGTCGCATGTAGGGGTTGTCCTTCCGTCAATGACCTAGGAACACCCTAATGCTTCGGGGGGTAAGAATACGTAATCGACATCCACGTGGTGGATCAACGACTCAGGAGGGCTCGAATGGAATTCGACGTGACCATCGAGATTCCCAAGGGGAACCGTAACAAGTACGAGATCGATCACGAGACTGGACGCATCCGCTTGGACCGTATGCTCTTCACCTCGACTCGATACCCCGATGACTACGGTTTTATCGATGACACGCTGGGCGAGGACGGGGATCCCTTGGATGCTCTTGTTCTCCTCGAAGAACCCACTTTCCCCGGCTGCGTGATTCGCTGCCGCGCCCTTGGAATGTTCCGCATGCGCGACGAAAAGGGCGGTGACGACAAGGTCCTGTGCGTGCCCGCTTCGGACCAGCGCGCCGCGTGGCGTACCGACATCGAAGATGTCTCGGAGTTCCACCGCCTGGAAATCCAGCACTTCTTCGAGGTCTACAAGGACCTTGAGCCCGGCAAGAGCGTCGAAGGCGCGCACTGGGTGGGCCGAGATGAGGCAGAAGAAGAAATCCGCCGTTCCTTCGAGCGCGCAGAGACAGAAGGCTTCAACGCTCACTGAGGGTTTAATCGTTCTCCCAACGGGATCGGGGCTGGTGTTCGCTGAGGGCACCAGCCCTTTTCTGTTTGCAGCAACGACACACGAAGTCAGTGAATGACACAGGCTATAACGCGTGACATTCACCAACAACCTGTGGAGCACCATTCACGCACCAGCCCGCTTGCCTCCACGTGGCCTCGCTGTCTCGTCCCCGCTCAGCCCGGCGCGGCCTCGTCCCCTTTTTCCACATGAAGTCAGCAAATGACACAGGCCATCACCCGACCCAGACACGCGCTTCCCCCATTGCCACACGAAGTCGAGAAATGACACAGGACATAACCCATGACATTTAGCGACTTCATGTGACTTTTCTGAGAATGCGAACGGGAGCAGCTGAGCCATCAGCGTCACTCATAGCATTCGCCCAAGACTAATCCATAGGCTGTACACGCAATCGGCGTTTTCCACAGATTTTTCCAAAGTTCGCACGTTTGGACGCCGCTATTAAACACTGAATAGATGAACGAAGCAGAGACAGAAGAATGCGTACTCGCCCGATCAACACGAGAAGTTCATTTAGCACCAATAGATGGAAGCTCTCACTCACAAGTCAGGGTGAAACGCGGATTTATGCTGACCATTTCGGCGGGATTACCTCGGTGGGAAGTTAATCAATACATTGATCGTGCTCGTATTGCTTCTCTCGCGCAATCACGAGATCCGCGGATTGTATTCGTTGGAACCAGCTCACTGTGTATCCAGGGCGTTCCACTGTGGTCATCAAACCATGACATCACCTTTTGGTGTCCTCAGCCCTATCCGAATTCCACACTCCCACCGGTGCGCTACTCAGGTTTCACCATTCCACGTGTGAAGGTTCGAAAGTTGCGCAGGCCTCCGCTGACAGACCATCGGTTAACCGAGAAAGGTATTCAAGTAGAAGACAAATTGGATGCTGCTCTTCGCCTCGCGATGGGGTCGCAGCACTTTGAGGCTTTTGTTGCCATGTGCATGGTGCTGCACACCGAATCGGATTTTTCGCTACAGCGCATAGGGGACTCTCGTATCCGCGAGAGCAAGCTGCGTGAAGAACTTTCTCAACGATTATCTGCTGCTCAGGAAAACGGCTGGAAGTATGGAATATCCACTGCGAAGCTCATTGTGAAGAATGCAGATGCAGGATGCGATAACCCCGCCGAAGCAGCAATGCTCTACGCGATCCGAAGCATCTATAGCGGTCCTGTACTGACACAGTTCGAGATTAATAGCAGTACAGGAAGGCACTTCATTGATTTCACTCTTCCAGAGAAAGACGTCGCGATCGAATTTGACGGAATGAGCAAACTGGGAAGTACGAATGAAGACCTATACCGCGCAAAACAACGGTGGATTCGTCGAGAACAGGACCTGCGCGACTGCGGATGGAACGTCATTCGATACTCGTGGGAGCAGCTAAAGAACCTGCCTCGTCTTCAGATCGATCTTGCCCAACGGCTCGATTTGCTCGAGGCCATACCAACTACCTCAAGCCAGCTGTGGGACGCAGGGTATATCGATTGACTCCGTCGGCAGTCTTCGCCACCGCTTTATTCTTCAGATTTTTCGCATTCGACACGCGAAGTCGCCAGGTTTCACCGAGCCAAACTTACGTCAGAAGATCATTTTCCCAATCTCCACATGAAGTTGGTGAATGCCACAGGCTATAACGCATGACATTCACCAACTTCGTGTGGCATTTAGGGATGAGCTAGCGGCACCCGACGCCGCACAAACGCACCCCGAACAACCACAGCAAGCGCGAAGTGCCCGCTTCACTTGTACAGCAAGTGCCTTACTTGCACATCAAGCCCTTTACTTGTGCGGCAGCCCCTTCGATTCAAGCCACTTCGAGGCAATCGAGGACGCGGATTGAGCCTCGGCAGTTGACTGCCGATTCATCTCAATCAAGTCCTTGGCGTCCATAGCTGCACTGACCTTATTGATCACAGCGGCTGCATCCTGGTTGATCTTCGTAGAAACGACCGGTACAACGTGCGATGCCAAGAAGAGGCCCTTCGGATCCTTGAGGACCGTCAAGCTTCCGTCTGCAAGAGCGGGGTCGGAAGAGTAGATGTTCGCCAGCTGAATCGAGCCATCGTTCAGCGCCTTTACCGTCAGCGGTCCGCCCGAGTCTTCGATCGGCGTGAAACCGACCTTCACACCGTATTCCGATTCCAGTCCCTTCGGCCCATACGGACGCGTCGCAAGCTCAGAGTTGCCGCCAAGAGTAATCTGTCCAACGTGCGCCAGGTCACCAATTGAGCTGAGAGAGTGCTCGGAAGCGAAAGCAGTGGTGACAACATAGGAGTCCTGGTCAGTCGCAGGGGCTTCATCCAATACGCGCAGCCCCTTGGGCAGCGCTCCGCCCAGCGCTTGGTAAACCTCAGTATCCGTACGAGCACTCGCGTCTTTATCGAAGTACTGGAGCAAGTTGCCCGTGTACTCCGGGAAGACATCGATCGAACCGGATTCCAGCTCGGGCATGTAGACCTCGCGCTGACCGATGCGCAGCTGACGCTCGACCGTGAAGCCTGATCCTTCGAGTGCTTGAGCATAGACCTCGGCCAGGATTTCATTCGAGTAGTAGTCCTGGGAGCCAACCACGATCTTTGACGAGGCCGCGCTTCCCTTCGCTTGTTCGCCACCTTCCAGGGACTTCCCTGTGCTGCATGCGGTGAGTGCAACGGCAGTGAATGCCGCTACCGCGGCGGCGAGAACAGAGCGTTTCATTATCTCTCCTTTGGTTTTGCCTGCTGAGTGTAGAAAAGCCTGTAAGCGAATGTGATGAAGTTATAGAGCTTGTAAATCCGAATGGGTTCTGGAGCGCAGGAGACGCATGATTTCTGCAAGTATGGCGTCGGTGATGAGTGCCAGCGCAACAACAACGATCGCGCCTCCGATCATCTGTCCATAATCGCGTGTCTTCAGCCCCGTGTAGAGGAAACGTCCCAATCCAAGGTTCGCTGTGTATGCAGCCAGTGTGGCCGTTGCGATCACCTGGAGTACCGCTGAGCGCACACCCGCAAGAATCAGTGGTGCGCCCGCTGGGATCTCTAGCTGTGTGAGGATCTGTCCTTCAGTCAGACCGATCGCTCGCGCTGCATCGGATGATCCTTGAGAAGAGATCACACCGGAATATGCACCTGCGATAATCGGCGGGATTGCAAGTGCAACCAGAGCAATCAAGGGGGCTTGCCAACCGATTCCAAGCCACAAGCCAACCAGGGTGAGGAGACCAAGAGTGGGAACTGCTCGCGCGGCACCGGTCCCGATCATGACGAGGTTCTTCCAACGGCCGGTGTGCCCGATATACAGTCCGATTGGCAATGCGATGAGTGTCGAAATAGAAACAACAGCTGCAACGAAGACGATGTGCTGCCCCACTCGTTCGAGAATCCCGGATGGCCCTAGCCAATTGTGTCCATCCGCCAGCCATTGAAAGGCTTCAAATAGGAGGTTCATTGCCTTTGCCTCCACGGTGTAATCAGTGCACCTAGGCCAACTGCAAGCGCATCCAAAAGCAGAGCCAAGGCGATCGTCATCACCAGCCCAGCCAAGACTTCAACGGTCAATCCGCGCTGGAAGCCATCGGTAAACAGAGTTCCCAGCGAGCGCACACCAATGAACGCACCAATCGTTACCAAAGAAACCGTCGAGGTAATGACCACTCGTGTCCCAGAAACGATCACGGGAACAGCCAAAGGAAGCTCAACCGTGCAGAATCGGCGGAGACGCGACATTCCCAGCGCATCGGCGGACTCGAGGACGTCGGCGGGAACAGCGGCGAAGGCCTCGGCGCACTGACGGATCAGCACGGCGATTCCGTAAATCGTTAGCACAACAACCATGTTGACCCGCGAGCGAAGAGCAACCCCTGACAAAACCGGAATAACAATCAGGAGTGGCAACGAAGGCACCGCGTAGAGAACTGTCAGGAAGGAGAGAACTACGCCCCCGACGCCTTTCGAACGCTGCGCCCACGCTCCAATGGGAACTGCAATCAGCACCGAAGCAATAATCGCGGGCACTGCGATGGTGAGATGGGTGAGGGTGAGCTCACCGATGAGTGCCCAGGAACCGGAGAGCCAATTCACGCCCGCTCCCCTTGCGCGTCGTTTGCCGAGGCCGTACCGGGTTTACCCGCTTGAGATCCACCGGGTGCGCCCTCCAAAATTCGTTCACGCTCGCTGATTGCGGAGGTTCCAAGGAACTCGCGAACAAAGTCATTGGCCGGGTTCAGGAGAAGATCGCGCGGAGTGCCTTCTTGGGCAATCTGCGCCCCCTCGCGGAGGAGGACAATGCGGTCACCCAGCAAGATGGCCTCGTCAATGTCGTGGGTGACGAAAAGGATCGTGGTGCCTAAGGACTTTTGAATACGACGGAGTTGGCGCTGGAGATCTGCGCGGACCAGAGGATCGAGGGCTCCGAAGGGTTCATCCATCAGGAGGATATCGGCACGGTTTGCCAGCGCTCGTGCGACGCCGACGCGTTGGCGCTGACCGCCAGAAAGCTGCGCGGGATAGCGCTTCGCCATTGAGGGGTCGAGGCCGACGAGGTCCATAAGTTTGAGCGCGTCGGCTCGCGCGCTTGCTTTTGAGGCGCCTTCGAGAACTGGAACAATCGCAATGTTGTCAACGATGGTTCGATGCGGGAAGAGGCCCCCGTCTTGAAGGACGTAGCCGATAGAGCGGCGAAGAGCGACAGGATCTTCGTTGGCGACGTTTTGGCCTCGGACGGTGACTGTGCCGGATGTTGGTGTGACCATACGGTTGACCATCCGCATGAGCGTGGTCTTGCCGCATCCTGAAGTCCCTAGGAACACTGTTGTTGTGTGCGGGGCAATCGTTAAAGAAAAGTCTTCAACTGCTCGCGTATCAGGAGGATATGTCTTTGAAACAGTGTCGAAGGTGATCATGGGTCTCTCTTCGCAACGAAACAAGGGCGGCGCGTGACTGCCATTTTGCGGTGTCACCGTTAGGAACGAATGGTCAGAGCAAGTTATTTCTGTTTCTTGCTAACTTGAGACAGTTCACAAACGGATCTGCGGCTACCTCGACGCAAGAGCCCTGCTGCCACGCCACCCGTCTAGCAACCTCGACGCAAGAGCCCTGCTGCCACGCCGCCCGTCTAGCTACCTCCACACGAAGTCGGCAAATGCCACAGGCTATAACGCATGTCATTCACCAACTTCATATGGCAGCGGAGAACGAGCGCCCTGTTGGAGAAACGACGAGAGCATCACAAGCAGCGCCGCGGCCCACGATAATTTGGCCAAGGCAGATATAACGAGGCCCGGGCGTCTTCCCCAAGCGCCCGGGCCTGTTCAGCTAGCTTGGCTCGGCCGACTTTCGGACCGTTGACTCATCCCGACTGCCACGCCACCCGTCTAGCAACCTCCACACGAAGTCAGCAAATGCCACAGGCTATAACGCATGTCTTTTCCCAACTTCGTGTGTCTTTTGCTGGGCCGAGCTCTTTTGCCGGACGAGTCCTTTCCCAGGCCAGCCTTTATGCTGACCTACCAAGCCACTTGCCCCGCCTCCACACGTTGTTGCCAAATGTCACAGGCTATAGCGCATGACATTCACCGACTTCGTGTGCGAATTAGCGGAGCGGATGCGGACAGTCGCGGAGCGGCTAGGCCGCGGCGAGGCGCGGAGCAGAGCAGCAAGCCAAGCCGAGCCGACACGAGCCCCGCAACTCACACCATCACGCGACGCGAACCGCGTATGGCAGTACTGCGCTCCAACCGTAGATCGAGGTGATTCGAACCGGAACACCGAAGGTCGGCGCCTCGATGATCTGGTTGTTGCCCAGATAGATCGCGACGTGGTCGATATTGCCGCCGTCCCAGTTCCAGAAGATCAAGTCACCGGGCTGCGCCTGGCTGACGGGCACGCGCGTTCCCTCGGAGTACTGCGCCTGCGACCAGTGGGTCAGATAGATGCCCTGTGACCGGTATGCCATGGTGACCAAACCGGAGCAGTCATAGCCCGGTCCTTCGCCCGCCCACACGTAGGGTGCACCGAGCTTGGACTTTGCCCACGCGATTGCGCCCGCTGCGGCATCCGAGTTTCCGCCGCCACCACCGGAGTACGAGGGCTCGCTGTAGCTCGGCGCTGCAGGAGCGGGAGCAACATAAGAGCTTTGCTGGCGCTGCGACTGTGCTTGGCGAGCGGCCTCGGCAGCAGCGGCTTGACGTGCTGCTTCCGCAGCGGCAGCCTGGCGCGCAGCTTCAGCGGCCGCGGCCTGACGCTGAGCCTCGAGGTCGGCCTCGCGCTGGTTGATCAGTTCAACCGTCGTATTTTGCTTGCGCGCCAGCTCCTGGACCAGCGCATCGCGGCGCGCCGCGGTCATGGTCTGCGCGCTTGCAGCTGCACTTGCCGCGCTCTGCGCCTCGGCGGTGCGAGCCTCTACCTCTGCGGTTGCGGCAGCCTGCTTGGCCTGCGCTTGGACGGCCGCGTCATTCATGACATTGGCGACCTGCTCCAAAGCTGCGACCTTTTGCATTTTGATGTTTGCCGAGGCCGAGAAGGAGTCGAGCGTTGCTTGTTTCGTTTCAACCGTACGCAGTCCGTCGGCGGAGAGGTACGGTGCAAGAGAGTCGAGCGAAGAGCCGCCTTCACGGTAGGCCGTCTGGGCAATGGAAGCGATTTCTTTCTTCCCTGCCTCGTAGTCGGCCTTTGCCTTGTCAGCATCGGCCTGTGCCTGGCGTGCGGTTTGTGTGGCTTGGTCGAGTGCGTAGCGCGCACCGTTGAGTTCTTCCGCGGCACTTTGCGCTTTTTGAAGCGCGAGCTCGGCTTCGGTCTTCACGCTTGCCAGTTCTACTTCAATCTGAGCGACCGACATTTTTGCTGCGTCTTCAGCTTCACGAGCTCGTGCAATGTCATCTTCACTGGGAGTTGCAAGAGCAATGCCGGGAGTTGCTGCAGCGAGCGAAGCAAATAGCACGGTCACGCTCAATGCGCGTAGGCCGCGACGCTTTGTCTCAATTCTCACTGGTCCACCTGTCGTTGCACGCCGGGATAAGGGCGTTCGTCTCTTCTTATACAGGATTCGAGGTTAGTTCACTTCGGCACCATACGCAACAATATTTAACCGAAGCCACAGAAATCACGATCGCAACAATCACAACACTAGTCACATAAATCCCTCTCACCCCCGAGTTTTCCGCATAAAATCGATACACAACCCATCACCAGCAGGAGCAAGAACCATGGACGACATTGAACTCCCCGACACTCCGGCCTCCCCGGAAAGCTTCAACGGCCTCGTCGATGAGAAGGTTCTTGCCCCCTGGGGAGAAGCCGGCCCCGCGCCAAGCGACCACTGGCGCCAAGACGTGCTAGGCGCAGACTACGAATCGCGCACGATTCCTTTGATGGATGATGACGCGGGCCCCGTTGTCGCAACCCTTGTTCGCTACCGAGGCCACGCTTCCTCGACGCCCGCCTCCTCCCCTGCTGCGCCCGCACTTTCGCCTGCGCCGACAACTTCGCCTAGCGACACGCACGAAGCGCGCAGCGAAGCTACACCGCAGCCCCCGCACTTCGTACTCCTTTATATCCACGGTCGAAACGACTACTTCTTCCAACGCGAGCTCGCTGAAGACATCGACGGATGCGGTGGAGCATTCTACGCACTCGACCTGCGCCGCTATGGGCGTTCACTGCGCCCGGGTCAGCGCATGGGTTTCGTTTCAAACCTCAGCCTCTACGATGAAGACATTTCCGAGGCTCTCGACCTCATCCGCGAGGACTACCCCGATCTGCCGCTTGTCCTTATGGGACACTCGACGGGCGGACTCTTGGCAACCTTGTGGGCAAACCGTCACCCGGGTGCCCTCGATGGCTTGATCTTGAATTCTGCCTGGCTTGAAATGCAGACCATGGCTTCGATGCGTTCAGCTGTTGCACCAATCCTCGAACGAATCGCTTCACGCAATCCCATGTGGGCGGTGCCCGGAGGAGACGGCCCCGACCACTACGGCCGTTCCTTGCGTGAGGGATGGAATGCGCTTGACGCCCCTCTTCCCGATTCGCTTGCCGCGTATCCGGATGATCCTGCGGTCAAGGGATGGAGTTACGCCCTCGAGTGGAAGCGCCCCGGCTCATACCCGGCCTATGCGGCGTGGCTTGAGGCCATCTTGGATGGTCACGAAAACGTCGCGAGCTCAGTACACCTGGACATCCCTGTGCTTTCAATGATGTCAACGTCGAGCTATTTCGGCGAAGAGTTCAGCGAGGCAGTTTTCTCCAGCGATGTCGTTTTGGATCGCGAGGTCATTCTTGAGCGTTCCGCGCGACTCGGCCCACTGGTGACAATGGCGAGTTTCTCCGGCAAACACGACTTGCTGCTCTCGGACCCGCAGGTGCGCGCAGAAGTTTACGACACGATGAATCGTTGGATCGGAGCGTTTATCCCATTCACGGGAAACTAAGCGACGGACGCAGCCCTGTCAACAAACGACGCTTAGCCTTCGCGCGAGTACTCGCGGATAATCTCGCGATTGACCTCCGCAAGCGACTCCCCCAAAGTCGGCCCTTCTTCGCCGCCCAGGTGCCACAGCGCCCACGCGTCTCCGCCGACTTGAAAGTGCACTAAGGCTTCTTGCGGATCATTCCAGGTTTGCTCGCCCGCACGCAGGAGTCCATCGGCCGTGAACTCGCAATTCGCCTGAGGAGCCTCGAGCAGGATCGCGGGCACATCCTCGGCAATGATCTGCCCCAGGACACGCAGCGCGGCCGCATCGCGCGCAAGAACGGGGATTCCGGCCTCACGTGCGCGAGCAAGTTCTTCGGCTTCTTCCTCGCTGACGAGGCCGATGCCGGCTTCTTCATTCGCCTGCGGTGCCGCGTGGTGATGGGGATCTTCTACCGCGTGCTCGATGACATTTTCGGTGTCTGCACCATATTCGAATACTTCGTCGGCGTCGAACTCGCGCCCGCTCGTCTCCGGATAGTCGGCGGGATCAGCTTCTTCGGGGAACTCAGCCTCAGCCTCAGCCTCGGCAGTCGGGTGCACGCTTGTGACGGTTACTTCCGGGATTGACGAGGCGATCGCGGGCACATCCTCGGATCGGCCGGCAAGCAGGTGGGGGGCGTGGGCGTAGGTGCGCGGACCAACGGCGTGCACTTCAAGGAAAGAACGCCCATTGCTCATTTCGCGCAGGCTCATCTCATGGACCTCAACACCTGAGGCAGCGAGGACTTCGAGAGCGGGACGCACGGCCGGGTCGATGCTGCCAACAACCATGACGAGGCGCGGGCCGGCGCCGGGCGAGGGCGGCATAGAATCGCGGAAATGCAGCCATCCAGATTTGAAAGCTGCAACACCACCGGGATACTCGCGAGCCAGATCAGACCACGATAGGGCGGCAGTGCCCGCGAGGCGCGAGAGGGACTGAATCAGAGTATCGGAGTCTAAAAAGTCAAGAATTTCAACAGAAACAACCTGACCGGAAGGGTCCAAGGCGGTCAGGCGCGGAGCCTCGTTTTCGGGAGAGCTTTCGTCGATGAAAGCTGGTGCTTCGAAGGGCGAAATATCGCGCCACGTAATAGGAAAAAGAGGACGCGAAACAATCTCGAGGACCTGATTGCACACAGCGTCAACAACTTCGGGGGTAAGACCACCGGAAACAGAGCGGCCGAATTGGGCGGGGATCAAACGCCCCTCGTCGAATTCAAAGAGAGCCATGAAGCCTCCAACCCCTCATGCCCTGCCGGCAGATATGTGTTGATGAATGAATAGATGCGATCTGGTCTTATTGTTCCACAATCACGCGGGGGCATGGTCGAAGACGAGCCGGGGAAGTTGCGAGTGGTGACGGGTGACGGGGCGGATCGAGATGCAAAAAGCGGGTCCGCATCGTTCGGATCTGATACCTCGGTACCAGGGACGATACGGACCCGCCCAAGCAAGCACGGCCTGTTAAGACCGACTAGAAGGACTCAGCCTTGCGAAGGATCACTTCGCCTCGACGGCTTCCTTTGCCTTCGAGCGACGGTTGGAGAAGACCAACGCGTAGGCGCAAGCAGCACCAACAGCGGCAACACACAGGGTGATCAGGAAGATGATGTGGTAGCCGGCTGCAGGATCTGCAGCGTGGGAATCAATGATGTTCGAGGTCGAGTAGTTCGCCCAGATGACGGGTGCGTAGACCAGGAAGGAACCAACCGACATTGCGGAACCATTGATGTCTTCAGGCAGGTGCAGCTCGGCGATCGGAGCAAGGATCACGGACTTACCCAAGAAGACGCCGAAGGCCATAACGATCAGGAAGATCATTGCGGGCCACATCATCGAATCCGAGACGGGGAGCAGGTAAACCACACCCACACCGATGGCGATGACGGTCAGAGCGACAGCCATCATGGTGGTGGAGGACTTGAAGATGTAGTCAGCGAGGACACCTGCAACCAGGCCAGCAATGATGCCGACGAAGCCGGTCGAGAAGATACCGAAGGTCGAGGCCTGAGCGGTGGACGCCTGGTAGACGCGGGTCAGGTAGGGTGCGGAGGAGTAAATCAGGTTGACGTAGCTCCAGTAGACGCACATACCTGCGATGCCTGCGAACCACACGCGGGGCTGGATCAGAACCTTGCCGAGGCCCATGAGGGCTGCGGTGTTCTTGGAGTGGCCTTCGGACTCTGCAACAGCGTTTGCGGGGACGAAACGGAGGATGGCGAAGATGTTCGGGATCAGCAGCAGGGAGTAGCCCAGGCCGAAACCAATCATGATGCCGTTAGCGTGAGTCGGGAAAGCAGCGATGCAGCCGATGACGATCAGGTTCATGCAGAACTCGAGGCCACGACGCAGAGACTCGAGGAGGCCCATGGCCAGGCCGCGACCCTTGGAGTCAGAATCGGAAGCCATGAAGGTGACGCCGTTAACGACGGCGGGCCAACCGATTGCATCCCACACTGCCCAAGTAGCAGCAATAACAAGAAGGGCTGTGAGGTTCAGGTTGTAACCCAGAACCGGGGAGAGCCACAGGAACAGGAAGGTCAGCAGTCGCCAAGAAGCGAAGGCGATGAGGATCTTGCGGATCGGGAAACGGTTGTTCACCCAACCTGCAGGAACGTACATGAACATTGCGAAGCCGAGGACGGTCATGATCTTACCGAAATCAGCAACGCTGATGCCCAGAGCCTGGGTCATCGGATCAAGCAGCGAACCCTTGAATGCCTCGAAGGAGACGTAGACAAATTGTCCGGTGAGGACGACAGAAAGGTAGCCGCCGATGCGGCCCTTCTGCATGAACTTAGGAAGGCGCGACTTTGTGCCTACTGAGGTTTCCGACATGTTGTTCAATTTACCTTTCGAGTTTTACTCACTGAAGATGGGCAAAAGAGTCTGCAACATCGGTGAAGACACCGGTTGCGCCCCAATTGAAGAGCTCGTGTGCTCGATCAATTGAATTCACAGTCCACACGTTCACTCCGAAGCCCGCCTCGCGGAATGCCTCGACCTTGGACTTGGTCAGACCGCGATCCTCGGGGTGAATGTACGATGCGCCGACAAGCTCAAGCATGGACTTCCAGTCGTCGTAGAGGGCAACCGTCTCGTAGAGGCAGCCGACCTCGTACTGGGGAGCGCGTTCCTTGATCTTCGCCAACAGCACGTGGTTGAAGGAGGAGAAGAAGACTTCACGCGCGGGATCCAGCCCAGTCAGAGCATCGAGGATGGAATCGATGAGACGCATCGACATGGCACCGCCTGCCTCGTTCGACTTGATCTCAATGTTCGCATTCAGACCACGACGGTTAAGGAGCTCGATGAGCTGCTCAAGAGTCGGCAGGGGCTGCCCGGCGAACTCGGGAGAGAACCATGCACCTGCATCGATCGATGCGAGGTCGGACTTCTCCAAGCCGTAGTAGGAGCCACGGCGATTCGTGGTCCGATCCAATGACGTGTCATGGATGACGATCGGAGTGCCATCGCCCAGGATGTCGACGTCAGTCTCAATCCAGGTGAGTCCAGCGTCTGCAGTCTTTTCGAAAGCTGCAAGAGTGTTCTCGGGCGCGACACGGTTCAGACCGCGGTGTGCAAAAATGCGACGTTCCATAGTCAGTTCACTGACTTCCTTGTCGAGGGTGGACAAAATCAAAAATCGGACCAATCAATGTCCGATCTCCGTTGTTAATTATGAAACGCGTCATTTTTCGTGTCACCCGGTTAGATGTGCAGTAGGACACAGAATTGGACCTTATTTCTCAAGGTGACACCCTGTTATTTAGGCCATCTTCGCAGGTCATGAGCTATTTGATCAAAATTGACCATGGCACCTACAAGCCCCTGCACCTATGTGCAGGGGCTTGTGCACATAAGTGCAGGGGCCCTCATGTATGAGATTGGGTCTATAAAAATGCCGCTCGTCACATTTTGACTATCCCTGCACACCCCGCAACCCAAGCACCAAAGCCCCTCAACATCTGGTGACGGAATGCACTGAATGGCAAAGCAAAGCCTGTCGACGACGTTCAGGAAGGTACCAGCTAGCACAAATTTCACATTGTTACGGTGACACCATGGTGTTGGTCGCTCTTTTGCTCGTGCTCTTATTCATCGTCGCGATCTTCTTCTACATGGGAATGCTTCTGTGGATGCTCTTCTCCCCCGACTATCTGCTTGTCATAGGGTTGTCCGGCATTTTCACGGCGGATCACATGGGCTGGCTGACGTCCTCAGAAAAGGCCCACTTCATTTGGGCAGTTCTCGCGATGGTTGTTGTTGGATTCGCGTATCACAAGCTCAATCACCTGCTGTACTCGGTCTCTCAACGAATCTACGCGATTGTCAGTTTCCCAATTGTGGTCGTATCAAGCCTGATCCTCATGCTGAACTTCGCCCTGAAGCTTGCAGAAAAAGTTGCGCCCAACCTTGCAGATGATCCAACCATCGAACACGCAATTTACATTGTGTTTGCCATCATCATTGCCGTTTTTGCATGGCATAAACGGCAAACAGCTATGGCTCGTCTGCACTCCCCTGCCAATATCGTGCTCACCAACGGCAATGTGATGGTTGTGGAGAGCAGTAGCGTGGTGCCCACGTCACCGTATACACCACAAGCGCCGACAGCCGCTCCCGCGTCTGGCCCAGCACCCCTGCACACACCACCGACCACTTTCGCTGCGCAACCTGGAGCAAATTCGGGACCGAAGAAGTACTGAGACCCCCGGTCCTCGCCTTCGCGATCTACCGGGTCATGGACAAGTACTGAGACAGCACCATTCAAAACACGCACGAGGCCCCGCCAGCGCAAGCTGGCGGGGCCTACGGCATTCAACACAAAAACCCATTCGCCTAGCAGCCAAACCCCATCCGCTCGCAGCCAAAACACATCCGCCTCGCACGCTTATGGCATGCGAGGCGGATGGGGGTCAGAACAGTGTCAGTTCATCTCAAACATCACAGTGCGACGTGATCCTCGACAGCTGCACGACCGGCTTCCAGACGTGCGACAGGCACGCGGAAGGGCGAGCAGGACACGTAGTTGAGTCCGACCTTGTGGAAGAAGTGGATCGATGCGGGATCGCCACCGTGCTCACCACAGACACCGAGCTTGATGTCCGGCTTGGTGGAACGTGCGCGACGCACGCCCTCGGCCACAATCGTACCGACACCGTGAACATCGATCGACTCGAAGGGCGAGACACCAAAGATGCCACCCTCGATGTACTGCGGGAAGAACACGCCTTCGACGTCATCGCGCGAGAAGCCCCACACGGTCTGGGTCAGGTCGTTCGTACCGAAGCTGAAGAAGTCGGCTTCCTCAGCAAGATCCTCGGCGGTCATGGCCGCACGAGGCAGCTCGATCATCGCGCCGATGGTCACGCCAGAAAGGTCAACGCCCTTGTCAGCGGCAACCGAGGCGATAATCTGCTCGCCTTCCTCGCGGATCAGCTGCAGCTCGCGCACCGAGCCAACCAGCGGAACCATGATCTCGGGACGCGGGTCCTTGCCACGGGCAACCAGCTCAGCAGCGGCCTCGCACAGTGCGCGCATCTGCAGGGCGAAGAGGCCGGGCAGGTAGATGCCCAGGCGCACGCCGCGCAGACCCAGCATGGGGTTCTGCTCGTGGAAGCGACGCACAGTGACCAGCATTTCCTCATCCGCGGGATCAACTGTACCAGCGGCCTTTGCCAAGGCAACCTTGACCTCGAGCTCGGTGAGCTGAGGCAGGAACTCGTGCAGCGGCGGGTCAATCAAGCGCACGGTCATCGACTTGCCGTCCATGACCTCGAGCATTGCCAGGAAGTCTTCCTTCTGCAGCTTCTCCAGGGCGTCGAATGCTTCCTGACGCTCAGCGGAGCCTTCCTCGGAGAGGATGACGCGCTCAACCAGCGGACGACGCGAGCCGAGGAACATGTGCTCGGTACGGCACAGGCCGATGCCCTGCGCACCGAACTCCAGCGCGCGCTGCGAGTCCTCGGGGGTGTCGGCGTTGGCGCGAACCTGCAGGCGGCGCACCTCGTCGGCGTGGGTGAGGATGCGGTGGACGGCCTCGATCAGTTCGGAGGTACCGGGGTCGCCAGCTGCTGCAGCCAGGCCAGCTTCGAGGCCGTGGCTCAGGTAGGTGGTCACCGGGGAGTCGGTCACGGGGACCTCGCCCAGGAAGATTTCACCGGTCTGGCCGTCGATGGCGATAACGTCTTCACCGGTCAGGACGCGTCCTGCGACGGTCACGGTTCCGGCCTCGGCGTCGATCTCGAGGGCTTCAGCGCCACAGACACAGGTCTTGCCCATGCCGCGCGCAACGACGGCGGCGTGCGAGGTCTTGCCACCGCGGGCGGTCAGAACGCCCTCGGCTGCGACCATGCCGGGCAGGTCGTCGGGGTTGGTTTCGCGGCGGACCAGCACGCACTTGACGCCTGCTGCTGCCGAGGCCTCGGCCTGAGCGTTGTTGAAGACGATGCGGCCAACGGCTGCGCCCGGGGAGGCAGCCATACCGCGAGCGATGAGCTCCTTAGAAGCAGAAGAGTCGAACTGCGGGAACATCAGCTGGGTGAGCTGGTCACCGGTCACGCGGCCCAGGGCCTCGTCGCGGGTGATGAGCTTTTCGTCGACCAGCTGGACGGCGACGCGGAAAGCAGCGGCAGCGGTACGCTTGCCGACACGGGTCTGGAGCATCCACAGCTTACCGCGCTCAATGGTGAATTCGATGTCGCACAGATCACGGTAGTGGGTTTCGAGCTTGTGCATGATTCCGCGCAGCTCGTCGTAGACCGGCTTGTTGATGTTCTCAAGGTCGGCCAGGGACAGGGTGTTGCGGATACCTGCAACGACGTCTTCGCCCTGAGCGTTCTCGAGGTAGTCGCCGTACACACCCGAGTGACCGGTGGAGGGGTCGCGGGTAAAGCACACGCCGGTGCCGGAGTTTTCGCCCATATTGCCAAAGACCATGGTGCAGATATTGACTGCGGTGCCCAAGTCGTGGGGGATGCGCTCACGGCGACGGTAGATACGGGCACGCTCGGTGTTCCAGGAGCGGAAAACGGCCTCGATGGCCATGTCCATCTGGGTGCGGGGATCCTGCGGGAATTCTTCACCGGTTTGCTCGTAGACGATGGTCTTGAAGATATCGACCAGGTTCTTGAGGTCCTCAGCGTTGAGCTCGGTATCGCCCTTAACGCCGCGTTCCTTCTTCATGTTGTCCAGCGCGTCAGAGAAGAGGTCTCCGTCGATGTCCAGAACGGTCTTACCGAACATCTGGACGAGGCGACGGTAGGAGTCCCACGCGAAACGCTCGTTGCCGGAAACTTCGGCCAGGCCGTGGACGGATTCGTCATTCAGACCAATGTTGAGGACGGTTTCCATCATGCCGGGCATGGAGAACTTTGCGCCGGAGCGGACGGAGACAAGGAGCGGGTCCTTGGGATCGCCCAGCTTGCGGCCCATTTCTTCTTCGACCTTGCGAAGGGCGACGGTCACTTCAGTATCGAGACTCTCGGGGGCAGTGCCGTCGTGCAGGTAGACGCGGCATGCTTCGGTGGTGATCGTAAAACCGGGAGGAACGGGCAGACCGAGCTTCGTCATTTCCGCCAGGTTCGCACCCTTGCCTCCGAGCAAGTCCTTCATTGACTTGTCGCCCTCGGAGAAGTCATATACATACTTGACCATCTGGTCCCTCAACTTCCGTTGTTTCGGGGGGATACCCGTCCTCGGGTCCCTGTGTATTCACATAGTAACTAATGGAAAAGTGCCCTCCAAATGATACGGGTCACGCCGCGGAATCCCGCGGGGTGGCCCGTTCAGAATATGGTCAGCGTTTATCGGACGATGAATTCGACCAGGACGTTCTCTCCCAAGTCAATAACGTCGCCATCGTTGAGCGCTACGGTGACGCGCGGAGGCACATCTTGAACATTGCCGTTCGAGCTGCGAAGGAGCGTTCCATTTGCGCTTCCCAGGTCCATGAGCATCCAGGAGCAGAATCCGCTGGGCATGACGGCCGCGTGCGAGCGTGAGATTTCGTTCGCGGGGCTGGGAACGCGCATCACGGTCGCGGCGGGGCGACCGGTGAGGACGCGCGCGTTGGGGTCGCGGCCCAAGATGACATCGTGGGTGAGTTCGACGGGCGCGGCACCCGCGTAGACCAGGTATCCGACGCTCGTGTGCGCGGAGTCGTCGCTCACGCGGCGCAGGACGGTTGCGCCCGTGTCCGCGTTGTCGAGTTCGAAAGCGGGTGCGAGCGGCCCCGCCTGCGCGCTTTCTTCGACTGCCGAGGCCGCATCTGAGCTTTCCTCAACAACCGGGGCTTCCTGCGGGGTGACATCCGTCACTTCCGCCTGAGGCTCTTCTTCAACCTGCGCCGGGGTTTCGCTCACCGCTGGGGCTTGCTCTTCTTCGGCGACCGGGAATTCCTGGGGAACCTCGGTCGATTCGGTAGCCTGTTCAACCGACTGGACTTGCTCGTAGGATTCTCCGGCCTCTTCCACCTGCGGAGCATCCGCGTAGGTTTCGGCGCCGGCGGGCTCTTGAGTAGCTGCCTCCTGCGCTGCAGCGTCTTGCATTGCGGCGAAAGCTTCGGAGGTGATGGTCGCTTCTAGGGCCTCGGGGCTGGTGTAGACGGGTGCAGCTGCGGGAGAGAGCACGGCTTGCGTCGCGGCGACTTGAGCACCGGCTGTGAATTCCGAGGCGTCCTCGCTCTGGGCGTTATCTGCTTCGGGTTCGGGTGCCCAGAGGTACTGCGGGGCGGGTTCGTTTGCGTCTTCTTCAACAGGGGCTTCGACCACGGGCTCAGCGATGGGTTCCCACACACTCTGCTGGGCCTCGGGCTCAGGGGTAGCGGCGGGCTCAACGGATTCCTCCTGCACCTGCGGAGCTTCTTCGGCGGGCTCGGGCGCGGCCTCGTGAGTGGAGGCGGGGGCTGCGGAAAGCTCAGGCTCGACGGGGTAACCGACGCGGACCTGGCTGGCCTCGGCGGCGGTATCGGCGAAGTGCACCCACTGCTGAGAATCGTCGAAGGAGGACAAGGCGATGTCCATGATGGTCCACTCGCCGGGGACGAACTCCCACATGGACAGCGGACCGCCCCAGGTGAAGGGGGTCTCGTAGCCGGGGGCGACGGCGCGCACGTTCGCGCTTCCGCCAAGGGAGAGCAGCGGCACAGCGCCGCGCAGATCCATGTGTGCAAAAGGCAGTCCGGTGCTGGCAGCGTGATTCACCCACGTTGCCAAGTCCTCGTTTGAATCGTTGACAAGGCGCTGAGCGGAATCGGCGAGCTCAGCGGGAACCAAAGCAAAGCCGAGGGGTCCGGCAACGATGAACCCACCGTTGCCGCGAACTGCATGGCGGCCCAATTGCAGCATGGAAGAACTCTTTTCTCTTATCGGGCGCGGCGCGCCGTCGTGACCGGGAGGGGCCTCACTGGGATACGTGGACGCACGCTCGCGCGTATGTCCCCATCGTAGCGGCTTCCCACAACCGATTGTGCACGGACGACAAGAGCGGTTGCGTTATCGCGCGTGCCCGCAGCCAAGGCCTGGTCAACCAAGGCGTTTGCAATCTCTTGCGGGGAAGCATCGTCACTGACCGCGGCGAGGATGTCTTCGTTGCTCAAAACTCCGTGGACTCCATCGGAGCAGACCAGGACAAGGTCGCCTTCGCACATGGGAGTGAGGACATAGTCGGCCTGCGGGAGCTCGGGCATTGCGGCGCCGAGCGCTCGAGTGATGACATTCGAGGGGGGAAGAACAAGGTCTGCGCCAGTGCGCTGCGCGAATTCTTTTGCTTCTTGAAGGGCCGAGTGGTCGGTCGTGAGCTGAACGATGCTGCCCTGGGCGATCAGGTAGGCGCGCGAATCGCCAATATTAAAGGTCAACCACTGGGGGCCGTCTTGGTCGGTGGTGAGAGTCCCACACAGCGTGGTCCCCGGGGCGGCTGGGTCTCCCTCCTCCCCTAACGAGGCCACGGCCTGGGCTGCGTCGCGGATCGCGTCGACCAGCTCGGCGGGGTTGGGGTCGATGGCGGAGAGGGCCTCGGGGCTGAGTGCGGTGGAGAGGACTTCCAGCGCGGTTGTCGAGGCGAGTTCGCCCTCGGTGTTTCCGCCCATTCCGTCTGCGACGGCAAAGAGGGGTTCTTGGACGAGCCAGGAGTCTTGGTTCGAGGAACGTACGGGGCCAATGTCACTGGTCGCACCCCACGCGGTGCGGATCACGGTCCCACAGAGAGGAAGGTCCACAGTGCAACCTCCTTTGACGTACGTTCTCTTTTACGCGAAAATAATCCCATATATAGAAGGACTTATGCACCTTTGAACGAAAACGTGTGTTTTCAGGTGCCAGGTAAGGTTGAGCTTCCCGTTTCAGGGTCGCACATGGGAGAAAGAGAGTTCCGATGATCGGCGATGTGGATATCAGCATGGCTGAGGAAATTCTTAAGGCCTCTCAAAGCAATCTCGATTCTTCTCGAGGCGATTTTTCTTCGGAGACCCCCAAGGAACTCACTTCCCTAACTGCAGTCCAGACCGCAGCGAAGTGGGGCGACGAGTCGGGCCCTCAAGCAGCCCGCACCCAGTATTCAACGTCGATCTGTGAAATGAATACATCTGTCACTCAGCTCAATGCAGAGATTATTGCGCTCCTTGGCGGCATCACGACCACCATTTCGAATTTTTCTGCGAATGAGCTTGAAAGTGTCGAAGCCGTCAATTATTTGTCCCAGCAAATTGAACAGGCGAAGCTCTCGGCTAATTCAGCTTCTTCTCGAGAAGTCTCAGCAGCAATCAGTGGTGCTGCTGCTGTTCAGGCCGCGGAAGCTTTGTCGGGTGTACTTGCTGGAAAGAAGCCCACAGAAGTACCGACTGTCAGCACCGAGGCTCTTTCGGACTTGCTGCAGAGTGCGAACGGCGAGGCAACGCCAAACCTAGTTGCGACGTGTCAGGCTCCGCCTCCGTCTGCTACGGCCAATCAGTCCACGTTTGCGACGAATCCTTGGTCTATTTCTCAGACAACTCCGCAAGTTCCTCCGATGATCGCGCGCCCGACGCCTTCTTCAACGCCAACAACACCTGCTTGGCCAACGTTGTCGACGCCTGACGATCCTTTCGGTGTGAATCTGCCCGGGCCTATCGATCAGAACTTGTATCACTAAATTTGCCTTTCTGACGCATTCATCATTGAGGCCGCTCCACTTAATCTTGTTCGTTCCCTTCAGAAAGACTGCTTATGGTTAGCATGCCTGCTTCTCCGCTCTACGACCGATTGACCAAGGTCGCACAACTTGATTACTCAGATCCCGATGCGTGGATGATTACGAATATCCAGACGCAGATCACATCTCTTCGAGAGGCTTGCACAACCTTCTCGCAAAACCTTGGGATCAAAGGGGCGACGCGCGCAGCTCTTGAGCAGCGCGTATCAGAGCTCCAGACCCAATTGGATGTTCTTGAAACTCGCCTTCAGACGGTGAACAGCGCGCACACCGAAGCCCGCGCTGCAATGACAACTGCCAAATCTACGCATGGAACGCTCAGTGCCGTGTTGGTCAGCCACCGCGATCGCAAGGAGGCAGTGGCAGCCTTCCATGGAGCTGATCGCGAAGATCAGCTCGTGGAAGAGTACCTCCAGAACCTTGCCGTTCAGCGCAATACACAGCGCGAAGCTGCTGCTCAGGCTGCTTTGAACACCATGAATACCGAGGTGACAACCGCTTCGTCTGGTTTCACAAAAGAGGCCGCAGAGGCCAAAAAAGGGGTCGGAGCCCCAAGTACAGATAGTTATCCGGAACAAAGCCCAGACGGGAGACAGAACCCATCAGTTCCCAACGCCGGTCGCTCTGGATCGACTGGCGGTCCCATTGCCGGCGTGACGACTCTTCCCTCCGTTTCGCCTTCGTCGTCAATTTTGGCTGGCGTGGATGTTACGACCATGCCCATCGGTGGACACATGACTGCGGACGGCCCGGTTGGGGGATATGTTCCAGCCCCAGTTACCGATGCAAACGACCCCCGTTGGCGTTTGGATGAGGACACCTTGGGAACCACTTCGCGACCAAGAAACTTGGCAATTACCGGCGGAGTCCTCTCTGCGGGTGGCGCAATGGCCGGGCTTGGGCGCCTGAGTAGCATGACGAGCTCCGTCGGAAGCTCCATGGGTGCTCTTTCTTCTCGTGCGGCCTCATCCCAGTTCGGAACGGTTCCTGCGGGTGGCCAGCTTGCGCCGTCAACGAGCGCTCGACTGTCATCTTCGAATATGGTTTCGCGAGTGCTCAACGATCTCGAACGAGGCGCTCTCACTCCTCGCGGGACTGCACAGGCTGGAAACTGGGGTAATGCTGCTCGAGTTGCCAATGCTGGCGCTCCTCCGGCAACTGGTGCTGCTCGGACGGGTTCTGGTTTCCCGCGCGGAATCGGCGCTCCCGGTGCGACCGGTACTGCTGGTGCAGGTGCTTCGGCTCAGGGCGGGACTGCGTCGACAAACCGCGCTGCGACCATGTCTGCGCGTGCACGCGCTGCAGCGAGCATTCGCCCTGCCGGTGGTGCGACGACCGGCACAACGGGCACAACAGCGGCTGCGACGAAGGGTGGAGCAACTGGAGCAAAGGGCACGGCTGCGAGCGCGTCCAGGACTGGAACTGCCGGAGCGAAGGGCACGGCTGGCACCGCGAAGGGAACTTCGGCGGCAGCTGGTGCACGGACTGCTGGCGCAGGTTTTCGCGGGGCAACAACCGCTCAGGGCGCTGCGTCCACCTCGACGCGTGGTGGCGCACCTTCTGCAAAGGGAGGAGCGGCTGCTTCTGCCAAGGGTGCTGCTTCCGCTGCGAAGGCGGGAAGCTCTTCGGCTTCAACTGGCGTGAAGGGCAGCGCCGCAACTGCTGGTGGCAACGCGGCAGCTGGAGCTTCGGCTGGACGCGCGGCTTCTTCGGCTATGGGACGCGGCGCTTTGGGCGGCGTTCCTGCTGCTACTGCTTCGAAGGAAGAGAAGGAGCGCGCAAAGCGCCAGGCGCTGGCCGGATTCAAGGCTGTTCGCGTTGATGGCGTTGAGGAGCAGGTTCCTGTGGCCGCTGGGCTTTCGGCTGGTAGTGCTGCTGCATTGAAGCCGGTTGCCGCACGCGATCAGGGCGACCAGTGGTAAGAGAATGAACGTGAGGGGCACGAGACTGAAGTCTCGTGCCCCTTTTCATTTCCCGTCGGGAACTTCGTCGGTATATCGTGAAGAGTGTTCCTAATCAAGGAGGAAAAATGAAGGTTTTCACTGTCGAATACCACTATGTCACTGACCGTGACGAGGAGATGGCCGAGGTCCGCCCCACGCACCGCGCATTTAATGGTGAGCTTGCCGCTCAGGGCCGTCTGATTGCCGCGGGTCCCTACACCGGTACGCATGATGCGTTGATCATCGTGCGCGCCGAGGATGCCGCGGGTGCTCTGGAGCTCTTGGAAGCCGACCCGTTTAATCAAGCCGGTTTCATTGCCGAGCGCATCCCCCGCGAGTGGAACCCTGTGATTGGAGACATTTCGACCCCAAGTCAAAATAATTTGAAGCGGTAATATAAATCTGGATTGCTTCTTCGAAGTTAGTATGGCTAGCAGTCATTTCATTAGTTAAAGTCTTAATCGCTGCAATCACATTTGCGAGCACGCCGTTGTCTGCAACATCAATATGCTTAGTCGTAAATACGACTACTAGAGATATACCTTCGACTCAAGTGCAGCGCAGATATGCGAATTTTTTAAACCAGCCCAACTCACGGAGATCCAAAAAGGAAAAACTGCTGTCGTTTTTGTCGACGCTTTCGTTTGTGGTTTTGAAAACCCGCATAACACTTGTGAAGAAACTTACCGAAAGACTTTGTCGCTTACCGAACCTTTTAAATCAGCTTTTCAGAGATCCTGCTTCTCTCTCACGCCATTCAAACACAGGAACACTTTGACCTGATATCCGGCACACACTACAACGTTAGAAGATTAAGAAAAGTTGGGGTGCTCTCTGAAGACTCAATTCTCAAAGAACACCCCAACTAGTAGGAATTACCAACCAATCTGGAAATTTACCGTCTATTTTACCCCTTTAGGAGGTGCTGGAGTGGCACTAGGAGGTGCTGGAGTAGCACCATTTCCATTGGCGTCCTGCTGGGCCGAGAACTGATGATCTAAGATCTCACGGAAATCACTATTCTCCCCTCTAAAGTAATTTCGAATAGTCTTCTTCTCGCCGTCAGTTAAGGAGTCGTATGTCCTTCGTGTTCCGTCGGGATTCAAACCAGGAAGTGCCTTTTCTGCAAATTTCTCAGTTCCGGGAGTAACATCTTCCATACCGGCACGCTCGGTCCATTGATCAGAATCGTACATCGCACGAATCAGACCGTCTTGCATAAGATCGTGAGAAGATCGATCCGCCTCGGAATGAGACCTCCATGCCTTCGTTTCATTATCGGTTGAAAGCTTCCAGTCGAATATTGCACCGGTGCCTTCCTTAACTCCAGCCTTTATTAGAGCACCTGCGACAGGAACCTTTTTAGTCACAAGCCCCGTAGTTTGGTCAACAATAAAATCAGCGATCTTGCGCGCATCCTTGTGTGATTCGTCGAGAGCCTTACCGATAGCAGAATCTTTGTCAGGGTTGGCATCAAACGTTTCTTGGATCAACTCGGTCCAGCGATCTGTTGCGCCTTGGACACCACTCAAGCGCGCATTATAATACGGATCCTTGAGAGCTACGGCCACGTCAGTCATATAACCCTTAAACGCTTCAGTCTGTACAACCTGAAGAGCCGGTTTTCTCCCACCCTCGTAGATATCGTCCGTGAGGTCATCTGGCGTTCCGCGATCGTCGATAAGCTTAGGTCGATCAAACGCTAAATCTTGTAGAAGTCCGCCGGGGGCTTTGAATTTGTCAATCAGATCGCCACCGAACTGCATATGAGCTATGTTATATTCACCCACAATCGCGCCAGCATCCATTCCTGTACCGGTGGTGTTATGCATTTCGGATGCCAAGTCGAAAACGTAGGGTTTAATAATCTCCCCCATCCATGAACGCAGCTTCGGGTTATAACGACCGAAAACATCTTCGCCGTTAAGCTTATCCTGAGTGCCCATAGATACTGAATTATCACGATCCAATCCGTCTTGATAACCAGCCATTACATTCGCAGCCGTCGATGCGCGATGCAGAGCGTCATCCTTCCATATCGCTAGCGCATCTTCATAACGTTGTTGAGCATTTTCTCCTACGAAATCACTGCGCTGCGGTTCTGGCGCAGGTAAACCCTCCGGAGATGAGGCATCTGCCAGCATATCTCCAAGCGCCTCCCCTTGATCTATCGTGCCAAGGAATGCCCCAGGACCGCCTTGTATTCTGTTTCCCGTCAGATAGCGAGCGACATTTATCTTTCCGTCTGTGGCTTTGGGATCCGGCAGGTCGACGTCAAATGGAGTATCCCCGTTTAAGAAATTACGGAGATGCATCAGCCTGTTCCCTTCAAGGGTCTGCAAAGCAGCCGGAGCATTAGATCCCTTTAGCTCGTCAGGGGTATCCGACAGCATGTAGAGCGCCTGCATCGGGTCCTTCGCAAGCGCATCCGCGGTCCGATCGTTTTCATCGAATGCCACCAGTGAATACCGAATTGCATCGCTACCCGGACTACCGCCTAACAAGTTCTTACCACACTCATACTGATGGTCGTAGCGCATAATTTCGGACGCAAGCGAAGGTTCGTCTCCCATTGGTTGATAGAATTTTGCACCAAGAGTGAGACTGGGATTTTTTGCAGCAGCTAGACCCGCGGCTTGAGTGAATATCTCAGCACCGCGAATTTCAGGACTACTATATGCGTCCTGACCCGCAAAACGTTTATACGGATTCCACAGAGTCTCCCTGTACTCTGCAATATTCGCTTCCTCAATCTGACTAAGAGTTGTCTCACCGTCTTTCCCGATAAGTGCTCCCTTCACTTGTGCGAAAGAATTGTTTCTTTCCTGATGGTCAGCTTGGGCATCATATCCGCCCGTTGAAAGGACCATAGCTGTGCCAAGTGACGCGATGAACGGGTTACGAGCCGGCCCATAATCCACATCAGAGCCAGCAGCATTCAAAGCAACTTTGTACAGCATCTCCACTGTTGCGTTTTCCTGACCAGGATGAGTCGAACGATAGTGATCCATCATAGCTTGAACATAGAAGGGATTCTTAAGTTTATCCCCCCATTTATCTTGAAGTGCCTGCACTTCTTCTTCTGTCAAGGGCTTATCAGAATTTGCTGCCTTTTCAAGATCATACGCGAGGAGCCCCGCCTCAGCTTGAGCCTCTGCCCACTGAGCAGCCCCGTTGACAATTGGCATCTCATCCGGAGGGAAGATTGCTGCACCGATCCCATCACGCCTCCGCTGCATTGCCTCATCGGAAACAATTGTTTGGCGTGCCGCATTGATTGAATTAGCGGCGGTTTGAGCAGCAGCTGCTAGTGTGTCAAGTTGTTCGTTATACTGTTTTTTCAGATTATTTTGTGTATCCACAGCAGTTTGCGCTGCAATATCAAACTGAATCTTTCGGGATGGATCTCCAGCGGTGTAATGCTCCTTTGCATCTGAAATAGCGCGGTCATATGTTGCAATGGCCTCATCCCATTGTTCCTGAAGAGAAGTGACCGTGGTGCGGGTAGTGTCGACCTCTGAAATCCAGGTATCCACCGCATCCGCTGCAGGATCGAATGCCTCTGATAGAGTCTTGGTTTTAGCACCTAACTTCATAATCTCATCAGAGGCTGCATCAGCAGCCGCACCTGTCCATTCTTCTGGGACAGAGTCTTTATTTTTTGCAACCTGAGTATTGCCAACAGCAGTTCCTGTTTTCCGAAACTCCGAAGCGCACTTCTCAGCCTCTGGTGCAATGTCTGGAACCTGCCTAAGAGCAACCCTACCCACTGTCCTATCTACCATGATCAGAGTCCCCCTTCTAGGCCAAGGCGCGATGCCGCCTGACGCGCTCTACTCTCGTTATAAGTTTCGGTACTGTCTTGATTCTTCGAAAAGTCGGCAACTCCCGAGCCCAGTTCGGCACAAGCATCCGAAAACTCGAGAATTGCAAGGCTCATCCAGAGTCTAAAATTCACCAGAGCATCCCGCAGAGCAGTAATTCCTGCATCTGTCCTGTCCGGAAGAGGTAGCGCAGCTCCATTAGTCTCTAACTTATTCAAAGCAGCGCCAACCTGACCGAGATCCTCCGCATCTGTCCATTGTGCTTTTTCAACAATCCCAAGAGCCTCACGGTCGAAGCTAATATTCGTCATTTGAACCTCTCAATGCTCGAACACGCGAAGCGCGGATCACCATCGGTCGCACGTTACCGTTGAAGAATAACATTTCAACCTTAAGGAAACCTAAATTGAAGGCTGTTACCTGCGAGACTACCCCACAGGCAACAGCCCTCAGATAGTTACGGCAGATGGAAATAGGCTAGTTATTCCCCGAATCCAGACCTGCAATTTTCTGCACCAAGCCCTGGTGATCATAGGCCTCCTGGAAATCACTCTCAGGTTGCCTGAAGTAGTCCTTAACTGCTGCCCTTTCAGTAGCAGTCAAGGAAGTCCAAGGCTTTAAGCTCCCATCAGAATTAAGAGCGAAAGGAACCCTCTGCTTCAGCAAGGCGGGGTCTTGTAAGAGATCGACTCTTCCATTGAGCTCGGTCCACTGACCCGACTCGTACATCGCACGGGCTAAACCATCCTGCATCAAGTCATGTGTCACAATATTTTGCCCACTGCGGCCGCCCATCGCCTTCTCCGCGTTATCTACCGGAACGAACGCATCCGCGACCGCTCCACTCGCCGCATTCATTGCCGCTTTAGTCAGATCGCCACCGACAGGAAGACCACTTGAAACCGCAGAAATACCCTTTGATGAAATAAAACCGACTAGCTCACGAATTTGTCGATTTGCTTCATCCTTTGAAGTACCGATCGAAACCGCTTGATCGACAGAGGCGTCAAAAGATTCATGGATCAAAGTTGTCCACCTATCAGTTGCGCTCTTCACAAACTTGCTTCGAAGTTCCGGATCAGGCTGTGTCAGTCCCTCAGCAGCGTCTTTCATATAACCGTCATAAGCGGCGGTTTGAACCAGCTTCAACGCTGGCATTCGACCACCCTCATACCGATCATCCAAGGGATTATTTGGATCGCCTTCGTTTATAACCGTCGGCTGATCGAATGCTAGATCTGCCAACAGGCCGTTAGCCCCCCTAAGTTTGTTCGCCAGAGTGACACTTAGCTTCATGTGAGCACACCCATTGGTTGGTTCACCACCCCAAGCCTCGACAGTCGAATCTGAACCATTAGACATATCTGCCGCAAGATCTCCAACATACGGCGAAATAATTGAACCCATCCAAGATCGTAAAGCGGCACTGTTCTGACCAAAGACATCCTCACCCCCGATCTTGTCACGGGTCCCCCAAATACTACCGTTGTCTCGATCCAAGCCATTTTGATAGCCGGCTATAGCATTCCCCGCAATCGAGGCGCGATGCATTGCATCTTCTTTCCAAGCCTCGTATTTGGCTTGGGCCTCTCTATATGCATCCGAGTCTTCCCCACCCACGTAGTCATTTCCATTGGGAGGGAACATCGTCGACGCAGGCCTCGACGCATCAGCAAGAACATCACCTAAGGCTTCGCCTTGATCATAGAAAGCCCTGTCTCCAAATTGCGCGCCTCCGCGCCAACCAACAAGGTAGCGAGCCATTGACATCGGCTCAGCATCCTTGTCATACGATTTGCCGACGTTCGCCGGACTCTCAACCGGATCAAAGTCGATATTCGAATCTAGAACGCGCCTCAGCGCACCAAGACGATTCTCTTCACTCTGATGAAGGATTGGTGCGCTCTTCTCGTCCAAACCATCCGGAGTATCGGACAGTTCAAGCGCCGCTTGCACTGGATCGAAACGTTGCAGCGCCTTGTCAGCTGGAAGGGTGGGATCGCATCCACACAATTGGTAGCCCTCCGGGATCGCTCCCATTCCTAGCCTGCTGAGGTAGCCTTGCGAATCGTGATCAAATTTAACAATATCCGCAAAAACAGAAGACCCCGCTGAGGGCTTGTCGTAGAAGTTTGCACCTAGCGCAAGAGAGGGATTCTCGCTGGCAGCATACCCAGCAAGCTGAGCAAAAATATCGTAGCCGAACAGTTTCTTTTCAGGGCGGAGATCCGTGCCGGGATGCGTATATGTCGTCCGGCCACTTTCTTTCAATTCATTAAGCTTCGTGTCAAAAATCTGTGAGACCGTTGCACCATCTTTACCAATCAGGTGCTCGGACATGAGATCGAAAGAAGCTTGGGCATCAAGCGTCGTTCCAGAGAGATTACTCCCTCCCGTTGCCATCACCATCAAGGCTCCAAGATTCTTGTTAAAGTCTTCAAAGGAGCTATTAGTTAGTAGACCATTGTTATCAAATCCAGTCGCATAAGCAGCAATCGACGCCTTATTGATATCGTCAATACTCACACGCTCCGCTACAGCAGCAGCAACATAGGGATTCGAAAGATGCTCGCCGTACTTTTCGTTAAACAAGCGGACATCCGAAGCTGTCATGGGTTCCTTTTTCAGAGCGTCCGCAATCTTCGGAGCAAGCTCTTGCGCGAATTGCCACTCTGCAGCGCTATCAACAATGGGAGTATCCGATCCGAAGATCGCCGCTCCAACGGCGCTGCGTCCAGCCTTTACGGCGTCGCGAGGGACTACGCTATCCGCGATTCCATTGATTGTCTTTGCCGCTTCACTTGCAGCTGTGCTGAGCGCCGTAATCTTCTTGTCATACGAACTTTTAAGATCACTCTGCTTGCTGATGATCTCCTGACGAGCTCTTGCCAAAGCAGCTTCACGATCATAATCTGGGTCGCTTGCAGCATCAGCTTCAATTTGCGCGACCCTGTCGTAATAGTTGCTCAGCTCAGAATCCCACTCTTCCTGAAGTGTCTTGACCTCAGAAATAGCAGTATCAACCTCGCCCCTCCACGTTTCCAGTACACCCGCTGGCTCAGGGAATTTCCCTGACAGGGATGAGACTTTCGTGCCCATTGTCTGGATCTCGGTAACAACGGCCTGAGCTGTTTGGCCCGACCACTGTTCAGTGGGAATCGAGGCATTCTGAACAGCTTGAACATTGTTGGCCAACGCCGAACCCGTTGCCCTCCAATGCGAAGCGACTTCAGAAGCTGAAGAAACAGCCTTCGGAGCCTCTAGAGCCGAACTACCAGAACGAAAATCAACGCCACTCATTTGTTCCACTCAACTCCCAAGCGAGCCGCACGCTCACGGTTGTACTGCTCAGTGCTGTCAAAGTTCTTACGAGCACTATCAACTCCAGAACCCAAGGTCGCAAAAGCATCCGAATACTCTAAGACGACCATCGACATTGCGTCAGTAAAATGTTTCGCCGCCTGGAGCAACTCACTCGGGCCTTCACCCCCCGGACCGGGAAGAGAAAAAGCAACAGAGCTAGTTGAAATACGTTTAGCCGAGGCACCGATCCCCGCAAGAGTGTCAGCGTCAGTCCACTGGTCATTCGCAACAACGCCGACTCCAGCACTGTCGAAATTAATCTGGTCGGCGGTCGATTTTTCAGCTCCGGTCATTGGAAGTACTCTTCTCTTTCCAACGTGGTAACACCACTTGCCTGAGCAATACCTTCGTATTCCCATTTGGCGTGCGAATAGATCGATCATTAAATTACCAGTTCAACGACCTCTTCTTCAAAACACGAAAAACTCAAGCACACACCGTCTGATACGCGTTTAGCACCATCGCGATCATTGTTCCGAAGACATCGCCATCATCAGAGAATTTTGGCTATTAGGCTCGCGACTCATCCCACGCCATCTGCGCCAAGAAGGTTCCTTGATCGCGCGAGACGACCAGGCCTCGGCCCTTGGGGAGCATACGCGGACGTTCGCGGCCAATGACCATACCCTCTGAGGGGTTACCCGACATCATGATGCCCGTTGCGGACAGTTCAGACAGGGCCTGCAAAACAGACTCGTAGGCCGCGCGCGAAGCACCACCCATACGGCGAGTAATCACCAGGTGGAAACCAATGTCTTGCGCCTGAGACAGCAAGGGAATCAGCGGCGCAAGCGGAGAACCACTCAAACCACCCGTAGAGATCAAGTCGTAGTCATCGACCAGGACCCACGCCTCTGATCCCTTCCACCAGTTGCGCTGACGCAACTGCTCGGGAGTGACGTCCGGTCCGGGAAGACGCATGCGCAGCTGCTCGGCAACTGCCTCCATGCTGCCCAAGATCTCGTCACGGTTCGAGATGTACATCGGCATGTCTTGTTCGCTCCACTCGCCCAGAAGGGAGCGGCGAACATCGACAACGACCAGCATGGCGCGCCGGCTTCCCGGCTTGGCCAAGACCTGATTGCCCAGGTTGCGCAAGAAGGAACTCTTTCCGCACTTCGCATCGCCAAAAACGTACATGTGCGACTCGTTATCGAGGTCGAAAGTCCACGGCTTCAAGCGGCGTTCTTCCAGACCCAGAACGATCCTCTTCTGCGGACCGTGAATGGCCTCGATCTGCGAGACTGTGATCTTCTCAGGCAGCAGGCGCAGGCGCGGACCAAGCTCGGTCGCGGAAGCAATGCGAACAAGGGTCGCCTCGACACCTTCACCGATCGTTTGAGGATCATGGATCCCATCGGCGCGCGGCAAAGCAACCAGCATGTGGTGACCCGTCATTGACAGACCGCGACCCGGGCGCCCCTCGGGGACCTTGCTTCCCTTTTCGCGGCGGAACTCCGAATCCGAAGGATCACCCATGCGCAGCTCAAGACGCGAACCGAAAATATCTTGCATCTGAAGACGGAAGTCCATCTTGCGCAACGCGGTTGCAATGAAGTGGACACCGAAGGAGAGCGCGCGCTCAGCCATGAGGCGAATGCGGTCTTCCGCATCGGGGAAGTCGCTTCGCAGGGTTCCCCAGCCGTCGACGATCAGGAAGATATCGCCATAGCCATCGTCGAAGCGTCCCTGTGCACGGCCTCGGCGATAGGTCGCCATGGAGTCGATGCGGTTCGCACGGAAGTAGGCGGCGCGGTCCTCGATGATGCCCTCAATTTCAGAGACCATACGATTCAAGATGTCCTCGTCGTCTCGGGACGCAACGCCCGCAATGTGGGCTGCGCCCTCGAAAGCCGCGAAAGTGCCCGAGAAATCGATGACGAAGAATTGAACTTCCTTCGGCGTGTGCGTCAAGGACAATGCCATGACCACAGAACGCAGGGCGGTGGACTTACCTGAAAGCGGACCACCGAGGATCGACATGTGACCGCCCGCCCCGGAGAAGTCGTACTCCAGGGTCTCGCGGCGCTGTTCGTGGGGAAGGTCGACAATACCGAGCGGAATGTGCAGCGGTCCCTTCGCGCGCCATTCGTGCGAAATGAGACCGAGCTCGGGATCCACGGCCAGGTCCGGCATGAGCGAATCCATGGTCTCGGGGACATCCAAAGGCGGGAGCCACACCTGGTGGGCGGGCATTCCCTTGCCCTTCATGCGCGCCACCGCGATGTCGATTTCCGTCATACCCTCCCAGCGCTCGTCGCCGGGGGCAACGAGGCCACCCTCGGGAACGTCATCCTCGAGAGTCTCGTCCAGCACCTCTCCCAGAGAGAAAGGCAGCAGGCGGATACGCGCGGTTTCGGCCTGTGCGCTGGGTAAGACGCTACGAGGCGGCGGCGGGGCTGCGACGTAGGAGGCGCGGAAACGGATCAGCTGATCCGTGCCCGGCTGGAGGAAACCCGAACCCGGGTAGGGAGGAAGGTCGTAGGCGTCCGTCACGCCCAGGACTTCTCGAGATTCAGAGGCGGAGAAGGTCTTCAGACCAATGCGGTAGGACAGGTGCGAATCCAAGCCCTTGAGCTTGCCGGATTCCAGGCGCTGTGAGGACAGCAGAATGTGGATCGACAAGGATCGGCCCAGACGACCAATGGCGACGAAGAGTTCGCCGAAGTCGGGCTTCGCGGTCAAAAGTTCAGAGAACTCATCGAGAATGATGAAGAGTGCAGGAAGCACAGGATACTTGTGTTTCCCGGCCAAACGGTCCTCTTCGTAATCGGTAACGTTGGCGTAGTTACCCGCGTCGCGCAGGATCTCTTGGCGGCGAACCATTTCACCGTGGAGAGCGTCCTCCATACGATCAACCAGGGACAGTTCCGATTCCAGGTTCGAAATCATGGCCGAGACGTGGGGCAGATCAGACATGCCCGCAAAGGTCGCGCCACCCTTGAAGTCGACCAGAACGAAGTTCAGCTGTTCGGGAGAGTGCGTGAGCGCCAGGGCCAAGACCAAGGTACGCAACACTTCGGACTTACCTGAACCGGTCGCACCGATCAGCAGGCCGTGGGGGCCCATACCCTGTTGGGCGGCTTCCTTGATGTCCAAGACAACCGGGATGCCCTCGGGGGTCACCGCGAAAGGCACGCGCAAGCGGTCACGACCAACCCTGCGCTTCCACTGGTGATCGGCATCGAAATCGCGAATATCTCCGATATTGAGCAATTCCATGAGGTCTTGGGAACGCTTGGGATCGGGCTTACCGACGGGGGTTGCCGCATCCCTGCCGCCGGCGGTCAGGAAGCGGGTCAGGCGGCGGGCCACGGCCTCGGCCTGCGGGATTCCCATGAAGTCCGCGTTGGCAAGCACAGGCTTGGCTTCCAGGAGCAGGATCTCCATGGGGGTGCGGGCATCGGAGCTCGGGTGAAGGAGGAGGCGCACGCCGGTGGGAGAAGCGAACATTCCCCACGAGGTGAGGACCTTGATGATCGTTACGCCCGCGCAGCCCTCGATGGAACCCAGGTGGGAGTCCGGGGGAAGTTCTAGGCCGTCGGTGACGACGATGAGGTGCGGCCAGGGGCTGGCGTCGTTCCGAGGCTGGAAGTGGCCTCGGGTCGTCATTTCCTCGCCCAGGAGCTGCTCGAGTTCGGCGTAGCTCGTGCACACCATGCGCGCGCCACCCAGGGCGTCGGTCACCTCGGCGGAACGGATGTGAGGAAGCCACTTCATCCACTCCCACTGGGAGAGATTTTCAGGGCTGGTCAGCACCGCAATCTTCAAGGCTGCGTCCGGCGTCATGACCGCCAAGTGACACAAGAGTGCGCGGATTTCCCCGCGAGCGAGCTCCGCGTCACCGGCAACCTCAACGTGGGAGAACTGGCCAAGATCCAAGCTAAAGGGGAGGTTTTCAACCGTGTGGTGAACGTCGAGGAAGCGGCGCATTGCCGAGTGACACACGACGTCGGGGTTGGCCATCTGCGGGATGTCGGGCTCGACCAGGCGCATTGCGAGCTCCTGATCGGATGTGCCCACGCGAGTCGAAACTGCCGTCTCGTCTCCGACTTCACGTTCCCACAGGCGCGATCCCTCTTCAGCGAGGAGCACCAGGGCATCGGGCTCAGGAAGGTACCACTGCATGAAGATTCGCTGCTTCGCGGCGATGTTACGCACGCTGGTGCGAGTCTCGGAGAGGTAAGAGAGGTATTCGCGGCGCTGGGAGTTGAGCTTGTTCCGGTACTGGGAGACTTGGCGGTAAATGTTGAAACCGACCATGGAGAGCATCATGAAGACCATGCCGCCGGCCATTAGGAGCATGCGCGTGTTCTGCCCTTGTGTGAGTGCCATGATCACCATGACACCCATCGAGCCCATCATGGGGATGACGGTCGCGAAGATCGAGCCCATTCCCCCGGCCTCAACTTGGCTGGGCGGTTTTTCGACAGCGATTTCACCGCTGGGGAGCTCGGGGGCTTCCGTTTCATTGACGGCCATACAGTCTCCTGGAGTTCAATCTCCCGTTTTTGTTCATATCTGTATGTATCCTAGCTTGTAGCTGGGCTGCCCGTGGCATGGTGCTTGTTTCGTCGGGTAGTCTGAATGGTGACTTTTGAACAGAATTGACGACCAAATCCGGGTGATACCGAAGTGAAGGAGGGGGCGTGGCTCTCAAACAGGCGGCAGTCACTGTCACCGATGCTTCGGGTACTCAAGATCTCATTGTTCCTTTGGGGACAACAGTTACTGGTCTTCTGTCCATGCTCGATATCGATTCAACTGATCCGAGCCTTCAGATCACCGGAGCCGATGGTCGCGCTTTAAATATGGGAGCCGTGCTGGGAACAGACCTCCCCCAAGGCGTCCTTATTTCCATCACTTCTGGCCGCGAGCGCCAGATTCAAGAACAGCGCGCGATCGAGAGAACCTCCGACCCCTGGTTCCGCCCCTCCCTGGTCTTCACCATCTGCGGTCTTCTTGCGTGTGCGATGGATGCACTCCTGATCTTCTGTGCGCTCATTGCTCCCCGTTTTGCGACGAAATTGTCCCTTCCCTGGTGGGCGACGCTCACGGTCGGGGCTTTGTCCTTGGTGCTGTGCTTGGTTATGCTCTACCAGCGCCGAGTCCACACTAACGCGGGACTGCTGTGTGCGTGGACACTCAGCGCGGGGATTTCTTTCCTTGGGCTGCTGCCAGCGCTGGGTAACGCGCGAATCTACGCCGAGGCCTCGCAGATCATGACGATGTCGCAGGTTGCCGCGCTTCTCTTCCCCCTGTGGGGTGCGACCGGCGTGGCGCTTGGCCTATGGCTGTGGCGCAGTACTCCCCTGAGCAGTGCACATGCAGTGAGCTGGGGGCTTCTCACGGGTTGCGCGACGGTTTTGACCTTCCTTGATGCGCCTCTTCATCGCGTTGCTCCTTTTGCTATTGCTTTCGCCGTTTGTGCGATTACCGCTTCACCGAGCCTGTCGGTGCGGATTCCCGCGACGCAGCTGCTCGACATGCCGCTGGTGACGACTTCGGCGCCGACTGTCCGCTCCCCCGAGGTCCCCTCCCCCTCGCGTATCACGGGTCGACGCGTGAACCGCACGGTCACCGACGCGACCTCGCGCACGCGCCTGGTGCAGTACGTGAGTTTGGGCTTGATCTTTGTTGGCGCGCCCGTCATTTACTCGATGGTTGGAATTCATTCGATGCGGCAGATCGCGTGTCTTGTACTGGTCTGCGCCTCGGTGATCGCCTTGGTTGTGGTTCCTCGCGAGCGCCGCTGGGCCTCCTCGCGCGTGGTTCCTCGCGTGGGCGCGCTGATTTTGCTTGCGACGCTGTTGATTTCTCCCGCGTCCCGAGGCCTGGTTGGCAATGCCTATGCCGCGGCCGCTCTGGTCGTGCTGGGCTGCGTGTCGCTCATGTGGACTCGCATGCGCGCTGAGCAAGACCACGCGCCTCTGATCGGGCGTTTTGCTGACATTTTCCAGGCGCTTTCATTGACCGTTATTTTCCCGGCCTCTTTCTTCGCTGCGGACCTCTTTGACCTCATTCGACAGGTGGCATCATGAGCGAGCTTCGTATTACTCCGGTTCAGGTTCCTGCTTCCCAGGCACGGGGCGTGGACGAGATGGGTTTTGCCGGACAACCGAGCTACCCTGGCCAGCCTGATTTTGCCGCTTCCATGGGATTCCCGGGACAGCCGGGGGCTTTTGCCGCGCCCGCTGCGGCACCACGCAGCTACTCGGCACCTGCGAGCGGTGGCGCGCTGGCGGCTGCTTACCTGATCGATATGGTGTGTTTTGCGGCGCTTACGGCCCTGGCTTGGTGGGTGTATCCCTCTTTGCCCGTTGTTGTGATTGTGGCCTGCGAGCTGTGGATTATTGCGACTTTTATTCGTGCGCGTTCGGGGCGTACTCCCGGTGCTTTTGCTATGCAGATCGCTGCTATTTCTACGCAGCCAACTCCCACCGAGCGTGGGGTGGAGTTTGACCGCGCACCGGGTTTGGGCAGGCAGAGTGCGCATAGCTTCATCATGTTGCTCTTGCACGTAACGGTCGTTGGACCGGTGATCACGTGGGCTATTGCTCGAGAGGGCCAGACCTGGGTTGATCGCGTGTGCGGCCTGGGGAACCTTGATATTCGTGCGAGTCGCTCGGGTGCGTCTCAGGCTGTTTTCGCCTCGCGTCAAACTTCGGCAAGCGAGGCCGCGCCTAGCTCAGTTGCTGCGCCCTCCCCTGCTCATCAGTGGGCTGGTCCTTCTGCTTCTCCCGAGGCCGCACCCGGCTCAGTTGCTGCGTCTTCGCCCGCTCCGATGGCTCCGCCTACGACTGCACCCGTCCAGGTTGCTCCACCCGTAGCGCCTGTGGCTGCGCCGGCACCTATGTCGGCTCCCGCTCCTACCGGGGCGCCGGTGGAAGCACCGATTGCCGCTCCGGCTCCTACGGGCGCACCTGTTTCGATGGCTGCTCCTGCTGTTTCGGCGCCAGTTCAGCAACCGGTCCCACCGGCGGGGCCCGCTGTTCCCGCGCGGCATGGCGGGGCCTCGGCAATGCCGAAGGTTCCCCAAACGCCAACTCCGCAGGCAAGCGCACCGCAGCAGGCCGCGCAGAGGCCGTCTTTTGCCTCGGCACCGACGCTGACGATCATTGTTGATGATGGGCAGCGCATTGAGGTGAATGCTCAGATTGTTCTGGGGCGCGCTCCCGAGCAGACTCCTGCGGACGCTCAGGCCATTGCGATTGCGGACTCGACGCGTTCGCTTTCGCGCACGCACCTGCGCGTTGCGCCCGCCGACGGCGAGGCCTTGTGGATCGAGGACACATTCTCGGCGAATGGCACGCGGTTGCAAGCGCCTGACGGCTCAACCCAGCCGCTGCCTCGTGGGCAGCGCGTCAAGGTCCCGGTTGGGACCGTGCTCTTGCTGGGTGAGCGCAGGCTGTCGGTTAGTCGATAGGGCTGCGAATCTACTCTTCCGGGATGTCGATATCGACGCGCCCCGCGATGAAATCGCGAGGATTCTCCGTCGTCCCATCGGAGGGACGCAAACCCGTCTGATAACGCATCAAGGTCGCTTTCCCCTCGTGAACGGTCACGTACAAGAAGCCCCCATTGACCGGGTCACTCCACGACAACTGGCGCACACCGCCCTTGTCCGACCCCAACTCATAATCAGAGTAGGTTTCAGACAAGACCTCGCGCCCGATCCTCTCAACCTCAGGAACGGGAACATAAGAACCGGCAACATCTTGCCCCACAAGCTCCCACGCTGGCTGCTCGTGGCCTGACGACTGGTCAGTCTCCTTATTGATCGCCGACCCAAAACTGCGCGCTTCCCACGCGCCTCCGCCACCGGCCTCGGCAAGGCGACGACGAAACTCAAGAATCTTCGGCTCCTCATCACGCTGAAACGCCTGAATGGACTGACGCTGTTCCAGGGGGAGGCTTCCATCCCAATAGACCATGCTTGTTGCCTTTCCGCTCTCTGATGGTGACGCCGATTGCGTAGCCGTACTCTGGGGGCCCCTAAGGAAGGGCGAACATGCTGCCAGGGCCAGCACACACACTGCCCCCAGCGCAGACCGCCACACAGCGCGCATCAGCGCTTCACCCCCGCAGCGACGCGACCGATATCCTGAAGCGTTTCGGTGCCATCTTCCAAATAGATGCTGTGGTTATCAAAGTTGAAATTAAACGGCTTACTTGCGGGCGCATCCTTGTTGTATTTCGGAGAGCCTGTCGCATCGTCCGAGAGGTGAGTAAACCCTGAATCAGAGTCCATGGGGTTCTTACCCAAACTACCGACGATTCCGCCTCTGATTGCGCCCATACCCTGGACACTATCACCCTTCGGGACGCCCGAGACCCACAGATGATTTTGATCAACGTGGTAGTTTTTCTCATCGTAGGTCCCCATACCGGGAGAACCACACAGGACAAGGTCATCGATCACGCCGTATTTGACCTTTGTTGCTGCCATGCCAGAGGTACTCGAGCCATAGGAATGGCCGACGAGAGTCATGTGCGCATCGCCCGCACCATAGTCACGCGATGCCTGCATACCGTTCATGAAACCAGCCAAACGGTCTGAGCCTGACTGCGCAAGGAAGGGGGAAATGATCCCTGGAATATTCTGAGGCTGCTTCCAATCAGCCTCACCTGGGGCGTCATAGCCCAGCCAGGCAACAGTCGCGACATCGCGCGCAGAGAGGTTCCCTTGAGCCATCGCAGCGCTACGGAGGTTTTTGGTTTGTCGCATGTACTCACCCATGCTGCCTTCGACTGTCGTGCCGATTCCGGGGACAAAAGTCGCCACGTTCTTCGCATGATCGACGTCGCCTTGCCCCATCGCAGCTTTGACTCGCCCGCCATCGTTTTGAAGAGTCAGGAGCGATACAGGATCCCCCTTCGTCCCGTGCTGGTAGTCCTCAAGGCTAATGCCCTTGCCAAGCTGCTCTTCCACGGCCTCGTAAGCTTTCACAGCCTTCTCCGCCTTATCCAGCTCAGTCAAGTAGAAGGCGCGCGTATTGCCATCAATCCACGGGCTCTTCAAGAGCTCCGTGTACATGGAGACATTGTCCTTGGCTTCTTGCTTCAGTCCGGGGAGACGATTCCTGTTCGCGCGATCCCTTGCCCAGCCCTCAACGCCGTCAGCGTTACCGATCAGATCCGGGTACTTATCGCACAGATGCTGTTTCTGCGCCTCAGATTGCTGCGACCAATACTTCGCGCGCTCCTCGGGCGTCATTTTCTTAAACTTCTTCTGTTCTGCATCCGAGAGATCATGCGTCTGCGTCGAGGTCGATTTCGCGGTACTCCCCGGCGTCCCGACGGTTTTCAACCGGGCGTTCAACGTCGTGTCGGCAGTATTGGCCAAGTCGACCGCCTGACCCACCAATCGATTAACCGAAAATTCGATGCTTTGCCGCGTGTACTGACTCATCGAGTTCCCCGGGGAATTGCATGTCGCTATTCCAGCCGCGGAAATCGTGCACTGCGTCGAGGACGCCTGTTGCTGCGCCGCCTTGACCGCGTTCTCAACCTGGGAGACATCACCCATTGCGACTTTGACGGCCTCTTGGATTTCTAGAAGGTCATCGGCGAGCGTCATCAGTTCCTTGTGAGCAACGCCCATCTTCGCACGCAGCGCATCCGCGGTCGCCCCCTCACCCTTGAAGGAAGTCATGTGCGCCTGAAGAGCATCAGCTTGCTTCACGACAGTGTCTCGCCTTGCGCCAACCGTCCCCGCGTAGGTGGACAAACCGGCGGAACTCCAGGTCTGAATCTGGCCCCACGTTAACGACATTGTTAGTCCTTCACTACGCCTGAATTACGCCATTACGGGAGTCTTGGGTGGTGTGGGGAGCGAAACGAAACCGTCCCCCTCCGGATAGTCGGTTGGACTCGGCGCGTAGGGAGGCATCCCCTGGCCTGGCCGGTAGACAGGCGTATCCACCTGCGCCTCTCCGGTAGCCGTCGGCAGCGTCGGCATTGCATATCCCGAGCGCAGTGGGCCGCGGGCTGGGCCATTGAGCGCGGTTGCCTTTTGCGCCGCCACTGACGAGGCCGCAGAGCCCACATTTGCACCGCCAGGCGCCGCCTGCCCCTGGCTATTGACAGCCGCCGTATTCTGCGCTTCGGTCAGATCAAGATTCACTCCAGCGCTGCGCGCAGCACTGGCTAGTTCGCTCAGGGCCGTGGAATGAATCTGAAGGAGAGACGTGTAGCGAGATTCGACGGTGCCCGCTGTCGAAATCGACTGAGCGCCATTCATCGATTCTTGGACAGTCTCGGATAGGTCGTCGATCTTTGCACCCTGCAGCTCACTTGAAACCTGCGACAGAGTGACCGCTGTCGATCCGTATTCCCCGGCTACAACGTTGATGACGGTCATCGTGAACCCTTCGAAGAAGGAAGCGAATAGAACGATCAGTCCACTTCGACTGATCAAGTTGTTGAGTGTATGACTGTGGGTGAGCATGTGAAATGCTCACCCACAGTCATACGCATGCTTCTTATGCGCAATGCGTCGAAGAAGACTCAGCGACCAATTCCCAGGCCGTTGAAGGTCGCTTCACCCTGCTGGTCAGTCGTAACGTAGTTGCCAGCGAGCTGATCCACCAAGCGTGCAAAGGCCTCGAGAGCCGCCTGCATCTGGTTCATGCCGTCGTTCCACTGAGCCTGCTTCTGGGTGTAGGACTCCTTAGCAGCACCTTCCCAAGTGGCGCTACGAGCCGCAACATCCCTGTCGAACTCTGCGAGTCGGTTGAGCAGATCGGCTGCCTGCGCACGCATTTCACCCGACACCTGCTGGAGCACCTGGGGGCTTACGCGAAAATCTCCACCGTTCATTTCCTCATCCAATCTCTCTATTAGTTCAACATGGCGGCACCGGCGCGGTTAACAGCAGCCTGTGCCTCCATTTCGTTCTGAGTGACCTTGCCACCGACGGAAGCAAGCGCACTATCAAAGTCAGTCAGAGCCTGAGTGGCCTTAGCCGAGCCAGCATCCCACTGGTCCATGACCGAGTTGAATGCCTGCGAAGCGCCACCCTGCCATCCACCGATAGCGGTAGCGACCTCGGCCTTCACCTTTGCGTTCAGCGTCTGCAGATGGGTCTGCAGGTTACGGACTGCCGTGCGAATTGCATCATAGCTCGCTTGTTCGGCAGAAATATTTGCACCGCTCACAGTTCACCCTCCTAATTGTTGTTCGGGTCCCCCCGAAGTTCTCTATGCGATTGAGACCCTGTAACGGAGGGCACAATCTCGATGTCGGGTATTACATTATCGAAGCGATCTGGGAATGCAAATACAGGTTTCATGAAACCAGCTAGGCTTAAGACAGCACTATTGAGCAAAGGAACCTCATGGCAAGCACTACCGCATCCAGGCCTCCAGCCCTTATGCCCGTTAGCATTCGCATGGGTGAGAACACCGTCGACATGTCGGTGCCGACCAACGTTGCACTGGCAGAATTTGCCCCGAATATTGTGTCGCAAATCACACAATTATCCGCGAGTTCTGCCTCTCAGGGCTACCGAATTACGAATTCTCAGGGCAAGGTCCTCGACCAAAGCCAGACTCTGATCAATCAGGGAATCCAAGCAGGATCCGTTCTGATTCTGTCGAAAATTGGCGACAGCACACAGGATTTGCGCTATGACGACCTGGTGGAGGCGGTGGGAACCGCGGTCGAAAATGATCAGGCTCCGTGGAATTCTGACAATTCGGTCGATCTTAGCACACATGCTTCTGCGCTTTTAGTCCTCACAGCAGCCGTCCTCATCTTCACAGGCGGCCGCGGAAGCACCATGGGACTCATCGTCGGATTATCCGGCGCAGTCCTCGCTTCCCTCGCCTGCGCAGTCATCGCACGCAACTCATCACGCCTCGCACCCCTATCTCTTGCCCACTCAATTCCGATCCTCGCGGGCGCAGCTGTCATGAGCGCAATTCCCGGCTCTTGGTCAGGTCTTCCCCTTGCAGGCTTTGGAATTGCAGCGATGCTGAGCGCCTCAGTACTCCTTGTCGTCCTCCCGAAAGCCCTGCGCGGATCCATCACGGCACCGCTCACCTACGGTTTCTCGGCCACAGCAATTGGCCTATTGACTGGCTTCGCACACCTTTCCACGCAACGCGCAGCAAGTGCGGTCTATACCTTATTAATAGTGCTTATTTTGATCGCACCCTGGTTTGCCATGGCCAGAATTCCTGTGCGCGTGACAGGAATCCAAGAAACCATCGATCCCTACGAGGTCGTCCACAAAGTTCACGAGGGTTATATTCTGACCGTTTCCCTCAAAACTGGTGCTTCACTGGGAAGCCTGATCTGCATCCCGCTCCTCCTCGACACACGCTATTCCTTGCTCCTCCTGATCTGTGCGGGCGTTGCGCTCTTGCTCTCAACGCGCTCATTGCGCTCGCGCACCGAAGTTCTTATCGGTGCACTTCTGGGAATTATCTTGATCCTCAGCGGCGCAATCGGAAGCGCAGTCTTAATGCCTCAGGCGCTCATTCCCGTCGTTTTGCTTCTCTTTGTTGCAACCGGCCTGGTCCTAGCACTGACCGTTATTGATCCCAAGATGCGCCCATGGGTCACTCGAATCGCTGACGCCCTTTCTCTTGTCAGCATGCTTGCACTGGTGCCGATCGCAACTTTGGTGTGGGGAGTGCTCTAATGCCATCTAATAAGGACATCCTCGAAGCCCAGCGATTCAACCGCCGCAGGCTGGTCACCGCCTTCACTTCGGGCACTCCGGGAGGCAAGGAACTCGAATCAAAATCGACCACTCGCCCGCTCATTGTTGGAGCATCCATAGCCGCTGTCGTCGTCTTAATCGCAGTGGCAATTGGACGCTTCATGCCGACATTGCCATCAGGCTGGGAGAACTCACACCTGATCATCACTAAGGGCGAAGGCGCACGCTACTACTCCATTGAGGGGACCCTGCGCCCGATTTCCAATGTCACTTCCGCGAAGCTTCTCAGTGAAAACGGCAAGATGGTGACTTCATCGGTGGCGACCTCCTCACTTGAAGGTATTCCGCGCGGGAGTGCGATCGGACTGAGTGATGTCCCCGACGATATCCCTGCAGCCTCCCAGCTTCACTCCTACGAGTGGACAAGCTGCGCCTCGTCCTCAGGTATGAAAACTTGGGTCGCTGGTAACCCCGATGGACTCCAAAACGCAAACACCGCACTGGTATCAAACGAAGGACGCCTCTACCTGGTCTCAGGCGGTGTACGCTACCCCATCGATCCAGCGCGGTCTCAAGCCATTATTAACGTCCTAGACCTGTCGGGACGTAACGTCACCCCGGTCAGTGCAAGCTGGTTGAGTTTGTTCACCGAAGGGTCAACATTGGCCCCGCTCAACATCCCCAACTTGGGCCGCCCCGTATCGGGAATGTCATCACGAATCACGGCCGCACAGGTCGGAACACTGATCGAAGTTGATGAATCAGGCACGCCCAGGCGCTACGTCATCACCGGCGACGGAACGATCACCCCGCTCACGGACTTCTCCTACAAGCTTTACCAGGCCTCGTGGGCAGATCGCGGAAGCCCGCAAAACCTCATGATTGACCTCTCAGAGCTCGCATCGCTGACCGTGTCCACCCAGGGAATCATTCCCGCCGACTGGCCCACGCAAGTTGGCGAGGTCCTCGGCGGCGATGGGCTGCCCTGCGCGCAGTTGACCATCAACCATTCCCAGGCCTCGACGAAGCTCATGTCCCTCTCGACCACCCAAATGGCCCAACTTAAGCCGCGCGATATCAACGTTCGCGGTGGTTCCGGCGCCCTGGTTCGAGCCTCATCTGGCGGCGCGGCAGGACCGGTTATCTTCGTCTCTGATCTGGGGAAGGCACACGGGCTGGGATCAAATCCGGCCGATTCGCTGGCGCGACTCGGGCTGCCCGAAAACGCAGTCTCTCCCCTACCTGCAGCGTGGCTCGCACTGATCCCCGAAGGACAAGAACTCACCTCGAGTGCCGCATGGGAAACGGTGGGTGCTCAGTGACACGCGTCAAAAAGGCTCTCCTCGGCTCCTGCGCTGTGCTTGCCCTCTTTGCAGGCGCAGCGCTCCCCGCTGCCAACGCTGACACGCCGACACCGGAAAGCACTCAGAGTGCCTCCGAAAACGAGCACTCACAGCCCAAGGCAGGAAACGGGCCCTCGAAGGCACCGGAAGCACCCTGCCAAATCGGCGTCGACAAGTGGCTCGCCCAAGCTCCCTCCGCGTATTCCTTCCTCGGAATGAAAGAGGCACTGGAACTTTCGCGTGGAAACGTTCGCGTTGCACTGGTTGATTCCGGAGTCGCCGCGGGCAACGCACACTTTAAGGATGCGGTAGAACCCGGCGTCGACCTCGTCGAATCCGGCGACGGGCGAAAGGACTCCTACGGGCACGGGACCGCAATCGCCGGGCAAATTGCCGCGCGAGAAGTCTCAGGTTCGGGCGTCGTCGGTTTTGCCCCGCAATCCACGATCGTCCCCGTGCGCGTCTACGTCGACTCGAGCGACGACGCCAAGCGCGCGGGCAAGGGGCCGACAGCTGCGCGAACGGCCGACGGTATTCGTTGGGCTGCGGATCAGGGAATTCGCGTGATCGTTGTCCCGCAATCCTTGACCTCTGACGATGTCGCCCTGCGCACAGCCACCCAATACGCGCACTCCAAGGGAGCGCTGGTGGTCGCCTCGGCTGGAAACGTCGAACAGAATGCAAACTCGGGTTCGCAAGACACAGCGGTCCGCTTCCCCGCGGGATACCCCGAGGCCCTGTCCGTAACCGCGGTTGACGCGCAAGGTAATCCCAGTCAGTCTGTTGTCCACGGAACGCATGTTGAAATCGCAGCTCCCGGCGCACAGATCGCGACCACCTTCTTCGCCAACGGTGACTGTATGTTCGCCACCCAAGGAGCATCGACCTCGTACGCAACGGGATACGTGGGCGCAATCACTGCGCTGATCGCAGCGCGCTATCCCAATGAAACACCAGACCAGTGGAAGTACCGGCTCCTCGCAACCGCCTTGCGCAGCTCGCCTTCGCAGCATACCGCCGAGGAAGGGTGGGGAATCGTCGCGCCCTTCAATGCGCTCAATTTTGTCAACGACGGGACCATGCCAGGGCCCCAAAACCCGATCTACCCGCCGATCCAAAAAACCGCGAACCCGGTCATGGTCAAACCGGATCTCCCCGTTGATACGACGACTCCGCGCCGGCTGTGGGCACTTGGAATTTCCGGTGCGGGACTAACAATTGTCATCGCCGTCCTGCTGATCCGCCGCCTCCGCGCAAAAGACGAGTAGGGCGGCCACCCGCCTAGTGGGCGCTAGATTGCGTGGGAGCTGGAGTGCTCGGTTGAGTGCTCTTTTGTGCGCTTTGGCTCGGAGTGGGCTGCTCGATCAGCTGCCCATTGTCCCCGATCTTCACGCAAGCCTTCGTCGGCTGTGAAGAACGGCCATTTTCCGCCACCGAAACAACCTCGATGCACACGTCACCGGGGACAGTTTTCACGGAAACCGCATTCTGTCGAGTATCCGCGACGACATCATCCTGGTCGGGCTTACTCACCGTGTACACGTAGCGCCTGCGGCCAGCCGAAGAAGAAGCAGCCGCGGGATCCGTCCAACTCCACTGAATGTTGTCCCCGTTCATGCGGGCAACGAGCTGCTCGACCGCCGGCGGAGGAACCGAAACAGGGTCCTCTCCTTGAGCGCTTGTCGTTACGCTTGCGGAGGGAGTCGGGGTCGTATCGCCGACACCGACAATCTTCCCGCCACCCGTCAGCATTGCGACAATAACCACGCCTAAAACAACCATTCCCAAAAAGACAAGCGCAACGATCGCGATGATTCTCTTCGGACCCGAAGATCGACCATCTGGCAGATATCCCAAGGGGTGCGAGGTATCGAAAGTATTCTCAGTCGTATGCCCTGGAGCTCGCCACGAGTCCGGCGCAGGCGCATAGCCCGCCCCAAACGCCTCGCTCGCCCCTCCCCCAGGTGCAGGCGCCTGGCCCATCTGCGGATTAGCTGCGGAAGGATCCACAAGTTCGGTGCCGCCAGCTTGCGTTGACGCCGCACCTGAAGCACCCTCCTGAGCTGCATTGATCCCCGAGGCCGTGGCCGGGCTGGCAGGAACATCACCGCCGGACCCGCCCCCGGTAGGTGCGGGGGAAGTAAAGGAATAATCGGGAGCCGAAGAGAAGCGAAGATCCACAGAAGACGGACGCAGGCGCGTACGCTCCGCATCAATCGATGGCATCGCACGAAGACGCGTTGCCTCGTCTTGAGCGGCTCCCCCGGAAAATTGATCCGACTGGTCCGCATTCCACGAAGCTGAAGTATCCGCCGAAGATCCCGATGCAGACTGCCCACCAAAACTGGAGAGCGCATTTCCATCGCGCAGCTCCATCTTCGTCACAGGACGCCCCATGAGCGTCTGGATTTCCTGGAGCTGACGGCCTAACTCGGCGGCAGAAGAGGTTCGCTTTCGCGGATCCAATTGCATCGCGTGGCGCAAGACCCTCTCGAGTTCCTTCGGGGCATCAGGGCGCGAAAGACCACGAATTCGTCCCTCGTACACGCGGGCAGCAACAGAAGCTGCGCTATTGTCGCCAACCGGGTCCTCGAAAGGACTACGACCGCTCAGGAAAGTCCACAACGTGGTTACCAGCGCCCACACGTCCTGGGTCGGATGCGCATGAGTCGAACGATTGTGCTGTTCCGGGGGAGCCCAAAGAACAGAAAAACCATCCAAGCTTCCCTTCTCCAGAGCACCGATGCGAGCAGCAACACCAAAGTCGCCCAACACCGGGTAGGAGTAGGAATCGAACATGACATTCGCGGGCTTGATATCGCGATGAACGTAGCCATTGCGGTGCAGCATTTCGACGCCGCCACACAGCCTGATCACGACGTCAAGCGCGCGATCCACGGCCAAGGGCATTCGCCGCACCTGCTCAGCGACATTTGCTACCGGGCAAAACTCCATCTCCAGATAGGGACGCCCATCCGGAGAAGTTCCAATGGAATACAACTCCACCACGGCGGGATGGCCGGCAATGGAGGTCATCACATCGGCCTCGTGGCGAATCTGCGCATACTCCACCTGATCGCCCACCGAGCGCGCAACCTTCACGGCAACTTCGCGTGCGGGCTGTTCTTGGCGATACAGGTGCACGTCCGCGAAACCACCCGAACCAAGCGAACGCAGCCAGGTGTGACCGGGCAGTTCAGGGGGTGGAAGGCGACGTGCTGGAACCGAAGGCGTCATGACTGGTGTCCTCTAAAAGGATGGCGGAGGCGTCGACGAAGCACTCCAAGCGGAGATGCTCCGTGCTTTTGGCGGTAGCGTGCGCTCAAGGAGGTCACAGATAGGGCGCGACGAATTCTGGTCCAACGCGACGCATTCGATTTCAGCTCACTGCTGAGTTCATCAACGATCTGCCACGATTCATCGGCCTGCTGTGCAAGGGCCTCGTCGCCGGAGAAGTCCGCGGTATCGGCCGCGCGCGCAACACGTACTGGTCTGGGCAGTTCCTCACCAAACTGGTACCACTGCGCGTTCGACATTGATCCTGGCTTCGCGGCACTCGCCGGCCACAAAGGCGAAGACGTGAGCATCCACGCGGACTCCTGGCGAGTCATATCCGTGGGAACGACAACGCCCGCGTCGCGCGCAAGATCAACGACCTCATCCCACGAACCCGTAAGCGCACGCGAAGGTACAGCCCCGCGACGCTTCTTACGGCGACGACTCTTCGCAACAAGAATTGCAAGCAGCGGAACCGTCAGCAAGGCAAGAACACCGCTACCGGTTGCAATAACTCCCCACGGGATCTTCAAGCGAGAATCATCATTCGAATCCGAACCACGGTCCGACGTCGAAGGCGGAAGATCTGCCGGTTCTTCGGGAGGCTCCGGGGGTTGGAGCACCTGGGGACGCGGGACTGAGCGAGGACGAGTTTCCTCTGCAATCGGCTTCTGATCCCTGGGCGGTGTCGGGTCAAAAATAGCCCAGCCGACACCCTGGAATTCAACCTCAACCCACGCGTGCACATCTGAACCGCGCAGGTCAATGTCTCCGCCCTTCGAGTCATTCGGGTAGGCGCCCATGACAACGCGAGCGTTCATGCCCAGGCTGTGCAGCATGAGGGCCATGAGCACGGAGTACTGCTCATCGTCACCGATCATCTGCTCGCTTTCGAGCATGCGAGTCAAACGGTCCGCGCGGCTACCCGGGCGGGACTTAGGATCATCGGCGTTCTCGTAGAAGCCCTTCTCCTTCAGGTGACGTTCGATCGCGCGAGCTTTAGCAAGGTCTCCCTGCTCGGCAGCAGACTTCTGCGTCGCGAACTCACGAACTTCGTCCGGGACACTGGTGTCTCCACCGGTGTAGGGCACAGCGTGAGTTCCGGAAAGCTGACCATCAGACCAGATCGGAACGATCCTCGACTCCGTGGAATACTCCATGTTCCCGCCCTGGACATTCTTCGTGGTCGACAGTGCGGCATTAGCCCACGCATCGTAGTAAAGACCGTCCTGGAGAGTCGTCGCTTGTGCGGTCGCTTGAGTACCCGAGGCGGATGCGTCCTGGTTGAAGACCATGGTCGAGGGGGTTCCCACAATGGGGACCCACGGCCCCAGAAGCTGCGAGGTCTTCAGGGACATCTGGGCGGTCGAGCTACCCTCAACAGGCTTGTGCTGGGGCAAGGTCGATCCGACGTGAATATAGCCGTTTGACGGTCCCCTACCCGGCGACAACATGGTCATCGTGGTGCCGTCATAGCTATCCATGACGCCGATACGTACGCGCGCACCCTCGGGCAAACCATCCACGTGAATCAATGTGTCTTCTTTGAGATCCACGTTGTAGTGGCGGAAAGCAGACAAAGGCGAAGGATACTGGCGAGCATCCAACGGGGGCTGGACGACATCACGCAGAACGATACGCGAATACCAAGGGCCATAAAGGTTCGTCAGTGGAACAGCCGCGCCCGCAACGAGGGCGATCACCAAGAGCCCGCCCGCAATTTGGCGTCCCACGTGGATCGTGCCCTGCGAGCCTCCCCGAGTTGTTTCACCCAGGGTCGTTGCCGCATCGGCATCGATCGCTCCTCCGACGCGAACGTCTAGACCGGCCTCGAGGCGACGATACTGTCCTGCCCACGCGCACCATCCCAAGGCGAGCGCCCACCACACGGCGACCAGGTAGATATTCGGGAAAGTTCCGCCTTTACCCCACGCGATGCCGACAATACCCATGACCGCAACGGGAATAACCGCCGCGATGGCGCGCCCTGACCGCAAAACAAGGAGAGCTGCGATGAAGGAACACAGGAGTCCCGTCAGCCACGGAACCATCGTGGGACCGATGTACGCCGAGGCCGGAGGGGTAACAGTTAACAGGTCTTTCCACGAATACACGACCTGCAAAACCAAGAGCTGCAGAGTCCGGGCAGTCGGAAGGCCATAGAAAGTCGTCGAGGGATAAGCAGCCACTCCGCCAACAAGGAAGTGAGTCGCGATGAGCCCCGCAATCGAAGAGATCGTATCCCAACGCCAGAAGGACGAGGCCCACCCAACGAAAAGCCCCGCAGCAACGCCAGCACCGGCGGCACGCAAGCCAGCCCACGAACCGAATACGGCCTCGTGAATCCAAATTGTTGGAAGGAAAAGCGCAACCAAGCCGATGAGGAACCAGGCGGGCAAACCGGCGCGCGAAACTTGGAAGCCCGCGCGCGCATCAAGATGAAGGCCTTGTGTCGATGTTGTCATCAGGACAGACCCCCCGCGGCGACCAGTCGAGGCAGATCGTCAAGCGTAGGACAATCCGCCAAGGTTCCATGACTCAAGCGACGCATCTTCGGGTGCCCCGGGCGAACTCGGACAACTGCGCTGCGCACGTCAATCGGAATCGCGTTGAGCAACTGCGACGCCTGATTGTCATCGACAGTCGGGGCGACAACGACGGTGACGACGGAAAGGCCCGGGCGCTTCGCGATGGCCTCGCGCAGGCGAGCCATCAGGTCTTCCTCACCGGAATCCTGAATCGCACACAAGGCATCGAGCATTCGGGTTGCGGCAGTCGTCGTCACCCAATCGGTGACGGTCGACAGTGACACATTTCGAGAAGCAGCCATATCTGCAACCGCAAGCGAAGCCGCAACCGACACCGCATTTTCGAAGGAATCTCGATCGCTCCACTGTCCAAGACGGGTATCCAAAATGATCAAGTGGTGAGAACGACGCGTTTCCTCGAATTGGCGGACAACCAAGCGGCCCGTGTGTGCGCTCATCGGCCAGTGCACGTTACGCCGGTCGTCACCGGGAACGTAATCGCGCAAGGCATGGAAGGCCACGTCCGACGAGGATAGTTTCGCGGTTGTCACGCCTTCGATGTCCGCGTGAATACCCGTGGCATCGAAAGGAATACGGATCGTCTTGGGGTGAACGTACAAAATCACAGGCTTAGACCAAGTGCCGATACGACGAATCAAGCCCAGGGGATCGGCCCGAAGCGCGCGAGCGGGACCGACGGTAACAACGCCGCGGCGGTGAGTGACGACCGAGAAAACCTCACTCCAGATCTCCCGACCGCCCAAAGGCGGGACCAAGAACTGCAAGGCCGAGGACGCAATAGGAAGCTCGATCAGACCGCTGCGCGCACGGCGATCCGAGGCGTTTTCTGCGGTAATTTCGCCGACGGCCGTCTGTCCAGCAACAATGCGCTGGCGCGGAAGACGAATCGAAACCTTGTGAGGGGAAGGAACAATCACCCAGATGATGGCAATAAGGAGAGCCCCCGCACCTGCGCAGGCGATAAAGAATGCTTCGACCCAACCCCACAGGTACGAGACGAGTGCAGCAAGGAGTACCGAGGCGACAACAGCCCAACCGACAGAAGTCACCGAACGCGCGCCGTGGCGCAAGTACTTCATGCCGGGAGCCGAGGCAAGGGAGTGCACAAAACGCGCAATGCCCTGACGGAGCCCACTCAGAGATTCACGCAGATTTGCGCGCGCCGAGGCCAAGGATGAGCGCTTCTCAGCACGCTTACCAGAAGAGTGCCTAGCCACGATCACCCACCTTTACTCGATACTGCAACGATGCGCGCATTGTCAGGCGCTCACCGCCGGGGCGGGAACCGAGGACAGTGCGCGAGCAATCACGCCCTGCGCGGTCGCTCCCGAGAAGGCTGCATCCGGGTCGACAACGATGCGGTGCGCCCACACGGGTGCAGCGAGCGCCTTGATGTCATCGGGGAGGACGAAGTGGCGGCCCTGGGCGGCAGCCCACACGCGCGCGCAACGGACCATACCGATGGCGCCACGGGTCGACACACCCAAGGTTGCACTGTCATCTTCGCGCGTGGCCTCGGCAAGGGCAGCAACGTACTCGAGCACGGCGCGCTCCGTGTAGGTCTGCGCGGCCAAATCCGCCAGGCGCACAACCTGGCCACTATCCAGCAGAGGCTTGAGGCGCTTGGAGCGGTCCGGGGCCGCCGAACCGTCGAGGATTTCCGCCATGGCTGCACGCGAGGGGTAGCCGACCGAGGCCTTCATCAAGAAACGGTCAAGCTGCGCTTCGGGGAGCGGGTACGTTCCCGCCTGTTCCACCGGGTTCTGCGTTGCGATCACCATGAAGGGGCGAGGCGCAGCGTGAGTCACGCCATCGACCGTGACCTGCGCTTCTTCCATGACTTCCAGGAGAGCGGACTGAGTCTTGGGCGAGGCACGGTTGATTTCGTCAGCCAAGACGATGGACGCGAAAATCGGGCCCGAGCGGAAATGCCACTCGTTGTTCTTCTGGTCGTAGACATTCACGCCTGTGATGTCACTGGGGAGCATGTCGGGCGTGAACTGAATACGCGAATGAGTACCCGCAATGGTCGCAGCAATAGCGCGGGCAAGAGCGGTCTTTCCGGTACCCGGCGCGTCTTCCAGAAGGAGGTGTCCCCCGGCGAACATGGTTGTCAGTGCCAGGCGGATCACTGGTTCTTTATCCAGAAGCGCCTGAGAAATACCGCCGACGAGGCCAGCGAAGGTTTCTGCGAAACGCTGGGCATCTTGCGTGCTAAGCGCCATGGGAGGGACTCCATTCATCTTTCAGTGTCGAGTGATGTGCATATTGATTGTGGGTGGTGGGGTTAGGTGCCCCGCGCGGGGCGGAGGGAGGTGGCGTCACGGCTTATCCCCCCAATGAACAGGTGATTCGACTGATCAATATCCCGAGATTTCCGACGTTAGCTTTGCTCAAACGAACACCGGTTTCGAAGGACGAACCCGCACCGCCTCGAGGCGTGAAGGTCGCGTAGCTTTGCGAGAAGTCATCCCACATCGAGCACTTCATGGGAAGAGCATCGGCGGCCCACGTGGAAGGCAGAGTTAGGCTAACCATCTGGCACTGAGCGACTTCTGCACCTCGAGCATTTCCTTCAGTACATTGCGTCGCAGTTGCGGTAAATGCACCTGGAACGTTGATCTTGACCGTATCCTTGTTGGTTCCCGAGAGCGTGCCCCACGTGGTTCCCAAGGAATTACGTGACCCGATTCCAACTTCGATGACCTGGCCGGGGCTTACAGAGACGGTCTTGCTTCCCTGAAGAACCTTGCCCATGGAGGCCTCAGACTCAGCGCCATTTGTCCTCTGCCAGAAGACAACCTCATCGGGGGCCAAGTAGCCTCCGGGCGGGGTCGCATCCCAGTTGACGATGACAGAGCTTCCAGTCATGGTGACCGTGAAGGACGGGCCTGTGGGCTTCGAGTTCGCCTTCACCGTGACGGGAACAGCGTTACCCGGCACATCCTGGCCATTCACATTTCCGACCTGGCGGATGAAGATCTGGATATCACCATCGGCTCCGACATTGATAGTTTCGCCGCTGGCCACAGAATTCCACTGCCCGTTTCCGCCAGCGCTTCGCGACCACTCCAAGTGCAGGTTGCGGTTATTGAAGCCTTGACCGGGTGCGACAGCGAGGCCGTTCACCTTGGTCATTCCGTGTTGACCCGTTGCGGTGGAGGAGAAGGACGACACATTCGGGTTCAGAGGCGAGGTGTAGACCTGGAAAGCAACCTCAGATGAATCCGAGCTTTGATCGCGCCAGTTGTAGGCGCGGATCTTCACACGGTAGTTCTCGCCGGTAGTGAGTTCGGCCGTGTACTCGTTCTTATCTCCACCAACTTCGCCAACGGAGCGGCCATTCACCTCGATGGTGTAACGCGTGATTTCCGCACCATTCGCGTTGGGGGTCAGCCACGTGAAGCGGACACGTCCCCGGTCGCCTGAACCACCAAGGTTCTCGACGCGAATACCATCCGTGGGCTCTGGCGGTCCGAAGGGAACGACCTTCTGCGAGTTCTGTGACGTCGGTGAAGGTTCTTCGGCACCGTTACGCGCAGAAATCGCCACCGAGTAGGTCTGACCGTTGCGCAAACCGTCGACTCGGTATTCGGTCACGTTTCCGGGGACCTCAATCTGGCGCGCGCCACCGTTCTCATAGACGTAGAGCGTGTAGCTCCTGATTGCCGATCCCTGGTTCGTCGGGGGTCTCCAGCGCACGATAATTGCGCCATTTTCGGCCTCGACAGTGGGAGGAAGCGGCGCCTCAGGACGCATATCGATGAGAACTTCAGCCGAGGCCGCCGAGGGATCGGAGGTACCGACCACGTTGTGTGCGACAACCGTGAAGGAGTGGCGAAGACCGTTCTCGAGGCCGTTCAGCTGACACGAGCCAGACTGGCAGGAATAGCTGCGGCCAGTTGCACGGTCCGTAGCAGTGAACCCGGTAATCGTCGCACCGTTATCGGCTCCCGCCTGGAAGGTGACCAGAGCAGAACCGGGGCCGGTCGCCGTGACCGAGACATTTGTCGGAGCATCGGGACGGTCACGGACAACGAGGCGTACCTTGCCTTCGACGATACGGTCCGGGTCACCGGTCGCATCCATCAAACGGTACCTCACCGTCATCTGCCCGCGGAATCCAACAGCGGGGGTGATATTCAGGTTGGTGCCCTGAGGATCGACGGTCCCTTCACCAATTTGGATGGAGGCACCGACAACGCGAATGGGCGTTCCCGGGAAGGGGTTGATCGTGTAACGAGTCAGATCGACGACTTCGAGTCCGCCCGATCGTGCTGTCTCCAAAAGTGCATCGGAAACCTGGATGAGAGGGCGAGTCGATGCGACAACCGTAATGGGCAGCTGACCACTGACCGCACCGGCGCCATCATCAACGCTGACGGTCACCATGCCAACCGGCCCCTTGGCACGGTCGACATCGGCGCGCACCAGCAAGGTGTGTCCGTCAAGGCTAATTGACACGCCCTCGGGGAGGTTCGAAATCTCGTACTTGAAGCCAGCAGGATCCGCACCTTCGGGGTCACGCACCATCTGTGCCAGATCGACTGCGGTGGCTTCTTCACCTGCAGCGACCCGAACTCCGGTCGGAACGAAAGTAACGGGCTGGTTTTGAGTCGCCTCGACCTTCAAGGGAATAGTCAGTGTCGAGGTCAACGCCGAGTCATCCCCTGCCGCTCCGTCGGAGACTTCGAAGGAGAAGGATGACTTACCAGACCACTCTGAATTCACATGGAAGTGAACGTGGCGGTCATCGCTGAGCGTCATGCCCTCATCGATGCCAGCGGAGGGACGCAGTGTTGCCGCGTTGGTAATGCGCGGGCTGCGACCGTCACGAACAACGACATAGTCAGCGATGTCCAAGGAAACATCTTCGCCGGCTCGCACCTTAACGGGAACCTTGGTGGTGTCAATAGCGGGGTGATTGCGTTCCAGTCCGGGGACGGACACAACCGCCGAGGAGCTTAAACCATCAGCGTCAGTGATCGTGTAGACGATCAGCATGCGCTCTTCCTTCGGAGTAATCACCAGGTCAGAGCCGGAAACCTCGACACCTTCAGCCTTCGTCGTGACGCGGAGGTTACTGACATCGCCATCGGGGTCCTCGTCATTAGTCAAGACCGAGACCTTAACAGTTCCTCCCTTAGCGGGAAGCTGCGAGGCGGAAACGACGTCATCGCGTGCGATCGGCGGTTGAAGTTGGGCATCATCGGCGACATTGATGGTCAATGTGCCACGTGAAACACCACCGCGATTATCCGTGACCTGGTAGGACACCAAGTAGGAGCCATCCGCAGCAGGAGTTGTCAGGAAGATGGAATTACCGTGAATTTCGGGCTTGAGTTCTTCCGTCGTGGTCTGCAAAGAACCCGGAACGAGCGAAATCGTGTCACCATCGGGATCGATGTCATTGGCAAGCACAGCGACACCAAGCTGCCTATTAGGACGGGTCAGAACCGTGTCCGGTACCGCCGTTGGCGGCTGGTTCAAGGTAGCCGGAGGCGCGATACCAACACGAACTCGCGCCGAAGCCTGCTTGCCCTGACGGTCTTCAACGATGTAGGTGAAGATATCGGTTCCAATGGTATTCGGGGCAGGGGTGTACTCCAGCCAATCGACGCCAAGCTCGACGGTACCCTTGGTCGGGGATTGCTCGATTCCAACAAGAGTCACCGAGTCACCGTCGGGATCGATGCCGTTCAAAGGCACGGAAATTCGCGCTGTTTCACCGCTGACTGCCCATGCAGTCAGTGCCTTCGGCTGAGGCTGAGCATTCGTTCCGTTCTTCTCCAGAACCTCGAAAGTAACCGTTGACGTTGCCATGTTTCCGGCGCTATCGCGAACCGTGTAGGCCACGTGCATGACACCGGGTGTATTGCCGGCCTCGAGACGGACCAAGTTACCGGTCACGAAAGGCGTACCCACGGCCTCGTTCGGGGTGTACTCAAGACTCGGGTCAACCTTCAGAGTCAATCCTGAAGGAGAACGGTCATTGGCAAGCACCGGAATGGAAGCGATATCTCCGACGCGCACGCGAGCGCGGTCAGGCTGAAGCTCGGGCGGGAGTTTCGTATCTTCGGCAGTCGTTGGAACGACGGTCACGCGTGCACGGGCCGTATTCGTTCCGTTGGAGACCACGTAGTCAAAGGAGACTGACGAATCCAAACCAGCGGGCGCAGTGATGCGCAAGAGGTGACGGTCAACCAGGGTAACTTCCAGTCCGAGGCCGTCAGGAACCTCAACCTGCTGAACGACCAACACGCCACCGGCAGGATCGGAATCATTGTTCAGCGGAGCGACAAGGGCGGAACCACCCGCAGGAAGAACTGCCAAGTCGTCTTCGGCGACGGGGACTGCCTGTTCATCGACTTGGACAACATCGACTCGGACCACGCCCAATGCGGTCGCGGGACCATCACTCACCGTATAGGTGAACTGATAGGAACCGGGGGCCTGAGCAACAAAGTTGACAGTTCCCAGTTCAAGATCCGGAGTGATCTGGCTGCCTGCAGGAGCAACGGAAAGTGCAACCAATGACAGGTTGTCACCGTTGGGATCGGTGTCATTTGCCAAGGGAGAAATCGTCGTGATTTCGCCAGCACGCGCGACATAGAAGTCCGCGTTGGCAACCGGGGGAAGATTACCGGGATTTTGAACATTGACGGTCAAAGTTCCCGAAGTGGTCGTGCGGCCGTCAGAAACTTCCAAAGCGATGGTGTGGATTCCCACGCTGGCGCCCAGGTCACGAATCTGAAGAGTTCCTTCTTCGCGGAACTGCAGCTCGATTCCTTCAGGCGCGCGCGCGTTCGCCAAGAAGATCGGGTCGCCGTCCGGATCCTGCCAATCCGTCAAAACGTTGTATTCAATCTGCGCGCGGTGTCCCAAGGCGATACCCGGATCACGCAGCTGCTTGGGACCAGAATTCATATCCCACGGGTGGACAGTCACCGTCACTTTCGCGGTATCAACTGCCTGGCCGTCGGAGGCCTCGTAGGTGAAGGACGTACTTCCTGTTTGGTTATCAGCGATATCTGTAATCTGCAGCGCTCGGCCACCGCGAGTGCGCGTGACCTTACCAAATTGCGGATCGGTCACTGGTCGGGCAGTCAGAACATCGCCGTCTGCGTCTGAATCGTTGTTCAGAACAGGAAGAGTAGTTGTGCGTCCCGGGCGAATGCCGAACTCATCATCGACTGCGTCGGGAGGAGTGTTGTGATCTTGTCTTTGGGGATCAGCAATCTGGTCCGTGATCTGAGGAGAATCTTCTTCCTTCTCCTTCTTATCAAGATTCGGGTCCTGCTTATCCCAGTCATCCATCAAGACCATATTGTGTTCGGGCAGCCATACGGATCCCGAAGTAGTGTCATTCAGGACAATTCGAGTGCGGTTTGTTCTAAAGACGATCGTCGTTGCTTTCTTCAGGGAATCAACGATCATCTGATTATTCAGGCTGGGATCCGTGCAGTTACGAACATATGCGCCCGATTTTGCCCACGCCCCATACGCGCATCCCTTATGAAAGACAGGACGCGCGGGTGTTCCTGAAGCCCCATCACTTGATGCCGGGATCTTCGTAACCGCACCGCCCTTGAGGGGGACCGTGATCAGTTCACGATCAGTTGCAAGAAGGACCGAAGAGGAATCCGGGCCGACATCCTGGAGGGTAACGGAAGCGCTAATCCCATCATCTGCAAGATTGCGCAGGGAGCCATCGGGAAGAACCAGAACCCTGTTACGAGTATCCAAAGCGACCGGCTGTTCACCAACAGCGGTCAGCACCAATTCGGCATTAGCCGATAGCCCCTTGATGTCGGTGGACTTGAGACGGTCAAGCTGCCCCTCGCGAGTCACACTAATTCGACGTCCAGCACGCGGGGAGATCGCAAAAAGAGTGCCCTTTTGGGAAACAGTTGCAACGCCTTGATCCATGTCGGTGGCGACTGCGCCCTCATCCGTATAAGCGGTTGATGAAGGGCTGGATACCTGGGAAAACCAGACCTGTCCCCCTGAAGCATCCATAACTGCCAAGCGCGAGCCGCCCTGAACAACGCGGGCATTTTCGGGCAGAGACGTTGCAGCACCCAGTGACACCTGAGCAACATCAACCGGGGCAACCGAGTGAGCGGTCTTATCGGTAAAAGTCACATCGTTTCCGGACTGCCCGATATCAAATTCCGTCGTATTCGCTCGGAAAGCGCCGTCGAGGATTCGGGAATCGTAGTTCAGGTGGCCAACGAGTTTCTTCGAAGAATTCGTCACCCAAATGCCGCCGTCATCGACGTCGACTTCAGCGGTCGTAACGCCTTGGTGAAGAATGGCAAGAGTCGAAACAGTGACAGTGAAAGCCGCAACCAACGCAGCCGGAATCCGGCGTCGGTTCATGCGCTTTCGCTGAACACTCTTCTTCTGCTTCATTTACTTCTCACCACTCTTGCACAGGATAGAGGTGTCGATTCTTAAAGTTGACCTCTTTTAGTGTCCCATGCACTGCCCTCATTTGAGGAACTAAAGTTCAATTTCACACAGGTCACTTCGAGCTTTTTCCCGGAATCTCGCGAAAAAATCCGAAGATATTACATTCATGTACGTATTGAGTGCTGTGGACAAGTTGCACACACAAGCCGGGCAGGGGCCTGCGCAACAATTCTCGCAGCCCCCCGCCCGGCCTCGTACAACAAGTCACGGCGAACTCAAGGGGAACTACCCAAGAACGTCCACCGCTTGCGGCCTCACTGGCCGTTGAAGGTGAACTCTCGTTCTTCTCCTTCGCCCTTCACGCCGACAGTGACAACCTGCCCCGGAAGGATGTCCCCAAAGAGAATGCGCTCGGAAAGCGCGTCCTCGATATCGCGCTGAATCGCTCGACGCAGCGGACGAGCGCCCAGAACCGGATCGAAACCGCGGTCGGCAAGCAACTCGCGCGCCTCGTCGGTGATCTGGAGCTTCATATCCTGAGCCTCCATGCGCTTGGCAAGGTTGGCAATCATCAGATCCACGATCTGCTTGATCTGTTCCTTGTCCAGCGGCGGGAAGACCACGACCTCGTCCACGCGGTTGAGGAACTCGGGACGGAAGTGCTGCTTAAGCTCTTCGTTCACCTTTGCCTTCATGCGCGAGTAATCGTGGGTGATGTTCTCGGTGGACTGGAAGCCCGTGAGCACGCCCTTATTAATATCGCGCGTGCCAAGGTTGGTGGTCATGATGATCACCGTGTTCTTGAAGTCAACCTTGCGGCCCTGCGAGTCGGTCAGGCGGCCTTCTTCCAGAATCTGCAACAGGGAGTTGAAGATATCCGGGTGAGCCTTCTCAACCTCATCGAAGAGGACAACAGAGAAGGGACGACGACGAACCTTTTCGGTGAGCTCGCCGCCCTCGTCGTAGCCGACGTAGCCGGGAGGAGCACCGAAGAGACGCGAGGAGGTGTGCTTCTCAGAGAACTCGGACATATCGAGCTGGATCAGCGCGTCCTCATCACCGAAGAGGAATTCGGCCAGAGCCTTCGCGAGCTCTGTCTTACCGACACCGGTCGGGCCGGCGAAGATGAAGGAGCCACCGGGACGCTTCGGGTCCTTCAGGCCGCTTCGAGTACGACGAATCGACTGAGCCAGAGCCTTAACCGCGGCATCCTGCCCGATGACGCGCTTGTGCAGCTCGTCTTCCATCTTGAGCAGCTTCGCGGACTCGGTCTGAGTGAGCTTGAAGACCGGGATACCGGTCGACATAGCCAGAACTTCGGCGATATCGTCCTCAGTCACCTCAGCGATCGAGTCGCGCGACCCATCGCGCCAGCTGGATTCCTTCTGCTTGCGCTCTTCGGTCAGCTTCTGCTCTTCATCGCGAAGAGAGGCGGCCTTCTCGAAGTCCTGATCGTCGATCGCAGACTCCTTATTGCGCTTCACTTCGGCGATCTTCTCGTCGAGCTCACGCAACTCAGGCGGCGCGGTCATGCGGGAAATACGCAGGCGAGCACCGGCCTCGTCCATCAGATCAATGGCCTTATCGGGAAGGAAACGATCCGAAACGTAGCGGTCGGCCAGCTCGGCGGCGGCCTGGATCGCAGCGTCAGTAATGATCACGCGGTGGTGGGCCTCGTAGCGATCACGCAGGCCCTTGAGGATACCCACGGTCTCTTCGACGCTGGGCTCATCGACCTTCACCGGCTGGAAACGGCGCTCAAGAGCCGCATCCTTTTCGATGTACTTGCGATATTCGTCGTTGGTGGTTGCACCGATCGTCTGCAGTTCGCCACGTGCAAGCATGGGCTTGAGCATCTGCGAGGCGTCGATGGAGCCTTCCGCAGCGCCGGCACCAACCAGGGTGTGGATCTCGTCGATGAAGAGGATGATGTCCCCGCGAGTGCGAATCTCCTTGAGGATCTTCTTCAGGCGCTCTTCGAAGTCACCACGGTAGCGCGAACCGGCGACCAGCGCGCCCATATCGAGACTGTAGATCTGCTTGTCCTTGATGGTTTCGGGCACGTCGCCCGCAACGATTGCCTGGGCGAGGCCTTCGACAACGGCGGTCTTACCGACGCCCGGTTCACCGACCAGAACGGGGTTGTTCTTCGTGCGGCGCGAGAGGATCTGCATGACGCGCTGCATTTCAGTGCGGCGGCCAATCACCGGGTCGAGCTTGTTTTCGCGGGCAGCCTGGGTGAGGTTGCGGCCAAATTGCTCGAGGATCGCCGAATTCGTCTGGCCGCTTCCGCTTGAGGAAGCGCCGACGCCAACGCTTTCACGCCCGTCGTCGCCATTGCGCTGGTAGCCAGAGAGGAGCTCGATCACGGTCTGGCGGACCTTGCCAAGGTCTGCGCCGAGCTTGATGAGGACCTGCGAGGCAACGCCTTCGCCTTCCTTGAGCAGACCCAGGAGAAGGTGCTCGGTGCCGATGTAGTTGTGGCCAAGCTGCAGCGCCTCACGCAGGCTCAGCTCAAAGACGCGCTTGGCGCGGGGGGTGAAGGGGATGTGTCCCTCGACGGGCTTTTCACCTTCGCCGATGATGTCGATGACAGCTGAGCGAACGGCGTCCTTGTTGATGTCAAGGCTTTCGAGCGCCTTGGCTGCCACGCCCTCACCTTCAGTGATCAGGCCGAGAAGCAGGTGCTCTGTCCCGATGTAATTGTGATTGAGGCTGCGCGCTTCGTCCTGCGCGAGGACCACGACCCGTCGGGCCCGGTCCGTAAAGCGTTCAAACATCGTTTCTCCCTTTTGTTCAGATCGCAGCGAGGCGCGGGCGACCTGGTTTTCACTGACTCCCACACTACGGGGAACTCAGGCCGCGCGCGCGTTTGTTCACCGAGGGCAGATGGGTTTTACGGAGCCTCGGAGAGTATTTCGGGTCCGATCCCGTGCCCGATCCCCATGCCCGATCCCGCGCCCGCCTCCGGACAAAGTGCGTCAGAGCGCGAGAGGAAAGAACATGATCTGAACTAAACGCCTTCGTTATGACGCACTTTGTCCGGGGGAGGGGGGACGCAGGAGCTTCGCAACGACTGGGGAGGAGATGGAGAACGGGCGAAGATGGGGAGGAATGGGGCAGGGGCCGGAGTACGGGCGGAGAAGGGGGAGAAACGGGGCAGGGCGGAGAGTGCGGCGGGGACGGTGCGATGCAGGGAATATCAGGGCACAGAGACAGGGGCCGGAGCTGTCACCAGCTCCGGCCCCCTCCTACGACTTTTGTCTAGACCTCAATGACCAAGGTGTAGGGTCCGTCATTGACCAGATCGACCGACATCATTGCACCGAAACGTCCCGTTTCAATATGGATTCCGCGCGCACGCAGCTCATCGACAACGGAATCAACCAGCGGCTCTGCCACAGGCCCAGGCGCAGCCTTCGACCACGATGGGCGGCGGCCCTTGCGCACATCGCCATAGAGAGTGAATTGAGAAACGATCAGTACGGATGCCCCGCTGTCCTGAATCGAGGTCTCATCCTCGAAAATGCGCAGCTCAGCGATCTTGCGGGCCAAGGTCTTCGCATTCTCGACCGTGTCGTCATGAGTCACTCCAACAAGGACAACGGCTCCCGGACCGTCAAAGGCTCCAACAACCTGGCCATCGACCGACACTGATGCGCGAGTAACGCGCTGCAAAATTCCACGCATGGGAGTGCTCCTTGGCTCCTCAGTTCATCATCCGCTTGTAGCTGTGCCATCCCATAGTTACCAGCGAGACAAGCATCCGGGCAACACTGAGGCTTTACCGGCTACCTATTGACTTCCCACCAAGCGCTGGAATATCCGGACGACGCAATTCGGGATTATGCAATCCGGCCCCCGGACGTTCCTTCGGCGATACCGAAGATTTCCCGTCGACCGGCACGATCAGCTCTTGCGCAGCTGCAATTCCATCCAAATCCAGCACGACCTGGGGCGGAAGGGCGCGCGAGACCAGTGCCAGCGCGATCGGTCCCATGTCTGCATGACGCGCAACCGAGGTCACGATTCCCACGCGACGACCGGAGAGTTCGATAAATTGTCCACGCTGGGGGATGTCGCCCCTGGATCCGTCCAGTTGGAGGAAAACCAATCGGCGTGCGGGCCGCCCCAGATTCAAGATTCGCGCGACGGCTTCTTGCCCTCGGTAGCAGCCCTTGTTCGTGTGCACTGCGGTTCGCAGCCAGTCCAGTTCCGCAGGCATGGAGCGCCCGTCAGTTTCATATCCCAGACGAGGCCGCCACGCCGCGATGCGCACCGCTTCCCACGCGTTCATTCCCGCCGCGCGACGCTTGGACTGGTCATTACTCCAGGCCTGCCAGAACTCGCGCGCTCTTTCCTCGGGAATCAGGTGAATATGGAAGGACACATTCTTTCCCGGGTGCGAGCCACGGAAGTACTCCGCTCCCCCGTCGACCACGCCTGGCCACGGGTCATTCCAGGTCATCTCGACCTGTTCATAGTTGGAAACACCACTATTTCCAACGCTTCCAAGGATCCACCAACCGTGGGAGAGAGTGACTTCAACGCGGAGCGCGAAACGCATGGAGTTCAGCCAATCTGCAAGGCCCTGCGCGCTGCTGCGTTCCGTTACCAAGTAGAGGGCTTCGCCATCATCGATCGCGCCGGCCGCGTATTCAATGTGACCCTGAGGGTCAAGGATCAAGAGCTCCCGCGATTCCCCCGCTTCGATTCCCGTGAGCACTTGACTGGAAATCGAGGTGAGCCACGTCAAGCGATCTGGTCCGCCAACTTCGACGACTGCAAGATCGGGACGATCGACCAGCGCACGACCATCTTCTAAAGCCCACTGTTCTCCAGAAGGATCCCCGTAGTGAGCGACAGCGCCATAGCCGGCCACCCCAGATTCCTGCGCGGTATTTTCCGCGCCACCAGGTGCTTCTTCGAAGTTCCCTTCCCCTGCCTGATCGGCGTCAAGATCATCGAGCACAACAGCGCCGGGAAGCTCTGCCAGCGGAGACACCCACTGCGCGTCACTGCCGCTTCCTCCGTCACCGAGGCCGGCTCCCCCGATATCCGAAGAGAAACCTTCTCCGACCAGCGTCACTTACTCTTCACCAGCCTCTTCATTGACGCGCATGAGACGTCCCGACAATTCAACCTTGTCTTCTTCGCCGTCAAGCTGCTTTTCGTTCGCCCACAGCATTTCGCCGGCAACGAGGCCGTACATTCGTGAAAAACGTTGGTAGAGAGCCACCGCAGGATCACAAATCAAAGCATCTGTTTTCATCTGAACGCGCGGCCCCATGGAGCGCCCCACCCAACGAGCGCAATAACCGTCACTTTGCGCACCCTGCGCGACCATTTCACGGGTCTCAAACTGACCGGGTTCAGGCAGCACTCCGGACCCGGGAAGTAGAGACACATAGAGCGTTTCTTCGCGCATGAGATCGCCAATTTCGAGGGCTGCTACTCCCGTGGCTGCATCCCAGACGGGATCGATCGACTCACGCGCGCTCGCAGAGTAAATCCTTGTCACGAGCTTCATCTGGACGCCGCTAATCAGGCCTTCGACCTCTTCATAGATCGGCTGGTCTTCGCCTTCGTCGAGGCTGAGCATCCCCCAGCCTTTCCATTGGCCGAGCATCCAAGCCAGCGGAGCGATTTCAGTGGGCAGATTTTCTGGAATGACCATCATGCATCCAGACTAAGCGGCCCCACCTTCATCTGCGAACCGAAATTGACTGCCACCGCCCATCCGTGCGCGAATGCCCACATGGACCGGGGTCTCGAGGCAATGGCTCCCCTAAGCGAACGCCCCACGTCAACCGATGTCTCACACAGGGATTACGCGGCTAATCACTCCACACAAGTCCCCCGGACACTACCAAGCAGCCACGGCCTCGGAAATCGATTAAATTCCGCCGATCCGGAACATGATGTACACGGGCAAGGCGGCGAGCAGGAACTTCGCACTTCCACGCGCAATTGCGCCCATCGTCGGCCGCGCCCACTCGGTGTCCCCCATGAAACCATCCAAAACAATCACAACCAGAGCAACCGCAATTCCCGTAAACACTCCCAAAATCACGACAGCCGTCGTCAGCCCCGAATAGGCAGCCAGGCCTGGCAGAACAATTGGACTCAGGTCCGCGCTTTGGCCGAGCTTCCACACGGCAACTGAGGCAAGCACGCCCGACAATAGCGCCGCACCAAGCGCGCCAAAAGACTGCGAACGGAAACTCGCACCAATCTGATCGCCCCACACCGTGCACGAGACAATCACGCAAGCGATCGGAACCGCGATCCTCCACCCCTGTGAGGAGGCAAGGGTCACCCATGAAGACGCGGAAACAACCAGGAGCAGCGCGGTCATCGAGCTCATCAGCGAAGAAGTCGTCGAGCGCGCCGCCCACACGACCCGCCCGCTCTTCGAATAATCACGCGGCGTTGAAGCCGTAAAAACCTCGACAATCACAAGACCAACCGTCCCCAAACCCATGACGGCGGTGGCCGCCATAAGGTCGGCGGTGAAAGTTACGACGCCCGCAGAAACACAGCCCGCGAGGCCGACTGTGACCTGGGCTGGGACCGTGACCTTTGTGTTCGTCAGCGATGGCCAGCCCGCCGCCAGCAGGCACGAGGCCAAGGCGACGACAACCGCGCACGCCCAGGATTCCCATGGTGAGAACCAGAGGGCACAGGTCGCGACGGAGAGAAACAACACCGTAAGAGCGGATGTGTGGAGGCTGCGACGAAGCTCGGGTTTAATGGGCCGATGTTCGTGAGAGTGCGTGCTCGAGTGGCGACCTTCGGCTGCAAGCGCGAGTTCTCCCGCTCGAATACCGTGGCGAACACGAATAATGCCTGTGCTCAGTGTCACGGGCTCAATCGTGTCGTCGTACTCGAGAACGCTACGCGAAACCTGGGTGGGGCTTTCTTGCGTGGGTTCTTCCACCGCGCGTTGAGCAGCGAGTTCACGCTGGCGTTCGCGGCGCGAGGGTAGTTTCGGAGGGGATGACTCGAGGTTCTCCATTCCTCTATAGTCCCACATGGATGCCTCCGGGGTCTTAATCCCACCGCGGAGCCCCATCATGCGCATGGCACGCTCGTGTTCTATGCTCTTGCATGCGTACCGAGTTGTTAAGCCCCGGGCTCCAACTTCTGCCGCTACGAGCGGCCTTCGCGCCGACAGGCGCTTTCGGCTCGGTGCGCGCTTTTTTATGCGCAAACGACGCCCACATGCACCAACGCCGCGCTCCCTTCAACACGGAAACGCGGCGCCGGCCTTAAAAAATCACGTGGTGTTGGAGGATTACTCCCCCAGCAGCGGGAAACGAATGACCGTTGCCTCGCGACCGGGACCAACACCAATCGACGAAATCCTGCAGTTCACAAGCTCTTCGAGGCGAAGGATGTACTTCTGTGCGGCCTCGGGGAACTCATCGAAGCTCCGGCAGCCGGTGATGTCCTCGCTCCAGCCCTCGAGCATCTCGTAGACGGAGGTCGCGCGAGCGAAATCGACCTGATCCGGCGGCATTTCGTCAACGACAACGCCATCAAGCTCGTAGCCGACGCAGACGGGAATTTCCTTGTAACCGGTAAGAACGTCGAGCTTGGTCAGGCACAAGTCGGTCAATCCGTTGACGCGCGTTGCGTAGCGAACGACAACGGCATCGAACCAGCCGGTACGACGCGGACGCCCAGTGGTGACGCCAAATTCTCCGCCGCGCGTGCGCAGGTCGTCGCCGACCTCGTCGGTAAGTTCGGTCGGGAAGGGGCCCTCTCCCACGCGAGTCGTGTAGGCCTTTGCAACACCGACAACGCAATTGATTCGAGTCGGGCCAACGCCCGCGCCCGCGAGTGCGCCACCGGCCGTTGGGTTCGATGAGGTCACGAAGGGATAGGTGCCGTGATCGATATCAAGCATGGTCGCCTGACCGCCCTCAAAGAGGACGGTATCGCCGCGGTCAAGAGCATCATTGACGACCAGGGACACGTCGCACATCATCGGCTCAATGCGATCGGCGAAGGACAGGAGGTGGTCGGTGACTTCAGTGGGGTCCAGGGTAGGCAGACCCACGGCCTCGAAAATCGTGTTCTTGGGGGCGAGTGCGGCCTCGACCTTGGCGCGCAGCGTCTCGGGGTGGAAGAGGTCCTGGATGCGGATACCGATGCGGTTCATCTTGTCCGCGTAGGTCGGGCCAATGCCACGTCCGGTCGTGCCGATCTGGTTATTGCCGCGCGCACGCTCGTTGGCTTGGTCCATGAGGCGGTTGTAGGCGGGGATGATGTGCGCGTTTGCCGAGATCAACAGGCGCGAGCAGTCCACGCCTCGCGCTGTGATGGTCTCAATTTCATCGAAAAGAACATCGAGGTCAACGACGACGCCGTTACCGATGATCGGGGTGACGCCTTCGGAGAGGATTCCCGCGGGCAGGAGGTGGAGGGCGTACTTCTCGCCATCGATGACGACCGTGTGTCCCGCGTTGTTGCCGCCGTTGAATTTAACAACGTAATCGGTGTGTTGTCCCAGCTGGTCGGTAGCTTTTCCCTTGCCTTCGTCGCCCCATTGGGCGCCGAGAACGATGACGGCGGGCATGTTTTCTCCGTTATTCAATGCGTTGAGCGGGTATATGAAGTGATCGCGTCAGCGAAGGCGCAACAGGCATAGTTTAGCCGAGGATTGCCGAGGCCGGGTTGAGTGAACTTTGTTGTCGCCAAGCAGGTGCTACTGACCTTTGCGTCGCCGCGTTGTGAATCGTTAGCGGTCGGGAGGCAGTATTCCGCATGTCCGCTGATTCCACAATAAAAAGGCCTGCGCGCAGGAAGGACACCCACGCGCAGGCACAAGATCAGTGGCGATACGTCACCTGGCACCGACGATAACAACAGCGAGCCACGCCGTTGCAGAAGAGAGCGCTGCGAAGAGTTCGATGGCAACAGACCACCCGAAAGCTTTCAGGACTTGGAGCGTCGAGGCCGTTGCTGTCTGTTTGTCCGTGGCACGAAGGTATTCGGCAATGTAGGTAGCCGCGACCATTCCGATGAGCAATCCGAAGGGGAAAGCCGCCACGAGTCCCGTGAGAGCAGAGAGGAACCATCCCACGAGGCCACCGAAACCACCCCAGACCAGTGTCGATTTGGGGATTCCTGCTTTGGCAATCTGTCGCGCGGGGATCACATATTTGAGAATCGCAGCAATTCCCAGAAGAACCGCGGCGATCGCGAAAACAGTCCAGGCAATTCCCGTTCCCGTCATCCACGCCCAGACAAAGATTGCTCCACCAATGAAAGGCGAAGATGGCCAAACTTGAACGACTGCACCGATGATGCCGACGAGAATGACCAAGCCGATGATGATTAGACCAATTGAACTCATGAGCGGATCATAGCATCCTTGAATCTGAAATTTTTCAGTGCGTAATTATGACGCTACTCAGTCCTGATTTCGGCCTTATTCGGCTTTGATTTGCACCCACAATAAAAGACACAATAAGGTGCCAAAGCACATCCCTGCAGCAAAGGAGTGAACGATGGGTTTCATTAAACACCGAGATCCCAATAAACATCCCGGTATCCTTACAACGTCGGTCGCTCGCTATTCAGCGATGTACCCGGTCAATGAATCGCCCGAGCACGCTGTGGGACGCTGCCTTGACTTTTGGAATCGTTTCGGCGCACGCGGCGAAACTCCCGGATACAGGGAGGAACTTGCCCTTCACGGGTGGACGGGCACCGAGATCATTATCGGCTCGGACCTCAAAGAGTTGCTATGGTCGGGAATTTCTGATGATTGGGTGAACTTCGCACCGCGTTTTTTCCCGCAAAAGCTCAAGCGTTCGATGCTCGGGAGGAACCGGGTGCTGGTTGCCGCGCGCCGCGCGTCCGCAGAAGGAGAGTTCTTTACAGAGCTTTACTGCACTCCAAGCGACATCATCGCGAATAACGACTCAATTCTGAACGATGTTTTATACGTGACACTGCACCAGTTCGAAGAGGAATACCGAAACACTGGTCTCTTGCGCGGGGGTGCAACGTATTTCTACGCCGCCGACCTGCCGAAAGACCACTTCTTAGAGACGCAAAACATCTACTGCATCCGCAGGGATGTCAAGCGCCGACGCAAAGGTAAGATTTAAGGAAATGAGCGCTACTTTTCTGCGCGTGCGCGACGAAGCGAATCGACCTCATAGAGGGCAATTCCCGTGGCAACTGCCGCGTTGAGCGATTCCACCGCCGAGGCGATCGGGATCGACACGATCTGATCGCAGGTCTGACGAACCAAACGAGACAGGCCACTTCCTTCGGCGCCGGTGACGACGACCAGCGGGCCATCGGCAAGCTTGAGATCGCGCAATTCGGTGTCGCCGCCCCCATCGAGGCCGACAACGAAGAAACCGGCCTTCTTGCAGTCTTCGAGTGCCCGCACAAAGTTTGTCGCACGCGCAACAGGCACGCGTGCCGCCGCTCCCGCCGAGACCTTCCATGCAGTGGTGTTCACGCCTGCACTGCGGCGCTCAGGGATAATCACCCCGTCCGCGCCAAAAGCCCCAGAACTACGCAAGACAGCGCCAAGGTTATGCGGGTCAGTGACCTGATCAAGGGCGACTAAAAGCGGGATATCCAGCTGTTGCAAAGAGTCCGCAATAAGATCCTCGACGTCGCGGTATTCGTATCCGCGCACTTCAATGGCGACGCCCTGGTGGACCGCACCGTCAGTTGCGACATCTAGGTCGCGGCGCGTGACCTCGTAGACCGGCGCTCCCATTCCCGAGGCCAGGCGGACGACTTCTTCAACGCGGTCGTCCTTCACGTTGTCAAGGACAAAGACACGTTCGATGGGCACTCCCGCGCGCGCGGCCTCGGCAACGGGATTGCGGCCGGCGATCAGCTCGTGGCCCTCGGCGATCTTGATCGAGGACTTGGCTCGAGCACGCGCGATGGCGGCTTCCTGAGCCTCGCGGGCTTCACGGGCCTTCTTGCGCTTAAAAGCGGGATGGTAGGTGCGGTCCTCGGCCTTGGGCGTCGGTCCCTTACCTTCGAGGCGACGGCGCGAGTGACCGCCAGTGCCAACCTTCGGGCCTTTCTTCGAACCCGGTTTTCTTACGGCACCGCGACGTCCATCATTTCCAGCCATCGTGTCTCCTTGTTTCGTCGTGAACTGACACAAGCATACGGTGTTGGGACACATCGGGGTGGCGAGGGCGCGCGTGGGCTAATTTACACTCCACGCGGATCCCTCCCGCCTTTGATGTGCGCGGACTACCCGATGCTCCAGGTTGCTCCGTCTTTCCCGTCGGCGACCTGGACTCCCGCTTCTGCGAGGCGACCACGAATCTGGTCAGCTGTTGCCCAATCCTTGTCGGCGCGCGCCTGGGCACGCTGCTCGAGGAGAGCGCCAACCAGCACGTCAAGTGCATGCTTTTGTGGGTCATCCCCGGTATTCCCCGATGCCGACGCACGCGTACCTGCATTTGCCCACTGCGGCGAGGCCGGATCCAAACCGAGCACATCAAGCATGGAGCGAACCAGGATTTGCTGGCGTTTAATGGCCTGAGAATCACCATCTGCCAAGGCAATATTGCCCAGCTTGAGCTGTTCGTGGATTGCGGCAAGCGCGCCGGCAACATTGAGATCATCGTTCATTGCCTGAGTGAAGGCTTCAGGGAGTTCTTCGGGACTCAAGAACAGTTCCTCCGGGCTTGCTTCGCCTACGGCCTCAATCGAGCGGGTGACAAAAGTGGAGAACTTTTCCCATGCTGCGTTCGCATCCGGGAGGGTATCCGGCCCCCACTCGATGGCACTGCGGTAGTGCACGGTTGAGAGGGCCCAACGCACTGCGGCAGCTGGGAAATCCTCCGTGAGGGTGTCGATCGAGAGCACATTTCCCAAGGACTTCGACATTTTTTCGCCCTTGGTGGTCACCCATGCGTTGTGGACCCACAGGCGCGCGAAGTCCCAGCCGGCTCCGTGAGACTGAGCCTGCTCGTTTTCGTGGTGAGGGAAGCGCAGATCGATTCCGCCGCCGTGGATATCAAAAGCCTCACCCAAGTAGCGGTACGACATTGCCGAGCATTCGAGGTGCCAGCCCGGGCGCCCCTTCCCCCAAGGGGAATCCCACGAGGCCGTGGCTGGTTCTTCGGGCTTTGCGGCCTTCCAGAGCGCGAAGTCGCGCGGGTCCTTCTTCCCCGCCTCGGTTGCCGAATCGATCTGCAATTCGTCTTCCGTCGTTCGCATATCTTCCAGTCGCTGGTGCGTGAGCGAACCGTAGTCGTCTTGAGAACTCACGCTGAAGTACACGTTTCCCGCGCCGTCACTGTATGCGTGACCGCGGTCAATGAGCCGCTGAACGAGTGCGATTTGTTCGGGAATATGACCGGTTGCGCGAGGCTCATAAGTAGGTTCCAGAACGCCAAGCTTCTGGTACGCGGCGGTGAACTCGCGTTCGAAACGCTGTGCCCACGCCCACCACGGAACCCCGGCCTGAGCAGACTTATTCAGGATTTTGTCGTCGATATCAGTGACATTGCGAATGTAGGTCACTTCCAGACCTGCGCGCTTGAGCCAGCGAATCAGTGAATCGAAAGCAACCGCCGAGCGCAAGTGGCCGACGTGGGGTGACCCCTGAACAGTCGCACCACACAGGTAGATTCCCACGTGTCCGGGAATCACCGGTTCCAGCGGCTGGAGGCGTGCAGTTTTCGAATCGTACAGATGAAGGCTCATGCTCTCATGGTAAACGGTGCCACCTGCATCTGGAGACCAGTTCAGTTCCCGGGACCGTGTAAACGCAGAGAAATTACCTTCCTGGCTGCACCCGCGTGCGGATCAGCTCCTTGAGAGCATCAACATCGCGAGGCAATGCAACAACCTTCTGTTCGTGCCCCTCGATATCCGCAAAACGCAGCGGGACCGGAGGAACAAAGCCCACGGCCTCGGCAATCGTTTCTTCAAACTTCACGGGAAGCGCGGTCTCCATCACGACGACGGGGCCCTCCAGCTGCCCAGCGACCTGGCGGGCAACCTGCACGCCGTCAGCAGTGTGGGGATCGAGGAGGTAGTGCGATTCCTCCCAGGTGCGGCGGATTTGGGCGAGTCGATCACTATGCGTTGACGAGGCCGCGCGGAAGCCGAAGCGCTCGCGAAGTCCTGCGAATTCTTCGGTTTGCGAAAGATCAAAGTATCCCTGGGTCGCGACCTGGGTGAAGAGCTCACGCGTGCGCGCGGCATCTCGGCCCACGAGGTCGAAGATGAATCGTTCAAAATTCGAGACCTTTGAAATATCCATCGAGGGCGATGAGGTTGCCAGCGTATCTTCACTTCCGCGGACTCGGTACACGCCAGTCCTGAAGAACTCTTCAAGGACATTATTTTCATTGGTCGCAACCACCAAGGCACCCAAGGGAAGTCCCATTTGGCGGGCAATATGTGCAGCGCAGATATTGCCGAAGTTGCCGGAGGGAACGCACACGTTCACTCGCGCGTCTTCACCAAGGCGTTCACTCAGGCGCAACCATGTCGCGATGTAGTAGACAACTTGGGCCAACAGGCGCGCCCAGTTGATGGAGTTGACGGCACCGACGTGCCACTGCTGTTTGAACTCCGCGTCGATATTGACGGCTTTGACCAGGTCTTGACAGTCATCGAAAACGCCGTCAACAGCCACGTTCACGATGTTCTCGTCGAGGAGAGAGAACATTTGTGCGCGTTGGAAAGGCGTCATACGACCTGCGGGCGTCAACATGACAACACTCAGGCCCTTGCGCCCACGGAGGGCGTACTCGGCGGCGCTTCCCGTATCACCCGAGGTGGCACCGACGATGGTGAGCCAATCTCCGCGGCGCTCAAGTTCATACTCGAAAAGCTCGCCGAGCAGCTGCATGGCCATGTCCTTGAATGCGGCTGTGGGGCCGTTGGACAGGTGTGCGAGCCAGAGGTTTTCTTCCTTGCTCAGGCAAGTCACGGGGACAATCTCAGGGTCGGAAAAGACCGGGGTGCGGTAGGCGCGAGCGCAGATGGCTTCAATATCTGGACGGGGAATATCGTCGATAAACAGCTCAAGAACTCGCGCTGCAAGGGCCGCATAACCGCGTTCCTTAAGTACGCTCGCCCATTCACTCAGCTGATCGTTGCTGAGCGAGGGGTAGCTTTCGGGCAGGTACAGGCCACCATCAGGCGCAAGTCCTGCGAGCAGAATGTCGCAGAAGGAAGCGGAAGTGGCCTCGGTGTCTCTGGTCGAAATGTAACGCACGGTCTCACCCTACCGTGAGCACAGGCAGGCAGCGGGGTGAATCGATTCATCTGAGACGCTTTGCCTGAGATAAGGAAAACTGTACGCAAATGCCGGCGAGGGCATTTAGGCTACTGGCATGAGTGAAATGCCTTCCCCTTTTCGTGTCGGACACGCAATCGACGTCCATGCCTTTGCTACATCCGTTTCGCCCCATGACGGGAAAACGCTGATGCTTGCCTGCCTGGAATGGCCGGGGGAAACTCCGCTTGAAGGACACTCTGATGGGGATGCCGCTGCCCACGCGACCTGCGATGCGCTTCTCGCCGCAGCCGGCCTCGGAGATCTGGGGACAAACTTTGGAACCGACCGCCCCGAGTGGTCAGGTGCCTCTGGGCAAGCATTCCTCACGGAAGTACGACGCATGCTCTCCGAAGCCGGATGGGCGATTGGCAACGTGACCGTCCAAGTAATCGCAAAACGACCGCGAATGATGAAGCGACTACCCGAAGCCTCAGAAAAGATGAGCCAGATTCTGGGAGCTCCCGTCTCTGTCTCAGCAACGACGACTGACGGCCTCGGTTTCACCGGAAGGGGGGAAGGAATCGCAGCAAGCGCAACAGCGTTGATTTTCCGCGCGTAGGGGCGTGCGTGTACCTAAGGGGTCGCACGAACGCGCAAGGGCCACGGACTCTTCGCGGTAACGGCCACCTTATCAACGACCATGGCGCGCGTAAGGGCCATGCGGATGCCCCAAGCCCCGCCGGTTACTGCAGGCCAGGCAACTTTGGCCCAGTCGAGGCTACCGCCCCCAAGCTACTGCAGGCTATCGAGCCGTGCCTTCGCCGGGTGAACGAAGAGCGTCAAAATCAAGCCCAGAGCCAAGATCAAAATGATGCCCAGAATTCCCCAGTAGGTGTAATCGTGGCCAGCCGGCGTCCACCTGCGGCCAAGGTTCAAGAACACCGCGTACATCGCGGGGGCCAAGAAGGACACTGCTCGTCCTGTCGTCGCGTAGAGTCCGAAGACCTCGCCTTCACGGCCTTCGGGAATCATGCGTCCCAGGAAAGACCGCGATGCAGACTGAGTCGGCCCGACGAAAACGCACAGCACCAAACCAAAAGTCCAGAAAATAATCTTTCCACCGTTGTGTAGGAAGAAGACGCTCATTCCCGCAACCACCATGCAGCTCAGCGACAGCACAATGAGCTGCTTCGGGCCAATGACATCATCCAAGGTGCCCATCGCAATTGTGGCAATTCCTGCAACGATATTTGCAGCGATCGCAAAGATAATCACTTCACCCGAGGTGAAGCCGAAAGCAGTACCCGCCAAGATCGCGCCGAAGGTGAAAACACCAGCGAGCCCGTCACGGAAGACCGCTGAAGCGATCAGGAAGAACAGGGTGTGCGGAGTGTCCTTTGCCAGGGACTTCACCGTGCTTCCCAGCTTGCGGTAGGAATCCCACAGGGTCTCGTGCTCGCCGTGCTTTTCGTCAATGTGCTTGGGCTTAACCGGGTGGAGCATCAACGGCAAAGAGGACAGCAGCATCCACAGTGCGGCAATGACCATCGAGACTCGAATATTCAGCCCATTCTCATGGGTGATCCCAAACCAACCGACCTCGGGGTTAATCAATCCAACGAACAGAATAAGGAGCAGAACAATTCCACCGACGTAACCCGAACCCCATCCAAGGCCAGAAATACGACCCATATTGTCCTTCGTTGACAGATGGTTCAACATCGCGTTGTAGTTCACCGAGGCGAACTCGAAAAAAATATTTCCCACACCGAGCAGGCCGATGCCTAAGAGCAATCCCCCACGCGGCCCCAAGGGTCCCTGCGGCGCAACGAAGAACATCAGCGCCAGGCAGATCACCACAAGAACCGTGAAGACTGAAAGCGCGACGCCACCTTTTCCACGACGGTCTGCCCTCTGCCCGGTGATAGGGGCCAGGAGTGCGATGACGATTCCCGCAGCGAAAAGACCCCACGAGAGGTAATCACTTGCAGTTCCCTTGTCGGTAAATGTGCCATCGTGTGTCAGGTACACCGAAAAGACGAAAGTCGTTGCAACCGCGTTGAACGCTGCCGATCCCCAGTCCCACATTGCCCACTCAATGACGGGCTTCGTCAGGATCGATGATTTCTTCTTCGACGAAGTATTCATCGACTGGGGGGTCGCCGTTTCACTCATATTCACTCCTTATGCGCCTACAACCTTAGGCCTACATGTGAACCTAGCACGGCGCAGTTCAGAAAAAGAAAAAATAGATGTGATGGTCGTCAAGCTTGAGCGCCCTCAGCCAAGATCGCGCGAGCAAAAACCAGATCAATCGGGGTCGTGATCTTAAGCGCGCGCCCCTCCCCCTGGACGATCCGAACGGGAATCCCCGCGCTCTGAGCTAACCCGGCATCATCAGTAAGCGCTGTTTCCTCGCTGTTTCCCGAGGACGCGGCCTTCCTGTGCAGTTCCCGAATCACCGACCACGGGAATCCCTGAGGAGTTTGGACCGCAACCAATCCACTGCGATCAACGGTCGCATTGACATAGCGCGCGCATGAGGACTCCCCAGCCGGGGCCTCGTCAATGAGGTGAAAACTCTTCAAGGTATCGGCAACCGGAAGCCCGGGAATCACAGCCTTCTCACCGGATTGGAGCGCCTCGATGACTCGCCGAACCAGCTGCACGGACACCAAGGGGCGCGCAGCATCGTGAATCAGCACCGGCGTATTCTCCCCCACTGCCGAGGCCGTGGTTTCCGATGCAGAAAGGGTCCTCTTTCGGGCAGTGGCCTCTTCCCCCAAGATTTCTGCAAGTGCATCCAAACCTGCCGCAACAGAAGCTTGACGCGATAGAGGAGAACCTGGGACAACGCGCGAAATTGCACGTAATTCCGGCGAGGAAAGCGTCTCGATGAATTCGTCAAGGTGATCGGGAGGTGCGGTTATGATCGAAAAATCAACGCCACCCACGTGGAGATTACGCAGAGCACGCTCAACAAGAGACATACCCTCAAGATCAACTAAGGCTTTAGGGCGATCCGAACCCAGCCGAGTACCCGATCCTGCAGCAGTAATTACCGCAAAAACTCGATCGGAATGAGTCTGTGTCACTCTTCCGAGTCGTCTTCCGGGAGGTCGTCCGCGATAGCAAGGGAGGAGTCATATCCCTCGGCAAGGACCTCATCGAGTCGAGCAGCCGCTGCGGACTTATCGATACCGCGGGCAAGAGCAAGTTCTGAACTGAGGATCTGGCGCGCCTTCGTTAGCATGCGCTTCTCACCCGTTGAGAGCTTCTTCTGATCATCGCGGCGAGTGAGATCACGGACAACCTCGGCGACCTTCACAATGTCACCGGTCGCAATCTTCTCTTGGTTCGCCTTGAAACGACGAGACCAGTTCGTCGGTTCCTCGATATAGGGAGCGCGAAGGACCGAGAGAACAGTTTCAAGCCCGTCTTCGTCGACAACGTCACGAACCCCAACAAGGTCAACGTTTTCAGCGGGAACTTGGATGGTGAGATCTCCTTGGCTTACGCGAAGAGTCAGATAGGTCTTCTCTTCTCCGCGAATCATGCGGGTGGAGATTTCCTCGATCTTGGCGGCGCCGTGGTGAGGGTAAACAACGGTCTGACCGATCTCAAATGACATAGAAGAAACTCCTGCACTCCAGCTGAACTGCGGTTTATATTCTATCAGTTTGTGCCCTTTGTGTGCCCAGGACGAGAACTCGCTTTTTCCTGAGGATTCACAGAGCTTTGCAGCCTGAAGTCTTCACACGGGAAGGTGGTAGTTTCCGCTCCCGCAAGCTGCAGTTACCGAAACTTCAAAGTCGGACGCGCTCTTCGTTCCCGTTTCCCTCCGCGCACAAGTGGCCCCCGGGTCTCAACCTCAGTGCGGTGCCCGTAGATCTTGGTTTCCTCGCCGCGCAACTCACCCCTGGTTCCACTTCCATCTACCGGAAGGAGAATCGATCCCTCCACGCATAAAGTACACCCCTGCCCTTAGATCAAGCTCTGAGTCGTTTCCCTCGCTTCACTCCCCAGAGAAGAATCTCAGAAAGCTGTCTCAGAACGAGGGACGGGTCGGCCAGCGCACTCCACCGCAGACGAACGACTTTCCACCCCTCGGCCTCGAGACGACGCTGGCGATCTTGCTCATCTTCAATCACCGAATGAACCTGATCGACGGTATCCCCATATTTCTGGCGGCCATCAAATTCGTATGCAATTTTGTGGCTCGGAAACGCAATATCGACGAAACACTGCCGACCGACAGCAATGACTTCATATTGAGTCTGCATTTGGGGCGCCCTGGCAGATTGCAAAATAAACAGGAGACGCGATTCGCCTGGAGATTCGCAGCCTGCATCAAGCCTGGGGATCAAGGATCGAAGCTTGGCGCTGTTACGAATATTGCGGGCAAGGCGCGCGTGAGTGAGTTGAAGATTCTCTCGAGCTGAACGTTCCCGGGCGCGAGAAACACCTTGCCTGAAACGATTGAAGTTCACGATGGCCGCAAAAACCATGTTGATTTGAGGGAAAAGATCAGCCAACTGCATGCGGCGAGGGGCACGAGTGACGCAACGAATGAGGAGAGACTCTTGATCCAAGAAACGCAGTCCTTCAACGCGCTTAAGACCCGCACGGCCATCGCAATGACGCGGACCGACACTGATCGCAGCCGCAACTACGCGCTGATCGAGAACTACTGCTGGGAAATGCAGAGGACGAAGGCTGTGATCTTTGCCGTGACACAAGTCCGGGGCTAGGTCAAAGTCGTGCGTGTAGCCGTAGATAAAGAGTGACAGACGAGAATCAACCACGAGATATGGGCGTCGGTGGATCGCCGCCAGAGCTCGTGCAATCAGGACCACGAATTGACCGTTCACCAGCCCTTGATGACATGCTGATCGGAGGACAGATGAAGGAAGATAACTTCCCCTGATAATCCGAACAATTTCACCGGATCGACAGCGATTGGCGAGAACTCGTCGATTACTTGTAGACGAGTAGAGCATCGCTTGGGACACACTCCGAATAATCGAGGAGATGAAACGTGGCTCAATAACAAGTTTCACCGCGCCCTCCTCTTTCGGATCTGCAGTCGATAAACACTGACCGTCTATAAGTAAGGATGCGTGCTGCGACTTCAACGGGCAGAACAGTTATGCAATCTGTGGATAACTCGGCTCAAACACAACACTGTGGATGGGCGGTTGCGCTACTTCAGGCTAGAAACCAAACCGCTCGTACGGCCACAAAGTGACCCAAGGTTGGAATCAATGTGCGTGCCTCAGCCTAAGCCCTCGTATCGCCAGACAAAGTCGCAGTCACCGACACGGTTTCATCCCAAACAGACCCAAACCACCCCGTACAGCAGCTACTCAAATACCCACCCTTGCGATCGCTACCCTAGCGAGCCCAAACCTCCATTCACCCGGACAAAGTGCGTCTGGATGAGGAGGCAAAGGTACAAATACTGTGAATCGGTGGAGGCTATGACGCACTTTGTCCGGGCTGAAGCACCGTAACAGCATCGGCGCAGGAACCATAAGCGCCAAAACACTATCAGCGCAGAAAATATAAGCGTCTTCGCACAAAGCGTCTTCACGCGCAGAACATCGGCGCGTCGTTACCAAAATAGGGATCCCTATAAGCCGCATAAGCGTTCGCTATGACCGCGGTCGTATCCGCATAGACCGCTTGGCGTCAATAAACAGAACCACACAGTAGATATAGCGAAGTCCCGGCGTCGCCCGAAAAGGCGATGCCGGGACTCCGTTCAGATCACTTGCCCTGGTTAGCGACCGCGGCGATCTTCGCCTCGGCCTCAGGATCCAGGTAGGTGCCGCCCTTCTTAACGGGCTTGAGGGTTTCCTCGTCGAGCTCGTACACCAGCGGAATACCGGTGGGGATGTTCACGCCGGCGATGTCCTCGTCGGAGATCTCATCCAGGTGCTTGACGATGGCGCGCA
>ERZ773022.25-NODE-25-length-146299-cov-18.810714_pt1 | contig 146299 bp, 121 predicted proteins | sample MGYA00580839_ERZ773022 | MGnify/ENA primary metagenome ERZ773022 (study PRJEB29015, sample SAMEA2738020) | human oral metagenome | biome: human oral; feature: human-associated habitat; material: dental | place: China | collected 2044 ...
AGCCACAACGAACTCCTTCACCAAGATCCGTTGCAACCACCACTAGAACCTAGAGCCGCCCTGACGGTTTCCGCCTTGTCCGCCAGGAGCCCCTCCCTGACCACCGGGCGCTCCCCCACCGGGACCGCCCTGACTGCCGGTCGATTGACCCGCAGTGACAGAGGTCGAATTGGAATCCACACTCACCGTGTAGCTCTGACCATTCGACACATCCGCAGAGGAGAAGACCACATTCTGGAAGGTCTTTGCTGCCTTGATGTTGGCCAAAACCTTTCCGCTGGAATCCTTAATGGTCACGGTCGAGTTCGCGTTACCGGAAGCTGAAGCCTGCAGCCATCCCTGTGAAGAGTTGGTCGAAGGCGATTCAGCCATTCCGGAAGAACCGATGGCGAGAAGTGTTCCGCCACTGACCAAGAATTCACCGTTCGAATCCAGTGCGCCGTTCCCGCCATCCGTGGGACCGTAAACGATCGTGTTACCGCCGGAGATCTCCACCGAGCCATTGGAGTCGATGCCATCACCGCCGGCGTTCACCGTGATAGTGCCGCCCGAGATCAGGATCTTTTCACCGGTGTCCTGCATGGAGCCACCGCCGGGTCCGTTGTTGGTCGTGGTCGTCTTGGTCGCGGTCTTTGCCGCTTCAACTGCTGCAACAGTGGTCGAACCGGAGCCGTTGATACCGTAGTCACTGGAGGTCAGATTAACCTCGCCATTGGAGATGGTGATCAAACCACCTTCAAGGGCTTCGCTGGACTGCTCAACAGTGACCCTCGCACCGTCAAGAACGGCCGCACCCTCAGCGTGGATACCGTCATCAGCTGTCGAAGCAACGATCGTTCCGGAGGTCAGTCGGATTGCACCATCGGAGTGCAAACCATCGTCACCGGAGTCAATCGTGACCTCGCCACCGTCTTCAATGAGGAAGACACCGGCCTTAATTCCCTTGGTGGAATTGTTGGAGTCCTTTCCAGACGAGGCCCCGCCACCGGCAATGATCGTCGTATCACCGCCGGTGATGATGACGTCAGTTTCACCCTGGATACCGTCACCCGTCGAGGTGCTTTCGATGGTGCCTCCGGTGATATTGATGTAGCCCTTAGTGGTGTCGCTATCTTGGTCTGACTTCAGGCCGTCCCCTCCTGAAGTGACCTTGATAGTTCCGCCGGCAACGGTCAGAGAGTCCTTGCCACGTAGCGCATCGTCCTTCGAGGTGACCGTGATGTTACCCGACAGAATGTAGAGGTCGTCCTTGCTGGTAATGCCGTCGTTGTAGTTGGCATTAACCGTCAGTGAACCGCTACCCGTAATGGTGAGGTCTGCATCGGAGTAAATCGCCGCGTTGTCTTCAGCGTTTGTATCCGAAGGCGTGCCGTCAGTGACGGTGTTTGAACCATTCAATGACAGCACAACATCATCCGCAGAGACCACATTGATGGCGCTACCCGAAGAGTTCGTGATTGTCGCACCGTCAAGGATCAAGACGACCTGGGCATCGGTCCCGGCCTCGACCTTAATCTGGCCATTGAGCGTTCCAGAAAGCTTGTATACGCCAGCCTGGGTGATCGTCACCGTGGAGCCCTCGATCTTCACTCCTGATGCCGAGGTACTCGCGCTGCTTCCGTTCAAAGTAATGGCCTGAGCCGAAGAAGCATCCCACGCGCTGTCCTCAACGTAGGAGGCTTTCGCGTTGGCAGCCAATGCCTCGGCAGCGGTCGGGGGAGCAATAACAGTTCCGGATTCCGCGGAAACCGATGAGCTTGAGGCGGCCTTCGCATTGACGGCCGACGAGGCCGATGCGGTGCCGGAAGTCGAGGAACAGGCGCTCAGTGCGAGCGCGCCGACCGCGGCGACTGCCGACAAACGGGCAAGAGTCGAAGCTGGCGTTTTCATGTGAGGTCCTTTCGTGGATCGTGATGATCCAATTGAGCCAGCCGACTCTATGAATGAGCTGTGCCTAGCTCAGGCCTCACATAAGAAAGAAAATAGTGCCCCTACAGTGCCGAAGAATCAATGAAAGAAGGTTGATTTTCCAGGAAATCCTCGAGGATTCGATTGAGCTGGTCGTACTCGATGAGGAAGCCGTCATGGCCGTGCGGAGAAGACAGGCACGCGTATTGCGCACCGGGAATTCCCTCGGCGACCTTGAGTCCTTCCTTCGCGAAGAACAGCCGGTCCGAGTCCACCGAAATCACCAGGGTTCGCGCGGTGATCTGCCGCAGCGCCTCGGTGATCCCCCCACGATCGCGACCGATGTCGTAGCTCAGCATCGTGCGGCACAAGGAGACGTAGGAGCCCGCATCGAAACGACGCACGAGCTTTGCCCCGTGGTAGTCCAAGTAGGACTGGACAGCCAGACGCCCGCCGCTCAACACGTCCTCGCGGTCCTGGGGGGCGCGCCCGAAGCGTGCGTCCAGTTCTTCGGGGGAGCGGTAGGTGGCGTGAGCGATCTGTCGCGCGAGGTTCAGTCCTGCGTGGGGCCCCTCTTCCTGGTCGTAGTAGTCTCCGCCTCGCCAGTTGGGATCCAATTCAATGGCGCGGATTTGCGTGTGCGCCCAAGCTGCGCGTTCCGCGTTCGTACACGCCGCCGAGGCGACAACAACCAAACGCTCGCAGCGCAGCGGGAAGCTCACTCCCCACTCGAGCGCGCGGTGTCCACCCAAGGAGGCGCCGATGACCGTGTTCCACGTGGGGATCCCGAGGTAATCCGCCAGCCGCGCCTCGGCCTGAACCTGGTCGCGCGTTGAGATGACGGGGAAACGCGAACCCCACGGCTGCCCGTCAGGCGCTGCCGAGGCCGGGCCCGTGCTTCCCTGACAACCACCAAGAACGTTGGGAACGACAAGGAAGTAGCGCTCGGGGTCCAGGGGCTTGCCCGGTCCGACGGCCTCTTCCCACCAGCCCGCGGTGAGCTGGCCGGGAGCCGCCGGCCCCGAGATGTGGGCGTCACCCGTGAGTGCGTGCAGCACAAGGATCGCATTCGATCGGTCCTCGTTGAGCGTGCCCAAAGTCTCGTAGGCCAGCGTCACTTCCGGCAGGAATGAACCATTTTCGAGGCGAAGGGGCCCCAAGTGCGCAAACTGACGGAATGCGACGGGGTCATTAGGCGTCCACGCACCGCTGACGGGGATCGGTCCAAGTTCACGTCGGCTCATGGTTTCTTCCTTACTTACCTCGAGATTGCGCAGGCTGGCCAGTATCAGGCCAGGTGGGCGACGGCCTCGAATCCTTGGACAAGGTCGGCAATGATGTCGTTGACGTTCTCAATGCCAATGGACAGGCGGACGGTTCCGGGTTCAATTCCCGCGGCACACAGCTGGGACTCGCTGAGCTGGGAGTGCGTGGTGGATGCGGGGTGAATGACTAGGGACTTCGCGTCACCGATATTGGCGACGGTCGGGAGAAGTTTGAGCGAGGTTGCAAATGAGGTTCCTGCTTCGAGTCCGCCTTTGATGACGAAGGAGAGCAGGCCGCCGGAACCGCGGGGGTTGTACTTCTGGTGGAGCTCGTAATAGGGCGAGGACTCGAGGCCCGCGTAGTTCACGGACTCGACCTGCGGGTGCGATTCGAGGAACTTCGCAACTTTCAGCGCGTTGTCAACGTGGCGCTCGACGCGTAGCGAGAGCGTTTGGATGCCCTGCTCGATGAGGAAGGAGTTGAAGGGCGAGGGCGCACATCCGACATCTCGCAGGCCAATTGCACGTGCGCGAATGATGTAGGAGAGGTTTGCTCCGAGTTTTTCGGCGCCCAAGTCGTGTCCGAAAACGAGGCCCGCGTAGGAGGATTCGGGTTCGTTGAAACCAGGGAAACGCTTGGGGTCCTTCGTGTAGTCGAAGTTACCGGCATCGACGATCACTCCCGAGATCGCGGTGCCATGGCCTCCCAAGTACTTGGTTGCTGAGTGGATGACGATATCGGCACCCCACTCGATGGGCCTGGTCAGGTAGGGGGTTGCGACAGTGTTGTCGACGATCAGCGGAACACCGACGGAGTGTGCGGCCTGTGCGATCTTCTCGATATCGAAGATATCGCCCTTGGGGTTGGGGATGGTTTCACCGTAGAAGGCAACGGTGTTTTCGTCGGCCAGAGACAGCCATTCCTCGACATCGTAGGGATCACTCACGAAGCGGGCATCGATTCCGAGGCGACGCAGGGTGTTGTTAAGCAGCGAGGTTGAACCGCCGTAAAGGGAAGGCGAAGCAACAATGTTATTTCCGGCAGATGCCAGGTTGAGGACCGCAAGAGTAATTGCGGACTGACCGGAAGAGGTCAGGAGCGCACCGACGCCACCTTCGAGGGCAGCGATTCGGGCCTCGACGTAATCATTTGTCGGGTTGCCCAGGCGAGTGTAGATGGGGCCAAGCTCTTGCAGGGCGAAGCGGGCTGCAGCTCGTTCCGCGGAGTCAAAGGCGAATGAGGTTGTTTGAAGAATCGGGATGGAAGTCGCACCCGTCTGGGGATCGCGGTCCCAGCCCGCGTGAATTTGCTTGGTTTCGAATGCCCAAGAGTTCTGGTATTCAGTGTCTGTTGCTTCAGTTGCGGACATTGTTGTCTCTCCTTGTGTTCACGTTTTTGATTCTTGTGACGTGAGGAGAGGCGATGGCTGAGGGGGTCGAGCCGCTGCGCTCACGATTCGGCGATTGCGGCAGTTTCCAACGCAAAGACGTACGACCCGGGCGAGTAATCTCTAGCCATCAGTAGGTCTGGTCAAAAGCTGACGCGTGGGTCAGCTACGCATTCGTTGGAACATAGCCTCATGCTATGGCCCAGAAGCGGGTCGCGCGCGGCATGTTCATATCGTGGGCGAATGTAACACATGCCCATGCGGCATCGCCTTAATCACATCGCCCTTCGACAGGTCGGAGCCGCCGAAAATGCACTTGCGGATTCTGGTGCTCACCGGTGGATCTCCCAACACTAAAGTGGGGGCTCCCAAACGGGAGCCCCCACTAATTTTCTGAATGCTCAGCCCTCTGCTTCGAGCGCCTTCTGTTCTTCTGGTGTCAGCTTGGCAATACCAATGCCTGTTGCTGCCCAGAGCAGAGCGAAGAAGATGGCGATCCAGTTCGAAATTGCCCACGGCATGTAGGACAGAGTGGCGACGCCTAGGGTTCCAGCCATATAAGCGCCCGCAGACGTCCAGGGCAAGATCGGCTCCCACACGGTCGCAGCATCCTCAATGGTTCGCGACAGGTTCTTCGGGTGCAGGCCACGCTTGATGTACTCGCCACGCAGCATTTCGCCCGGGATCAGCAGCGACACTTGGCGATTGGACGTGATGCCGATAACTGCCAAGCCTGTGACGATCGTCGATGCGATCAATGCAAAGGTTGACTTCACGGGAGCCAGCAGTCTCGAAATCAGTACATCCAGCGATCCGGATACAGATACGGTGCCCGCGAAGGCAATCGCACAGAAACAAATCAGCAGGACGCTCATCATCGAATTCATACCGCCGCGCTCCAACAGGCGCGTCACATCTTTGATGACAGAATCAGCTTGAAAACCAGCTTTACCAACCATATCGACGGTGAAACCATCCACGGATGCCACAACCGAGTTAGCGAAGGAGACACCCTGGAAGACGACCGCATTGAAGATAGCGGTTGCGCAAGACACCAGCATGACTGGCACGGTTGGGAACTTCATTACCGAGCCAACCAGGACGACTAAGACCGGTACCAGCAGAAGCAGGTTCCAATTAAACGCAGAATCGAGGGTCGCCAGGATTGTGTTCACTTTCTCGGGCACAGTGCCACCGGAAGACTGAAGGCCGAAAATCAGGTACACAACTGCGGAGGTGAGGAAGGCCGGAACTGTTGTCCACATGAGGTGACGAATGTGAGTAAACAGGTTGACACCCGTCGCCAGCGAGGCGATGTTGGTTGTATCTGACAGCGGAGAGAGCTTGTCACCAAAGTAAGCACCCGCCACAATCGCGCCAGCCACCATCGGCAGGTTCGCGTCCATTCCGACTGCAACGCCCATGAAGGCGACGCCAACCGTTCCCGCAGAACCCCAGGACGTACCGGTACACAAAGACACAATGGCCGTGACGACCAGCGCAATAAGAGCCAGGAACTTCGGGTTAATGATCTTTAGGCCGTAGTAGATCAGCATTGGGATTGTTCCGCCAGCCATCCAGGTGCCAATCAAGGCGCCAACGACAATCAGAATGAGAACGGCCGGCATGGTCTTCGCGATCTTTTCGGCGATCGCGCCGATGATCTCATCCCACGTGTAGCCCAAGGCAATGGCAACAATGCCAGCAACCACGGACGATGCGATAAGCAGCGGCTCCACCGGGAGGCTCGCCGCGATGTAGCCGCCGCCCAGAAGGACGATCAGCGTGACCGCGGGAATTGCCGCGACCAGGAGAGATGGAGTGCGGTGAGCCCGCTTCTCCGAGGTGGTGATTGACATCGTCAATCCTTTCTTGTTGTTGCGACCACGCGACTGTGCGCGTCTGCTGAGTCCGGTGCAAGTGCCGTAATTGCCTTGCATAAACGCTCAAGAGCCCGCATCAGGTCACGCTCAGGAAGCGCGACGTTGATACGGAAAAATCCTTCGTAAGATGCCCCGAAGTCCTGGCCCGGGGACACCGCGACCCGGGAGGCGGCCACGGCCTCGTTAAGGGAAGAAGCTGAGGCCAGGTACGCGCGGGCATCTACCCACACCAGGTACGTGCCGTCGGGATCAACGACGCGGGCCTGGGGCAGCGCTTGGCGCAGGTAGTCCACGGCCACGCGCAGGTTCGCGTCGATGCGAGCGCGCAGCTCATCCACCCATGCCTCGCCTAGGTTCCACGCGGCAATAGTCGCAGGAATCGCGAAGAAATTTGGATTGTGCAGACCCATGAGGCGTTTGGCTTCTTCGAGGCGCTCACCGAGTTTGCCGCGAACCGCAATCGCTGAGGCTTCCAAACCTGCTGTATTGAAGGTTTTTCCGGGGGACATGCACTGAATGAGGTGCCCCGACTCCCACAGGCGAGGCGCGATGGCCGCGAGCGGCTGGTACCGGTTCCTGCCTGGCCGCTGGAAATCCGCGTGAATGTCGTCTGAGAGCACCAGCACGTCTCCCTCAAGTGCAAGGGAGGCGACCATATCCATTTCACGTTCGTTCCACACGCGCCCCGTTGGGTTGTGCGGGCTGCACCAGAGCAGCAAGTCCGCGTCCTCCATGGCGCGGGCAAATAACGCCTCTGGAATCTGCGGCGTCTCGCCCGACAGGTCAAGGGGGACTCGGCGCAACTCACACCCGGCGCGTTCCACGACCTCGATGATCGGCCCGTATGCAGGATCCAAGGTCACCACACGAGGAGGACGTCCAAGAGATCTCGGCAGGATGATCGAGCACAGCGCTGACACGCACTGGACGATACGAGGGAAGAAGTGAACATCCCCTGGATCAAGCGCCCACCCATGGCGATGTTCCTGCCAGCGAACTGCTGCCTGACGGAAATCATCGAAGACCTCCGTGTAGCCGAAAATCCCCTCCGCACACGCATCCTCAATCGCGCGCGACACTTCCGGGCAGGTCGCGAACTCCATGTCCGCAACCGACAGCGATAGCGCGTCCTCACCAAGGTGCGCCGCCAGCAAATCCCATTTCGCGCTGTGTGTCCCCCAGCGGTTGATCGTTGTGTCAAACATCGGAACCGCCCGCCTGATTCGCACAGCGATCCCTATGCCCAGATATCTCCGGCATCACAACGTTCAGCGCTGCCGCCTGCCTTGCGGCCCCCAGGGCGACGTATTCTGCCGCCTCGGGAAATTCAACGGGCACCCCCAAGAATTCGGGTGCCAAGGTCTGCACTGCCCGCGAGCGCGCTCCCCCACCGACAACGAGCACTTTCTCGATCGGAACGCCCAGCTCACGCACGCATTCGAGCGCGAAACGCATGTGAGTAAGCAGGCCCTCGACACCGGCGCGAGCAAGGTGTGCGCGCGTCGAGTTCTTGAGCGTCATTCCTTCCAATCGGGCGGTGGCATCGGGCAGGTTCGGCGTGCGTTCGCCTTCGAAATACGGAACGAGGCGCAGCCCTCCCGCGTCGGGAACCGATAGTGCCGCCTCGTCCAGTTCCTCATAGCCGAGGCCACTCATCGCCCCGACCGCGTCGAGGATTCGCGAGGCGTTGAGCGTGCACGCGAGGGGAAGCCAGTGCCCGCTTGCGTCAGCAAAGCCCGCAACTTGACCGCTGGGGTCTTCGACGGGAGTTTCGCTGACAACTGCAACAACGCCAGACGTTCCCAGCGAGAGCAACGCCTGTCCGACACCGAGGCCGACACCGAGCGCAGCCCCAGCATTGTCTCCACACCCTGGACCGATTGCGATTTCTCCCCATCCTTGCGTTGGATCTCCACATCCCATGGCCTCCAAGGGCTTGCAGATCTTCGGCAAGATGATTTTCTCGGCCTCTTCCACAGAGATTCGCAGGGCCTGAGCCAAGATTTCGCGCCTGTAGACTGCGTCAGCCCGGTCCATGTAGCCCGTTCCCGAGGCGTCGGAGCGGTCGGTGCACAATCCTTCCAGTCCGACAGCGTCAAAACCGCCGCGGATTTTCCAACTCAGCCAGTCGTGAGGCAGGCAGATTGCCGCAATCTTTCGCGCATTCTCCGGTTCATTGTCTGCAAGTCAGCGCAGTTTCGTGACCGTAAAAGAGGCAACGGGAACGAGGCCAGTGGCGCGAGCCCACCAGCGAGCACCGCGCTCGCGGTCACCATCGCCTCGTTCGCAGGTGAGTTCCTCGGCCGCACCGGCGCTTCGGGTATCGTTCCACAAAAGCGCCGGGCGGATGACCTCGCCACGCTCGTCCAAGCAGACCATTCCGTGTTGCTGGCCGCCCACACTCAGCGCACGCACGTCATCCAACCCGCCAGCCGCGCGCACAGCCTCGAGGAAGGCATCCCACCACGCCTGGGGGTCGACTTCGCTTCCCTCGGGGTGCGAGGCGCGACCTTCGCGGACGATCCTGCCGCTGACCGGATCGCAGATGACAACTTTGCACGATTGCGTGGAGGAGTCGACTCCAGCGACGAATGGCCTGCTCTCACTCATGGTCTCAGCCGATCAGGTGGCGCATGGCCTGCTGGTAGAGCTCAACGTAGTGGTACTCGCGAGCGCCCTTTGCTTCGGCGTCGAAATCCTCGAAGGCACTGCGGTCAGCAAGGAAGTCGTCAATGCTTTCACCGGGTGCGAGCGTGGGAGTTGCCAGCTCGGCGACAGAGGCTGCTTCCATGAGTTCTTGGGTGAGCGGATCGGCGCGGAATTCGCGTGCCTTCTCCGCTAAACGAAGGTACATCTCCATGTTTGCACGCGCGGATTCCCACACGCCTTCCATGCCCTCGGTTCGGCTGGGCTTGTAGTCGAAGTGACGAGGCCCTTCGTAGCGAGGTCCTCCCCCGGGGAAGCCGTTCTCAAGCAGATCGACGGTGAAGAAAGCGCTGGCAAGGTCGCCGTGTCCGAATGCCTTGTCTTGGTCGTACTTCAGACCGGATTGTCCGTTGAGGTCGATGTGGAAGAGTTTTCCGGCGTTGAGCGCCTGAGCTAGGGCGTGCGTGTAGTTCAGGCCGGCCATTTGTTCGTGTCCGGTTTCGGGGTTCAATCCGACGACGTCACCGTTGTCGAGCTGAGCGATCAGGGCCAAAGCGTGGCCAACGGTGGGAAGGAAGATATCGCCTCGGGGTTCATTGGGCTTGGGTTCCAGGCCGATGCGAAGGTTGTAGCCACGGGACTTGATGTAGGCGGCGACGGTATCGAGGCCTTCGCGGTAGCGGTCGAATGCGGCGTTGAGATCCTTGGAGGAGTCGTATTCTGCGCCTTCGCGTCCGCCCCACATGACGAAGGTTGTTGCGCCGAGTTCTGCTGCGAGGTCGACGTTACGCAAGATCTTTCGCAAGCCAAAGCGGCGGATCTCACGGTCATTATTCGTCAACCCACCATCTTTAAACACCGGGTGGGTGAAGGTATTGGTCGTCACCATTTCGATGACGAGTCCGGCTGCGTCGGCAACTTCCTTGACGTGCATGACTCGCTCATGGCGCTCCGAGTCCGAGGCATCGAAGTCGAAGACATCATTGTCATGGAATGTAATGCCCCAGGCGCCGATTTCTGCGAGTTTTGCCGTGTATTCCCACGGATCGAGGACGGCTCGGGTGCCGGTTCCAAAGGGATCAACCGCGTTCCATCCCACGGTCCACAGGCCGAAAGAGAAGCGATCTTCGGGGCGAGGTGTATGCGCCATAGCATGACCTTCCAGGTTTTAAGCTGTGCAAAAATATGCACGTTTTTGTTATGCCTCATAACATAATCCATAAGATGCGATAGAGTCAAGACATGGCCAACACAGTTCGCACGCAAAGCCCACATTCTGGCGCCACAAACCAAAATCTGCGTGCACACAATCTTTCACTGGCATTGCGCCACATCCTGGCCAATCCCGGCGCAATCAACCGCGCAGGAATCGCTGCTCAAACCGGAATTTCACGCGCAACGATGTCACGTCTGGTCGATGAACTCATCGCCACCGGCCTCGTCGAAGAAAGCGACGATAAGCTCTCCACCGGCGGACGAGGCCGACCCACAAGCGTCCTCTCCCCCGCCTCGGGAACGGTCATCGCCCTGGGACTGCAGGTGAATATCTCGGTTCTTGGCGCATACCTTGTCGACCTCAGCGGCAACGTCCTTGCTCGAGAGACACTTGAGGGAGATTTTTCGGGCTCCGATCCGCAGGCAACTCTGCGCAAACTGGCCCGCATGGGCAGACGCGTACTACGCGAAGGACGCGAAGAAGGCACGACATTCCTGGGCAGCGCGCTTGCTCTCCCCGGCCTCGTCTCTGGCGACACCCTAGTCACCGCGCCAAACCTCGGCTGGAAGAACATCCCCTTCGACGAGCTCACCCATCCCCTCCACGACCTCCACGTCACCCTCATTGCGAACGAGGCCGATTTGGCGGCCTTCGCGGTCGCTCACCCCCGCCCCGGCGTCCCCGAGGGACCCGCATCTTTCATCTATGTCTCCGGAGAAGTTGGCATCGGTGGCGGCCTAGTCATCAACCATCAGCCACTGAGCGGAGCTCACGGCTGGTCCGGCGAAATCGGGCACATTTGCGTTGAACCCCAAGGGAACGTCTGCTCCTGCGGAGCGCGGGGATGCCTGGAAACCATTGCTGGTCTCAAGGCACTGTGCCGGGCAGCAGGTTTGGAAGACGAATCAAGCGCCCGCGAGCTCACCCAGCTTGCCGGACACAGCGCGAAGGCCCAAGATGCTCTTGCCAATGCCGGTCATGCTCTGGGGCAGGCTCTAGCCGGCGTCGTCAACACCGTCGATATTTCTCAGGTCTATTTGGGCGGCCTCGTCGCCGAGACTGCCCTCTACTTACTGCCAACGCTGCACGAGGAACTGGAAACTCGCGTCCTCCAAGCTCCCTGGTATGCACCCGCTATCGACATCCTTCCCTCGTCTGAGGACCTTTCCCTGCGCGGCGGGGCATTCCAGATTCTCGAGAGAATTTTGGACGATCCGATTCACTGGAAAGACGGTGCATTCTAGGTAGGATTCACAGGCGCTACATAGCTGCCCACGAAGCGGCGACAAGACTCCTGTGCTGCAATGAAACTATGTGTGGAATTGTTGGACACGTCGCATGTCAAGCCTCTCAGCGAAGCCGTCAGGTCGTCCTCGATGGCCTCTCACGCCTGGAATACCGCGGATATGACTCTGCAGGAATCGCCTTGGCACGTCCGGGAGAACTTGACGTTATTAAGGCTGTTGGCAAGCTGGTCAACCTGCGCGAGGCCGTGGATGAGGATTCGCCAGCCGATGCTTACGCCGGGATCGGGCACACCCGTTGGGCAACTCACGGGCGCCCAACGGTTACAAACGCTCACCCCCACGTCAGCCCCGACGGACGCTTCGCACTCGTCCACAATGGAATCATCGAAAACGCGGACAAACTGCGCACCCGACTGCGCGCACAAGGCGCGGTTTTTGCCTCGGAAACCGATACGGAAGTGGTCGTGCACCTGCTTGCGCGCGCCTACGATCAGGCGGATGCGGCCTCGTACACGGAAGAAATTGCGGGGCTGAGCGGCACCGACGAGGCCGTCGCGCGACGGTTTGTCGTTGCCATGCGGGAAGTAACCGCCGAGCTCGAGGGAACTTTTACTCTGCTTGCACTGTCCACCGAATCTCCCAATGTCATCGTTGCAGCGCGCAGGTCTTCGCCGCTGGTTATTGGCCTGGGTGAGGGAGAGCACTTCCTCGGCTCGGATGTCCTTGCTTTTATCGAGCACACGAATCGCGCGGTGGAAATCGGCCAAGATCAACTCGTTGTCGTGAGCGCTTCCGCTGTAACGGTCATCGGCGCGGATGGGCATCCGGTTCCGTTGAAGGAATACGAGGTTGATTTTTCCGCGGATCGCGCGACCAAGGGCGGATGGCCGACCTTCATGGAGAAGGAAATCCACGAACAGCCTCGAGGCGTGGCTGATACTCTTGCCGATCGCATGGACTCGCACGAGCACTTGGCTTTGGACGAGATCCGCATCCCCGAGCACGTCCTGCGCGGGATCGACAAGATCATCATGATTGGCTGCGGAACTGCCTCTTATGCGGGGAAGGTCGCACGTTACGCGATTGAGCACTGGTGCCGTATCCCCGTCGAGGTCGAACTCTCCAGCGAATTCCGCTACCGCGATCCGGTCGTTGGAGAGAAGACCCTGGTTGTCGCGATTTCTCAGAGCGGCGAAACGATGGATACGATCCAGGCAATCCGCCACGCCCGCGAACAGGGGGCGAAGGTCGTTGCGATCGTCAACACTCCTGGTTCGACTATTTCGCGCGAATCCGATGCCGTCATCCTCACCCATGCTGGGCCTGAAATTGCGGTTGCCTCAACGAAGGCTTTCACATCACAGGTGACGGCGTGCTACATCCTCGGCCTGTATTTGGCGCAGGTTCGCGGGAACAAGTACGCCGACGAAATCGCTGACTACATGGAGAAACTGGCGCGCCTTCCCGAGGCGATTCAGAAGGTTTTGGATAGCGGGGAGAGCGTTCGTCAATTCGCCCGCACGATGAAGGATGCGACCTCGGTGATCTACTTGGGGCGGCACGTGGGTTACCCCGTCGCACTTGAGGGTGCACTCAAACTTAAGGAGATCTGCTATATCCACGCGGAGGGTTTTGCGGCCGGCGAGCTCAAGCACGGGCCGATCGCCCTGGTGGATGAAGGCCAGCCGGTCGTCGTCATCGTGCCAACCCCGCGCCGCCCCGAGCTGCATGCGAAGGTCTTGGCAAACATCCAAGAGGTCCGCGCGCGCGGAGCCAGGACAATTGTCATCGCAGAGGAAGGCGACGCATCGGTTGATGAGTTCGCTGAAGTTGTCTTCCGCGTTCCTCCCGTTCCGACGCTATATGCGCCGCTGCTGACAATTGTTCCGCTGCAGATTTTTGCGTGCGAGCTTGCGGCGGTGAAGGGGCTGGATGTTGATCAGCCTCGAAACCTGGCAAAGTCCGTCACCGTGGAGTAGGACCGGCTGCGCGGCTGCGACTTCAGCGCGAATGGGTCTCTCTTCATTGGGACTAGGCCCGTACCTCATTTGCGCGCGATCTTGCGGATGTAACGCAAGCAGCCACCCGAGCTACGCGCACTCTGAAACAATATGGTGCATGTTCACGATTGATGGCGCTGCTCCGTCCTTCGCCGGCACGCGGAAACTGAAGAAAAGTCCGCTGACCAATTGGTTTCCGAGGGCAATCAGAGCCTCTACATGCTCAACATCATGAGGGAGGTCGCGGCCGCGGCCATACCCTCACAGACCTGCCCGCACAGTGGGGCAAACTCGCTAGCAGGTTCCTTGAGGGGTGCCCTCAAAATCGTGCGCTACTACCGGAGAACCTTCATCACCCGTGACCGGGTCTACACAGCAGTCGCTATTGGGTTCGAAAACTTCCGCAACCACCGTCATATCCATACCAACATCGGCGGTAACCCCCATCGAACACAAACTACAAAAGCAGCCTGGACAACAGTTGTATAAGAAGACCCTCAATAACTTGCGAACAAGCCTACTTGTGCCTACTCGTTGAATGGTTCGGACCTCGTGAACAAGGAAGCCATCAGTTTCCTAACCCTCTGCGGTCAACTATGAGTCTCCCCCTTGCGTGTCATAGACGGCGGGCTATCGACGGCGTGCACGCTCAAAATTTAATATGACCCAGCTATCATGTAAGTCATGAGCGTCACACGTAATTCCCCCAGGTCGAATGCGTGTAGTGGCGGGCCTGTGGACTTTTATTGGTTTCGCGGCGGTAATGGAACGGAACAAGAGCACATCACATTAGCTGTGGAGGCTCTCATGAGAGCCATCAAGGAGCCAACGAACCGTCGCTGGAATCCACACCTGGAAATGATCAACCGCGCTCATTTCAAAAAACGCCTTGAAAGGGCAGCCAAGGGTAAGCTTTATCCACCGGACGAACTAAAGTCTCTGCGCGGCGGTGACGTTCTCTTCGAAATACGCTGGTCCGAGGGAGAGATCTCTGTTAACGAAGTCAATCGCATAGGGATTCCGATTGAGGTCCGCCTCATCCATGCTCAGCCATTCGATCAGCTCGGCCTTTGCATACTAGGCCTTCATGTTCATGAGAAGGTAATCGTCGAGGGGGACCCGGCTGCGACCAAGGCCAGGCAAGATGCCGAGATCGACATTGCCGAAAGCCTCCTCAACTCGGGATATTCCACATGCTGGGGTGTCGAGCGGCGCACACAACATGACTGAAGTTTGCATAACGTCATCTCACACTTATATAGTTTAATCTATGACTTCAGTGAGTGATGAGAGCCTTGAGCGCCGCGCAGATCTGCTGGTCGATGCGAGGGATCGTCTTCTCGAGGATTTGGTAAGCCTCCGCAAGGAGCATAAGCTCAGTCAGCAGACTGTCGCCGAGCGCATGGGCGTCAGTCAGCCGACGGTCGCTGCGTTTGAGCGCTATGACGCTAACCCGACTGTGTCATCCATCATCCGTTACGCGATGGCTGTCGATGCGCTCCTCGACATTAAGGTTGTTGATGACTGTGGTGAGGGCGTGCCCGCTACGTGGCAGATGAGCGGAGCTGCCCAGACGACTGTTTGCGTGCCTACGTCATCGCGCAAAACGCAGGCGATTACCAACGACTGGAGCGTTAAGCAGGAGCCAGCTCATGTCTGACGCCCCCCGCTTGGCGAGCGCCGACGAGATGCTTAAGACCGCACAACTCCAGCTTGCAGACATTCGTTTTGATCACCTGTCGATTGATCTTGCGGATGACGCACCCCAAGCCGGCACCAATCTCGAAGACAGTGAACCTACGCCGATCGAAATTAACTGTACGCTCAGAACTCGCCTGAAAGGCAAGCGCTTCGGAACCCGGTTTGAGTTCCAGATCAAGGCTCCACAGTGGACGGCCATTATCTCGGTCATCACCGATTATGAGGGCTGCCAGGAGTTTAAACTCTCTCCTGAAGCACCTGCCGACTTCGCATCGAAAGTCGCGTTCATGGCAGCGTTTCCTTTTGTCCGTGAAGTCCTAAGTGATCTAACCAGCCGAGCTACCGGCACAGCAGTTCTTCTACCTCTCGTGCGCCAAGGCGACATCGTGTTCACTCCCAACAAGTAGGTCTAGGCGGTTCTTTTCAGGGTCTGTGCGAGTCTCTCCCACATCTTGTCCTGTTCTGCTTTGAGGACCTCTCCACCGGACAAAGTGCGTCATAGCTCGAAGGATAGGCGTGAAATAGGTGCGCTATGCCCACACGTTGACGCACTTTGTCCGCGGGCGGATACTCCGGGGGCCGATAATTCAACGAGCGCTTACCCAAGCACTGTCAGTGAAGCTCGCACGCCTTGAAGACATGGGTCAGCATCGCGAGGCGCTCCTCCAAGGTCGCGTCTTTGGGCACGCACATCTTCGCACCCAAATAGTTGCACCCGCCCTCGATTGCGGCCTGTGCGCAGCGCTTAATTTCTGCATTACTCATAAGCGATGCCGGTTCATCTGTCTGGCCGGGCAGGTGCCCATCAATCCAGGCATAGCCGTACTGAGTTTCTTCCGGACCCGCTCCAGAGAAGATGACGCCATCTAGAACCCCGCGTTTCCCGGCCGCAACAATATGATCGTAGGCAGCATCGGCACTGCGTTCTTCTAGAACGGAGCGTCCCCAGTTAATCAGGACACCGACCTCAAATTCGGCGGCGATCTGGATTTCTTCCTCGATCGAGAGGAATCCCTTTTCCGGCTTTTGCTCGGCGATAAAGCGGTCGCAATGCTCAATCACGAGCTTCGCACCGTACCAGTCCCATTCGCGCAGAACTTCCAGAGATCGCCTGAACGCGTCCCCTTCCGCGGTCCGAGTGGGTGCCGAGTGCACTTCAATGCGCGTCACCACATGACGATCAGCATGCTCACACAACTTGCCCAGGTCCTCGCGCAGCTGGCGGGTGAAAGCCAGTGCGGCCTCGCGACCGTCCCTATCTGGCGAGGCCAAGCCGAAGGTGGCGTCTTTACCGACGTTTTGCATGGTGCCGGGGATGGCGGTGATGGTGTTGAACCCCCAGTTCGCGGCGAGTAGGCCGGCAAGAAATTCGTTGTCCGTGGCGATCTGTCCGGGATACGGCATTTCGAGGCCATTGATCCACGGCTGCTGAGCGAGAAGTTTGTAGTAGTCCTCTTGCAGTTCTGGGGCGGGATGCGAGGCATAGGCTCCGATAATGAATGGAATTGTCATCGTGATCATCCTTCTGTGAATGTCGCCGTCGTTGGGACACGCACCTATAAGTCTGACAGGTCAAGCTGCAAAACGCAGCATATTCATCAGACAAATTTACCCTCAGAGGGGACCCGCATCCAAGTCCTCATCCAGTCTCAATCCAGCTCGTTCAAATATGAAAAACGCTAAACTCACGCACATGGACCGCAATGAGCTTATTAAACGCACTTTTCCCTATCTTTTGAAGCGCTTGGAAGACGCTGGCATCGATGCCACTCCCCAGGTTGATCCAAAAACAAACGGCTACATTCTGACCGTCGACACCATGCATTTCAACGTCGAAAACCTCCTGTCAGATCTGTCGCGCATCGACCCGGTCAAGCACCAAGAGCAAATCGAACGCTGGGTTGCCTTCATGATTGAAACTCTGCGAATGCCCGAGTATTCGATCAGCGATCCCGATGAACTTCGCAAGCGAATCCGCACACGCATCATCCGGAGCGGACAGAGCTCAGATCTCCCCATCACCTACATTCGTCCATTCACCGCCGGATTAGCCACAGCGCTCTACCTAGATTTCCCAAACAGCGTGTCCTTGGTGACGGATCAAAGTCTTGCTCGATACCCACTTTCGGTTGACGAACTTTTCCACTACGGCCAGATCAACACCGATAACGAGCCAATCGATACGAAGCAAGAGGTGGGTCCCTTCACCGAACTGCTGGGAGAATCACCATTCATCGCCGGCAAGGCGGCAAACATTGGTGCGTTGGTAAGCAATCTTCAAATTAATGCCCCCCACGGATTGTTCTTCGCCATTCCGCAGCGCTCCGTCCTGCTGTACGCACCCATCGATCCGGAGGACACCTCACGCCAGATACTCCAGATGATCGACTTCATGCGCTTCGCGGTCATGGAAGAATTCGGCAATAACAAGGGCTACGCGATCAGTCGCGATATCTTCTACTGCTTACCCACCGGAGAATTCGGTCCTATTACCCAGGGTGACAATCCCCAACTTCACGAGCTTTTCAGCAATCCAGAGATCGACTTCGAGACCTTCATCGGGCTTGCAGAAAAATACCTGTACCTACCCGAAAGTTTCGTCCAACGCTTCCTCGCGAAGTGAATAGAACAGAAGCAAGCGACTCGCGCAGCCGGCGACCAGCTGCGCGAGGCTTGTTTCAGTGCGTCTTAAGGTGATGCTCGCCGCCTTTCATCATTCAGTTTGACTTATCGTTTCTCATTCCCTAAAGTTTCCACGTACGCGCGAGTGGCGGAATAGGCAGACGCGCACGGTTCAGGTCCGTGTCCTAGTGATAGGGTGGGGGTTCAACTCCCCCCTCGCGCACGTAGTGAGGACCCAGCGAAAGCTGGGTCCTTTTGTTTTACCTTCCGAGGCCTGGCCGCCTCATGCGCGAAGCAGTCGCAATGCGTACCTTGCTTGACCAAACTGTGAGGCCGGCTGACGCCTCACGCGCCAACCGGCCTCACAAATCAGTCGTTCAGTCCTGCGAAACTCCGGCTATGAGTTCACGAACCCACGTCCGCGCACGGCGGTAATCCTCGTCATCTTGAGGAACATCCGCGCTATTGACCGTTGAGCTGGGGTAGGACCCCATGAAGCGCACGTCCGGGGAAACTCGGTACAGGCCTCGCAAAGCAGCCTGAATGTGCTCTTGAGTAATGTGCCCAACCATGTCGATCGAGAAGGTATAGGCACCCAGGCCATCACCGCTCGGACGCGATTCAATTCGCGACAGGTCCACGTCGTGCACCGAGAACTGCTCAAGGAGACGCATGAGCGACCCCGCCTGGTTCACCGGCAACGCGACTTGAATCGTTGTCTTGTCGTGTCCCGTCGGCGCAGTCAAGGAACCTTCAATCGGCCTTCTCACGCAGACGAAACGCGTAATGGCCCCCGGATTATCCGCAACATCCGTGAAGAGCGATTCCAAGCCGTAGCGCTCAACCGAGGTCGCATTGCACAAGACCGCGTCGAATGCTCCCTCACTCTCACCCAAAGTCTCAGCCGCTGCGGCGGTTGAAGTCGCAGGAACGTGGACAATACCCGGGAAAGTCTCCTCGGCCCAGTTTCGGCACTGCGCCCACGCGTGCGGGTGCGTCCCAATCTTGCGGATATCTTCCGCGCGCGTCCCGGGGCGAACAGCCAAATGGAAAGTAATGGGAACCAACATTTCCGCGCGAATCACCAGCTGCGGGTAGTCCGCGAGCGCATCGAGCGTCGCATTGACCCCACCCTCGATGGAATTCTCGATTGGAACAACCGCCCAATCAGCCTTTCCTTCACGCACCGCTTTCATTGCCAGCGGCGGGGAAGTCAGGGGAATAAGCTCGGCGTTTTCCGGGGCAATCTGGCGCAGAGCCTGCTCGGTGAAAGTCCCAAAGGGCCCTAGGAACGCGATTCGCAGCTTGCTCACTCGGCGTGCTCCTGCTGCGCGAGGGCCTCGGTTTCACCGGCCTCAGCGTGCTCGCCTGCACGCTTCTTTCCGACGATCTCAATGATCACGGGCAGAACCGAGACGAGGATGATGACACCCAGGATCAAGGTCAAGTTGTCATGCACGAAGGGAACATGACCCAGAAGTGAGCCGACGAGGATGAATCCCGCACCCCAGATCAAGGCACCCAAGGTGTTGAAGATCAGGAACTTGACGTAGGGGTAGCGCGCCATTCCCGCCGCGATCGGAATGAAGGTACGAACGAAGGGGATGAAACGACCAATGACCAGTGAACGCCCGCCGTAGTCACGGAAGTATCGTTCGGCCTTCTCCAAGTGCTCGGTCTTCAAGATTCGAGCATCCGGCTTGAAGAACTTGCGTCCCCACTTTGCGCCGAGGAAGTAGCCGATCTGCGCGCCGATGAAGGCTGCGACAACAACCATGATGATCAGTGTCGGCAGGTGTAGCCCCAGTCGATCATGAAGCAAACCCGCAGTGAACAGCAGAGATTCGCCGGGAAGAACCGGGAAGAGAACACCGGATTCGATGAGGACAATGAGCATTGTTCCCCACAAAACCCACGGTCCCATAGCGACCAGCAGGCTTTCGGGGTCCTTGAACCAGTTGATGAAGGTGTCCAGACCTGAGGCATTGACCATGACGGCAGCAAGCATGCAGATTTCCTTAAACTCGGGCACCGTTCACTTAAGAGTGCACGGCATGTTACGAAGTCAACCCTACCGGTCTTTAGAAGACAGATAGGATGTCATCCATGGAGAATTCCGAGGAACTGATCACGTCCGAGGCCACTGACGCCCCGCAGCCCCCTGCGTCCGCGTCCGAGCAGGCCGAAGAAAGCACCCCCGATCACGCTCCCGTACGCCAGTCAAGACTTCCCGAGGCGGTCTTTTTCGCCGATCGGGTTCATTACCGTCGCCGCCGTCGCTCCGACCTTGTCGAGGCCATTTTCTGCCTCCTCGGTATCGCCTTGGCGTGGGGGCTGGGTTTCGTCGCCTCCTCAACAACCGAAGGTGTTGCCGAAGACGTCCTACGCGTGACAGTCATTCGCGATCTGCTGCTTATGCCTTTGTCTCTGGCCGAGGGATTGACCATTCTTATCACCCCGATCGCAGTGATCGGCATGCTGCTCTTCCGCCGGCAGGTCTCCACAGCAATCGAAGCACTGACAACAAGCGTGATCGCAGGTGTCGCCTCGTACGCAATCCTGCTTCTCCTGCGCCAACTTCCCGAAACCGCAACCGCCCCGCTAAGCGTCACCTATTCAGAAAACGGGCAAACGGCCTCGTACATTGCAATCAACTTGGTCGCCATCGCGCTCATTGCACTCTTCACTGCGGCAGGCGAGGCCGAGGCCATGCGCACGATTCGCTGGTCATACTGGGCACTCGCCGTCATCATCGTCATTTGGGTCTTGCGCGGCCAGCTCACACTCCCTTCGGCAGTATTCTCCGTGCTCTTGGGACGCACTTTCGGATCGGCCTCGCGCTTTGTCTTGGGATTCCAGGACCGCAGCGCTTCGGGCGGGCAGATCGTACGCGCGCTTCTCTCGATTCGGATCACGCCCCAACGCATCATTCGCACAGATCTTCTTCCTGCGGGGGTCAACCTGGAAACATGGCTGGTCACCGAAACAGAACATGGCCATTTCCACGCAGAACCCCACGCATCCGATTCGGCTGAATACACGATTCCGCGTCGTCCCCCCGTTGATGGCAATCGCCACTACCAGGTGTGGGATATCTATGGTGTGCCCTACGAGATCACGATGCTCGACCCGGGGCGCGGAATGACCGGGACACTTTTGGAAGTGTGGAATAACGTCCGTCTTCGCGGCCTTTCCCGTTGGGTCTCCCCCTCTGTGAAGGCTGCTGCCGAGCGTTCCATGCTGACCACCATTTCCGCAAAGCGCGCGGGCGTCCATCTGCCCGAACCCATGGGGCTTGCGCAGGCGGGCGACTCCATCATGACCGTCATGCGTGTGCTTCCGCCAACCGCATCTTTGAAGGATCTTGCCGAGGCAGATGCACTCACCGATGAGATCCTTGACGAGGCCTGGAAGCAGTTGGTCTTCGCGCACTCCCATGCGATCAGTCACCGCCATATCGCTCCCTCTTCCTTGGTTGTGGATGAGTCCTCCCAGGTGTGGCTGATCCACTGGGACGAGGGCGAGGTTGCAACGAACGAGCTCAATCAGCGCATCGATGTCGCCCAGATGCTCACCCTGCTTGCGATCTATGTCGGAAAGGACCGGGCGCTAGCCTCGGCGCGACGAAATCTCTCCGAAGAAGCTTTGGTCAGCTGCGCGCCGGTACTGCAAAAGGCTGTCCTGCCTTCGGAGGTGACTGCAAGCCTTCGACGCAGCGATCTGCTTGACAGACTCCGCGAGGAGATCGTTGCCGATACTCCTCAAGAGTCCGTCCAACCGGCGAATTTGCAACGTTTTGCACCCAAGACGATGATCACCTTCGCAGTTCTTACGCTCGCGGCCATCATCTTGATGGGTTCCTTGAACTTCTCCGATATCGTCGCAGCCGTCAAGCAGGCCAACCCGATCTGGATTGCCATTGCTTTTGCTTTCGCAGCTGCAACATGGGTTGGCGGCGCAGTTCCGCTGGTCGCTTTCAGCCAAGAGAAGGTCAAGTTCGGCGACTCGATTCTTGCTCAGGTTGCCGCTTCGATTGTCACTCTGGTCGCACCTGCTGGAATTGGGCCCGCCGCGCTCAACCTGCGCTTCCTGACCAAGCAGAAGATGAGCACAGCTGCTGCGGTTACGACCGTGACTCTTCAGCAGATTTCACAGTTCCTCGTGACTATTTCGCTGCTCGTCACCGTTTTATTCTTCTCCGGTTCCTCGCTGTCTGTATCGCTGCCTTATGGCGCGATCATCGCCGGCGTCGCAGTTGTCGCCCTTGTGGTGATTATCTGCATTTCGATCCCGAAGGTCCGAAAGTTCATTTGGTCGAAGATCGAACCCACGTGGAAGCAGGTCTATCCGCGCCTCATGTGGGTTGCCGGCCAGCCCCAGCGCATCCTGGCGGTTCTTGCGGGGAACATGCTCATGAACATCGGTTTCGTTGGCGCGTTCTGGGCTTCGCTCAAGGCCATGGGCGGGTCGCTGAACCTTGTGACCCTGTCGATTACCTACCTGGCATCGAACTCCCTGGGTTCGGTCGTGCCCTCCCCTGGCGGTATTGGTCCTGTCGAGGCCGCGCTCACCGGTGGTTTGCAGGTGGCCGGTATCGCCGTGTCGATCGCATTGCCAACCGCGATCATCTACCGCCTCGTGACCTTCTATGGCCGCGCACCCTTCGGTTGGGTTGCACTGAAGATCATGCAGAAGCGGAACCTGATCTGAGGGGCCTCGCACGGGGTGCGAGGCCGCAGCCGCAGCCGCAGTTAGGCGATCAGCTCCAGGGCCGCCTTCACCGCGTCCTCAACGCTTCCCTCGCTGGGATACACCAGCGAAGTATCCGCCATGATTCCAATGATGTTCGGGTACGAGAGTGCTTCTTGAACGCGATCACGAACCGCGTCCACGCCCGCACTGAAATCCACTCGCAAAACGATGGGAAGAGTGGTCGCATGGGCAAGACGCTTCACGTCCTCGCACAGCGGGAGCATGAGCCATGTCAGTCCCGAGGTTGTTCCCAGACCCGATGCGATCGCAGTCGCTAGGCAGATGGAATCCATATCGAAGTGTGTACGGACGCGACCAGATTCGTCACGGCTTGAGATCACGGCTTCAAGCAGGGCAATTCGACCCGAGGCATTGAGCGCGCACACCCCGCGAGCGCAACGAGACAGAGTATGGGACGAGCCCTCATCGCTGTAGTCCAAGCGGAGCAGCATCTTGCCACCATCCAAACGAGATTCATGAATTCCCGCGATGTCGTAGCCACTCATGACGTCGTCCAATTCGAAGGAAGAGTCAGCTAGGCCGCCTCGGTTCATCGAGCCGATGACGAACTTTTCCTTGAGGACTCCAGCGATCGTCAGGTCTTCGACAAGATCGGCTGCACCCACGCATCCCTTGACCCCTTCAATGGCGAAGGCCTGGCACAAACGGTCGAGCAGATCCCAGCGGTCTTCCAGTGCCCGCGGGTTGCCTCCCGCCGCCAAGTTTCCACGCGCGGGGTCGTCGGCAGCGATCATGAGAAATTTTGCGTTGGGACGGATCCCCATTCCGCGATCACGCATCACGAAACCGATTTGCTCGGGGTGGTTGACCCTCATATCGATGATCTGATTGATATCAACACTCATCGTTCGTCTTCTTTCCGCACATCCGCGCAGGCATCCATGCGGGCGGGGACGTCGTCATCGTTAAAACCATAGATTGTTGTTGCGGCCGCATCGACGCGGTCGCGGTCACAGTATCACCAAAATTCGGTCCACTAAAAATTTGCAGCGAGGCCGGGCGGCACTTTCGCGGGGTCGCGCGCGTCCTTTCGCGCGCCTATTGACGTTCGGATTTGGCCAGATTGTCGCGGATCGCCTGGCCGATGCGTTCGAGCGTGTCGGCCTGAATCCACGTTGAATCCAATCCAAAGCGAGAACCCATATGTTCACTGTTCTTTCGCAGGCCCAGGATTGCTTCCCACAGGGGGATGAGTTCCTCGTGGTAGGTGTGTCCGTGCCCGCCGGGAGCCGTGCCCGCAACGGGCATATCAACGAGGACCTGGATGTAGGTGGCCAGGCGCGTGTAGACCATCTGTGAACTCACGTCCCCGTCGACATGTTCAGAAATCCAGTCGGGCTTGTTCCAGGCAAGCTGCGAATTCCACCAGACCACGGGATCGGAGGGGTGCTGCGCGTAGACGATTCGCGGGAAGTTCCATCGCCCGAGCTCGCGCCCATACACGTCCGCCCACAAGTTCTCGGGAACGTTGACAAAACGAACGTGACGACCGTTGGCAACAACGGGGGCGACCTGGGGGCTGCCTCGGTGACGCACTTGGGTGAGCTCGGCATGCATGGGGGTGAAGGCGGGGGTTCCGACCCACAGTGCACCGTCGGTCCGGCTCAAAACATCGACGATCCCTGAAAAGACATGCTGCGAGGCGTAGGCGCCCAAGGATTCCCCGCACACGAAGAGCGCGGGTCGTGACTCTTCGGGGAGCTCATCAACCGCGCGGCGAATTGTCTCAAAGAGAATGACCGCGGCTTCCTCTGAGACGTCCAGATCTGTCAGGAAGTTAATCGAGGAGGGGACAAAGGAATACTGCATGGACGCCGTCGCACAGTTTCCCAAGGTCAGGTATTCAAATGGTTGAACTTGCCATTCGTCAACCCATCCTGATCCGGTCGATGTTGCGATCAGAATAACTGGACGTTCAAATGCCCCGCTTCGGCGAAGTTCACGTGCCACCAGGTCGGCTGCGCTCTGGAGGCTTTGCCCTTCCGCGGGCATCCCCGCGTAGACGCGGATCGGTTCTTGGGCAGCGCATCTTGCGACGGCCTCGATATCTGCACGACTGGGACCACGCCCAAGGAACACGCGCCCCTGGCCGCCAACGGACTCCCAGCTCGAGTAGGACGAAGGCGAACCCGAGCGTTCCTTGATCTGAGGCTGCACGATTCCCTTAGCGGTCCGATTGTTCATGCGACGCGCGTGACGGGTGAAGAAGTTAATGCCCAGCTTGATGATGACCTGCGAGGTCAATCCGTAAACGATGACGACGAGGAGTGCCAAGGCAATAGACAGTGCAACAACGTAGTGCAGCCATTGGCTGAAGAAAGCGACAAGAGCGCGCCCAATCCACTGCAGCCCAGAAGCGATGGCAAGAAGGACAAGGGTGAGAAGGAAAGCTCCGGCAGTGCCCAGAAGGTACTGGCCCAAGTTCTCGCCGGACATTCCAACTAGAACATCGGCTCGCCTGCGTTCACGATAGGAGTGGATCAACCAGCGGATCAGCCACAGGAAGAAACCAAAGAAGAGAATGACTCTGAATGCGAGCGCCACCGTGGGCGGAGCAGTGATTTGGACTCCCAATCGGGGGACAACAATCGCATACAGGCGTTGAAGGGTCAGGCCAAGGATGTAACCAGCAGCAGTGAGGACGCCGGAAGCTACCGCGTGCCACTGCCAGGAACGAGCAAGAAGAGAGGGAGAGACGGAGACACCGTACATGACCAGCGCGCCGATCAGGCCGAGCAATGAAATATTGATGATGTCACCCCCTCTTGTCCTACGTGTCTATTGTGCCCGATACGCCGTCCATACAAGAGTGAAGTACGGCAGAATCACAGTGGAATGCGGCGCAAATCCCAGATGCTCATACAGGTACCAGCGCAGGTTTGCCTGCATCTTTTCTCTGCCCGCGGGGGTCGAGCGCAAATAGGAGGAGCGCGTTGTTCCCAACTCGAGAATCTCCTCGGGAGTGCTCTCGTCTTCCCAATCGAAACGCTCCAAAACGGGCTGCGACCACTGCGAGTTCAAAAGGGGCGGCCGATCAGGACGATGAACATCTCCCGAGCGCATGATGCGCGTGAGCCTGTGCACCCAAGGAATCGTGACATCAAGCTGATTCCACACGATCATGAGCTTCCCGCCAGGACGCACGATTCGATGCATCTCCGCGCAGGCAGCTTCCGCATCCATCCAATGCCACGATTGAGCGAAAACAGCGCGGTCAACGCTGGAATCAGGAAGCCCCGTTGACTCCCCGCATGCGTCGACAATTTCCAGATTCGCGTCCCCTCCTAGAAGCTGCCTCATCTGGTCGCGCATTGCCTGGGCTGGTTCGATAGCCGTGACCTTCACTCCGCGAGAAAGGAGTGCGGCGGTCAGTTTGCCCGTCCCCGCTCCCACGTCTGCAATCGTGAGTGTCGAGGCCTCGGCCCCTTCCACGATCTTCTCGACTGCCGCGCGCGGGTAGCTTGGACGCACCGCTCCATAGGAGTCAGTCGCAAGACGGAAGGGATTGGTCACGAGTGAAGCCTAGTGGATGATGCCGTGTGATGCCCGAGCCTTGACTCGCTCACCCACCGCGGGGACCCGGCTTCCAAAAGGAATCCTCACTATGCGCGGCTCGCCGTCAGCCTCGTTTTCGAGGCGCGCGGGCACTTCGTAGTACCCGCGGGCGCGGCGCGATACCCCTCCGGTGATCTCAATCCAGACCTCATCCGCGTCTGCCGTCCCCTCGAGTTCGATGCTCGCAAAACCTAAGAAACGCGCGACTTCTGTATCCCCCGGGTTCGCCCACATGGCCTCGGGAGTGTCGATGCGGCGCAGGCGGCTCTGAATCATCACTCCGATTTGGTCGGCGACGGCGAAGGCTTCGTCCTGGTCGTGAGTGACGTAGATACTCGTAATTCCCTCGCCGGTAATGATTTCGCGCAACTCAACTGAGAGGCTTTCGCGCATGGTGCGGTCAAGTGCGGATAGTGGTTCGTCAAGAAGGAGAAGACGAGGCCGTGGCGCGAGTGCGCGGGCTAGGGCTACTCGTTGCGCCTGTCCTCCCGACAAGGATTCAATGCTGCGCGAAGCAAATCCCTCCAGACCAACGATTGCAAGGACTTCGGCGACTCTGTGCTCGCGTTGATCACGTGGAAGATGACGCAGGCCGTAAGCGATATTTCCCTCAACATTTCGATGGGGGAAAAGCTGCCCATCTTGGAACATCAGCCCGAAACCGCGCTGATAGGTGGGGGTGTCAAGGACCGATTCACCTTCCCACGTGATATCCCCGTCGCTGGGTCGTTCAAGGCCTGCAATTGCACGTAAGAGCGTGGATTTTCCGCAGCCGCTGGGGCCAAGGAGTGCGGTAATCTGGCCGATTTTAACATCGAAAGACACTTTATCGAGTGCGCGAAAAGACCCGTAATTAACACTGACCTTCGTACAGCTCAAGGCCACGTTTTCACTCATACTGTCTCTCCAATCTCAGCGGGACGCAGCCACTCCATACACGTGATGAGCAGCGCACACACGAGTGCAAGAAGTACACACGAGGCCATTGCAACCCCTTGATCCAGTGCATCGGGACGCGAAATTAATCGATATATCACGACCGGGAGCGTCACCGAATCGCCCTTGGCCAGGAAGGATGTCGCGCCAAATTCACCCAGCGATGTTGCGATCGCGAAACCTGCTGCAATGCCAAGGCTACGAAGAAGCACGGGACCGTCAATCGTCGCCAGAATGCGCGCATCACTTGCGCCGAGGCTTGCCGCAGCTTCGCGGAGTCGCGGGTTAATGGCGCGCAGCGAGGGTGCGATCAAGCGAACAACTAAAGGAAGCGCGACTACTGCTTGCGCACAGGGAACAAGAATCCACGAACTCCGCAGGTCCAGAGGCGGGCGATTCATGGTGATGAGAAAACCAAAACCCACCGTGACTGCAGAGACTCCCAGAGGAAGCATGAAGGCGCTCTCAAGGAGTGAAAGCGCGACGCGCCCCGCTCGTGAACGCGGATGGCGAGTCACAAGAAGGACGACGCAAACACCCACGCTCAAAGCAATCACCATTGCAACCAGAGCGACAAGAAGCGAGTGCCCCAGCGCTTGGAGGGGTGAAACGCGCAGTGCGGGAGTGAAGGAGGAATCGGTCAACTTAAGGTAGTGCTCGAAGGTAAAGCGGCCTCGTTGATGGAGGGAACGCCACACAAGCGCAGCAAGGGGAAGCACAACCAGCACAAGGACCACGCCGGCGCTCAAAGCAAGCGTCCACACATCGCCTCGGCGCACGCGATGCCCCAGCTGCGAGGACCTTAAGGCGACTGCTCGAGTACCACGGCGGCGCGCGGCCTCGGCGACAATCAAAGACACAGCGATCACGACAAGCTGGACGATCGATAAAACCGAGGCGCTACGCAGATCCAAGTACTGGGTCGTGAGCATGTAGATCTCGGACTCGACGGTCGTGAGCTTCGAACCACCCAAAATCAGCACGATTCCAAAGGAAGTCGCGCAATACAAGAAGACCAGCGAAGCTGCCGAGGCGATCGCAGGAAGCAGCGTCGGGAAAGTAACGCTTGCGAATACACGCAGTGGGCGCGCTCCGAGGCAGGCGGCGACCTGTGCGCGGCGGCCATCGATTTGCGCCCAAAAACTACCGACATTACGAACGACCAGCGAGTAGTTGAAGAAGACCATGGCCGCAATGACCGCTGTCGGCGTCCCATCGAGGTTCAGGAAGCCCAGCCAGCCTTGGGGAGCAAGGAGAGAACGGAAGGCAACACCAACAACGACCGTTGGGAGAACGAAGGGAACGGAGATGAGCGCGCGTAGAGCGCGCTGACCGGGGAAGCGACAGCAGTAGAGAGCGTAAGCACCGGGCAAGCCCACGAGCAGCGAAACGCAGGTGCCCAGGAGAGCCATCCAGAGGGTGCGAGCAATCACGCGCCACGTGCGCGGCGCGGAAAGCACCTCGCTCAAGCCCGAGAGATCAAGACCTCCACTAGGCGCCACGAAGCCCTTCGCGATGAGCGTCGCCGCGGGCCATGCAAAAAACAGCGTGAGAAAAGCCAGGGGGACGCCCAGGCCAACGGCCCCGGCGCCCGCCCTCGCTACAAGCTGTCGCAGGTCTTTCACCCAAGAACCGTTTCTTGCCAGGTCTTGAGCCAGGTTGCGGAGTTCTTCTGAATCTCTTGGGGATCAACGCGCGCGGGCTTTTCAGCCAGGGGACCGAACTTCTCCAGCGCCTCGGGAGCCTTACCCGCGTAGGGGTGCATGTAGGTTGCCTTGGAGATCGCGCTCTGCACCTCGTCGGAGAGGAGGAACTCGATGAACTTCTTCGCGCCCTCGGGGTTCTTTGCGCCCGTGAGGACACCGGCGTATTCAATCTGGCGGAAGCAGGTGTCGGTAATGACACCGGTCGAAGACTCGGTTCCTGCATCGTTGACCGCGTAAGCGGGAGAAGAACCGTAAGACACCATCATCGGGTAGCTACCCTTGCCTTCACCCGCGCTGTAGTCAACGTTGAATGCCTGCGACCAGCCTTCGGTGATCTTCACGCCGTTGTCCTTGAGGGACTTCCAGTAGTTCGCGTAGCCATCGGGACCGTACTTGGCAATAGTGGCCAGCATGAATGCCATTCCGGGGGTCGAAGACGCCGGATTCATGGCGACGAGCATGTTCTTGTATTCGGGCTTTGCCAGATCCTCAAAGCTTGCGGGAGGAGTGAGCTGGTGCTCCTTGAACCAGGTCTTGTCGTAGTTGACGCACACGTCACCGCGGTCGATGGGGACCAGTCCCGGTTCTCCAGCAAAGTTATCTGCAGAGTTTGGCGAGGTGATCGATGCGTCCGCAATGACGCCTTGCCCGACAATGCGCGTCGATACGGTGTTGTCGAGGCCGAATACCGCATCTCCCAGCGGGGCATCCTTCGTGAGGACGAGTTGGTTGGCTAGCTCGCCACCGTTGCCAATCGCTTGGATCTTGACGGTGACCCCGGTCTGTTCGCGGAACTTGTCGAGGAGTTCCTGCGGGAAATCGAAGGAATCGTAGGCAAGAACCGTGACCGTTTGTTTGCCGCCTGACGAGGCCGCGCTTCCTTGGCTTGTCGAAGAATCCTTTGCGCTTGATGAGCAAGCTGCAATCGACGTGGCCCCAATGAAAAGAATCGCGCTTGACGCGATGAAACGAGCGCGACGGTGCGCCGAAAAAGTAGACATTGTTTCCTCCGCTCAGGTGGGAGGGCTGGACCGCCTCGGGATGAGGACAGTCCGGAGATTGCGACTTCCTACGCCGGCATAATCCGGATCAGGTGTAAGGGTCTGCATTCGCACTCTCAGCCCGCTGTGGGCTCCCCTGTCTTACCCGGTCAGCATAGCGCATCGCAACAAGGCAGCGCCCACAGATTGTGCAGCTCCGGGTGGAAAGACACCACTGTCACACGGGAGCGGCGCACACCGGGCTTACGCGGAAATCGGAGCGCGGCCTCGGCGATCAAGAGCGCGATGACGACGCACAACACCGACCACGGTAATAATCACCATCCACGCAGCCGACATCAGCAATCCCTTCAAACTCTCAGATTCCAGAGCCAGGACCACAACCATAAGCGCAATGAAAATGATGAAAAGCCAGGCAGAGAAGACACCACCGGGCAGCTTAAAAGCGGAGTCCTGGTGCTTGTCGGGATACTTGCGCACGTAGAACAGGTAGGCGATAACAACCAAAACCCACACGACCATGAAAAGGGTCGCTGACATCGCGGTCACAACGGTGAAAACACTCAGGATTGAGTCACCGAAAGCCAGAAGAATCGCGGCCGACAGCAAGAAAACGCAGGAGAGGAACAGGGCGTTCTGCGGGACGTGACGCTTAGAGAGTCGACTGAAGAAAGGAGCTGCATCGCCTTGAAGTGAGAGGGAGAAGAGCATCCTCGAGGTGGAGTAGATTCCCGAATTTGCCGAGGAAGCAGCAGAGGTCAGGACAACAAGGTTCACCAGCGATGCCGCCATTCCCAGGCCGGTCAAGGAAAACATCGTGACGAAAGGCGATTGGGTCTTATCGATCTGATCCCAGGGAGTCACCATCATGATGACGGCCAGTGAGCAAATGTAGAACAGCACCACTCGGACAGGAATCGAGTTGATTGCCTTGGGGAGAGTTGTGTCGGGATCGGCGGTTTCGGCAACCGTTGTTCCCACAAGCTCGATACCGACGAAGGCGAAGATCGCAATTTGGAAACCACCCAGGAAACCGGTAAATCCCGTTGGGAAGAGTCCCCCGTGGCTCCACAGGTTCGATACTGCGGCGGTCGTGCCATTGGAGTCTTGCATTCCGATGGCAACCATAATGACGCCAACGACGATCAGGGCGATGATTGCGACGATCTTGATCATGGCAAACCAGAATTCGGTTTCACCGAAGGCCTTAACCGTCATGGCGTTGAGCGCAAAGAGCAAGAGAGCGGTTGCAACAACAGGGATCCAAGAGGGAAGATCCGGCCACCAGAAATGGACGTAACCGGTGATGGCGACAACGTCTGCAATACCGGTAACGACCCAGCACAGCCAGTAGGTCCAGCCCATGACAAAACCCATGGAAGGGCCAAGGAAGTGGCGGATGATATCGGCGAAGGTCCCGTATTGGCGGTCCGAGAGAAGGATCTCGCCCATAGCGCGCATGAACAAGAACAGTGCGCTACCGATGATGAGGTACACCAAGAGAATCGAGGGCCCCGCTGTGGCAATGGTCTTACCCGAGCCCATGAAAAGGCCCGTACCGATTGCGCCGCCGATAGCGATGAGCTGAATGTGGCGATTCGTCAGGTTGCGTTGGAGCTGGCGGCCCGAGGCCTCACCACTGTTCTCCTCAGCATGTCCGCTGGTGCTCATGTTGGTCCGTTCTCCTAGCTGAGTTTTCCACGCTAGCATGCACTGCGTCTGATCGATAGGAGAAAAATCAGATCCTAGCAAAATGAGCAAGCGTCACTTGCCAGTGCAGACCTAGCATGTGCTAAGGAGAGTTCAGCGCGTCTCGAGGTAATCCTTTGCGCTATCAACAGCCTGGTCCCACAGGCCGGCCGCATTTTCCCAAAGCTGATAGGCCTCGTCTTCGTCATCACTGAGGGCAGAGATTCCGAATTCTTCAACGTGAAGTGCGACCTTGCCCTTTTCTTCGGATAAAGAGACCTCGACGGTAGTCAGGGATTCCTCGGGGAACTCGTCGCTAGCCAGCGGGTACCAGCGGAAGGTCACAACGTCCATTGGGTCTTCGTCGACCTTCTCGACGAGCCATGTCCCGGCTTCTGGATCTGTGATGTGGTACACGCCGTTATCGTCGCGTTCGACCTCGTGGTCACCTAGAGGGCCATCGTTAATCCACCAGCCCGGTTCGGAAACCAGAGCCCACGCGTCTTCGATGGTGGTGTCAACGAGGACCTCAGCTTCAACACTGTCCGTGTTCTGGCCTGGGGTTTCTGATTCGTCATCGCCGAAAAAGTCCATAGCTCAACGTTAGCGAGCCGCGGCCCAACTGCCAAGATCTAGGAACATTTTGCGGAGGTATTGAGCCAGCTCCGCAGCCGGAAGAGTCTCAGGAGTCAGCGCCACACTGAACATCGGTGGTGGGAACGACGTTTCGCAGGAAGTAGCCTTCGACGGCTGTCGCCACGCATTTGCTGCCACTCTTTGAGTAAGCGGTGTGGTTCCAACCTTCCCACGTCACCAATACGCCCGAGGACAGTTCCTTAGCCAGGTTTTGTGACATGACGTAGGGCGTTGCAGGATCATGAGTCGTTCCAACGACCATGATGGGAGGCGCGCCTTCAGCACTGATCGGCTGGCGTTTCGCGTGCGAGGTGGGCCATCCCTCCAGACCGGCTGAAGTGAAACCTGCTTCTTCACCAAAGACCAGTAATTCACTCTTCAGGGTTTCGTAGCCCTTTGTCCACTGATCCGCGTTCCCGACAGGCGAGTAGTCCAGCGAGTTGATCGCGACAATCGCATCCATCGAGTTCGAGGCGTATGAGCCGTCCTTGTTTCGTTCATTGAGGAGATCCGCCACGAAGAGCAACATGGAGCCGTCGTTTGAATTGAGAGCCGAGGTCATGGCCTGCGTCAAAATTGAGTAGGTCTCGGTCGAGTACAGCAGTCCGATAACGGCGCTCATCGCCAGATTGCGCGTCAGAGGACGGTTCGCATCTGAGGTCTCAAGCGGCGAATTCTCCAAGCTATCGAAGAAGGCCTTCATCTTTCGCATTCCCGCGTCTGCATCGCCAGTGAGCGGGCAGTTGCGCCCGGCTTGGCAGTCCTCAACCCAGTGGCGGAGAGAGGCCTCGAAACCGCGCATCTGCATGGCCGCGAGGTCATCGCCTTGTACTGCAGGATCAACCGCACCATCAAGGACCATGCGTCCAACGTTTGTTGGGAAAAGTCCTGCGTAGGTTGCACCGAGGAATGTTCCATAGGAGTAACCCAGGTAATTGAACTTGTCCTGTCCCAGCAGCGCGCGGACCATGTCAAAGTCCTTCGCCGCATTGACCGTGTCAACATGCTTATACAGGTTTCCACTTAGATCCTGGCATCCCTTGGCGAGGTCAGCAGAATCTTTCTTTGCCTGTTCAATAAGTTGAGCAGGAGTTGCATTCGGGTCTTTATCGCTGCCTGTACCAGCTGCCTGCTTATCGCGGTCTTCGTCACTCAGGCAGCGAACAGGAGTAGATGCACCTACCCCTCGCGGGTCCAGAGCTACGATGTCGAAAGCCCCGACAAGCCCATTCCCTAAGGAACTGTTGACTTGGGAGACAATCGAGGACACGGCTGCCCCACCGGGACCACCGAGATTAAAGAAAAGAGCTTTACCGTCGCTCTGATCGGCGCGGTGGATCGCCAAGGCAAGAGTGATTTGATTCCCGTCAAGGTTTTCCCAGTCCAGAGGCGCGGTCAGCGACGCGCACTGATATTTGTCAATGTCGCGCGGCGCAGCGACGCCGTTGCTGGTGATTTCCGAAACCTCACACTGTCGCCAATTGAGGGGCTGAGAGTAGAACTGATCCTTCGTCGGCTTCCCGGGAAGAGGATCAGCGCTGTGTGGAACCGTCACCTTGTTCTGATTGTTCGGGCTGACGGCGGCAGCCGCCTCTGCGAAGCTATCGATCGAGCCCTTGAAGTAGTACGCAACACCGAAATTCGATGCGAGCGCAAGCACCACGAGGACGGCGACGATCAAGCGAGAGCGTGAGTTCATGCCCCTACCCTATTAGATGTTTAGACCTGCGGTCGAAGCGAGAGCGTCATCGCTTCCAAAATCAGAGGGACTGACATGTTTGTTGTCAGTCGCTTTCGAGCTTCCTCAATCGCCTGGATGCGAGTCATGGTCTGCTGCGGCGTTGAGCGCGTAGCCAGTTCTTCGATGAGATCCATGCAGTCATCGTTAATAGGTTCTTGGTCGCTTCCCAGTTGACGCATGAGAACGTCACGGTAAATCCCTAGAAGATCAACAAGCGCTCGATCGAGCGCGTCTTGAATAGCGCGCTTCGAGCGCCGTTTCTGTTCGTCCTCGAGCTCGCGAATGCGTGCGCGCTGGTGCGAGGCCGGGGTCTGGCCTTCCTCCATTCCAAGCTGGCGCATGAGTTCAGCTTTTTCGCGGGCATTACGTTCTTCAGATTGAGATTCTGCCTGAGCCTTCGCAATGGAATGCAGGTCTTCGGCGGCAAAAACAGCTTCGCCGACGGAACGCACCTGTGCTGGGGCAGTAATGATTGACCGACGACGCTGGCGCATCTGTGGGTCTTTGGCCAGCGCCCGAGCCAAGCCGATATGCGATTGGGCTGCACGGGCAGCAGAAAGAGCATCCGCAGGTTCAACCCCGTCACGACGAACGAGGAGATCTGCGACTGCGTGCGGATCTGGGATTCGCAACCCAAGGTGGCGGCATCGCGAACGAATCGTTGTGATCATGTCTTCCGCACTGGGCGCACACAGCAGCCACACGGTGCGTTCGGGAGGTTCCTCAACTGCCTTGAGAAGAACATTCGCGGTGCGTTCCATCATGCGGTCCGCATCTTCAATGACAATGACTCGCCAGCGTCCCTGCGAAGGAGCTGTCTGCGCGCGCACGACGATTTGTCGCACTTCATCGATGCGAATCTGGGTTGATTCCGTGCTGAGGATTGTCACGTCCCCATTTGTCCGAGCCAGAGTTGTGACGCATCCCGGGCACTGACCACACCCTGGGACATCCCCCGTGCACTGTAAGGAGGCTGCAAAAGCCATGGCAGCAACGGATCGACCTGAGCCCGGGGGGCCGGTGATGAGCCACGCGTGGGTCATGGAGCGCGCTGCATCATCAACGGCAATTCCTTGAGACGCGCGGTCGACGATTGCGCGGGCGGCGTCAGCAGCCTGTCGCAATACCGCCAGGGTGTGTTCCTGGCCAACCACTTCGTCCCAGACACTCACAGGAGAATGCCGTCCTCTTCCAAAAGAGCCCAGAGCGTTGCCTGAGATTCAACGGGCTTGGCATTTTCTGCAGATTCCTCGGGCAGCCCTTGGAAGGCTGCATCAACGCGTTCTTCAAGGACTCCACGAATTTCGCTGAAGACCTGATCTTCAGTTCCCACACCGTCGATGACAACGATGCGATCTGCTTCAGAGTCTGCAAGCGCTAAGTACTGGTGACGAACGCGCTCATGGAATTCCATGGATTCGCGTTCCATTCGGTCCGGTTCACCGCCGCGACGTCGGGCGGCAACTTCCGGCGGAACATCAATGAGTAGCGTGAGATTCGGGAGCAGGCTCTCCGTTGCCCACATGGACAGGCTACGGATTTCATCGACGCCTAGGCTTCGCGCGGCACCCTGGTATGCCAAAGAGGAGTCAATGTAGCGATCAGCAAGCACAATTTCGCCGCGCTCCAAGGCTGGACGAATCAAAGTCGCGACATGGTAGGCACGATCAGCGGCGTACAGCAGTGCCTCGGTACGGGGATCAACGTCGTCTGGCCCGTTTTGAACCAATTGACGCAAGGTGGTGCCCAACTCAGTTCCACCGGGTTCCCGCGTGACAACCACCTGTTGTCCACGTTCTTCAAACCAGCGTCGTACCCGGTCAATCTGGGTACTTTTGCCGGTCCCATCTCCCCCTTCGAAGGTGATGAAGAGTCCGCGCCTCGCCTGTGCACCACTACCCATTGATCTCATGTCTCTATCTTGACAGTGCCCACCGGCATTTGCGTCCATTTTGGACCGGTCGGCGAAAGAATATTTACTTCTTTGTCGAAGTCTTCTTCGTCGTGCGTCGAGTTGTTGTCTTCTTCGCAGTGGTCTTACGGGTGCGCTTGGGAGCTGGGCCCTTCGCGCGCTTGTCTGCAAGCAACTCATACGCGCGTTCAGCGGTCAGGTCCTCGACAGTCTCGGCGCGAGGAACAGTCACATTAGTTTCACCATCGGTGATGTAGGGCCCGAAACGACCGTCCTTGACGGTAACCTTCTTACCCGACACCGGGTCCTCGCCAAACTCACGCAGCGGGGGCTTTGCTGCCCCGCGGCCTCGTTGCTTGGGCTGAGAGTAGATCTCCAGCGCCTCATCCAAGGTGATCGTCAGAAGTTGGTCCTCGCTGGGAAGAGTGCGCGAATCGCTTCCCTTCTTCAGATACGGACCGTAGCGACCGTTTTGTGCGGTGATGACCTCACCGTCAGAGGGATCGACACCGACCTCACGCGGAAGCGAGAGCAGCGCAAGCGCGTCCTCCAGCGTGATGGTCGCCAGATCCATCGACTTGAACAACGAGGCCGTGCGCGGTTTTGCCGCCGCCTTCTTTCGCGTCTTCTTCGCGGGCTTCCCGTCTTCAGAAGCTTCCGCTTCTTCGGCTTCTTCGGGCAGAATCTCCGTCACGTAGGGACCGTAGCGGCCGTTCTTTGCAACCAGCATGTGTCCGCTTGCGGGATCGATTCCCAACTCGCGTCCATCATCTGCAGCGAGCGCGAAGAGTTCCGTGATCTTCTCTTCGGTCAGTTCATCGGGAGCGACCTCGGGAGGCACATTTGCGCGCGTCCCATCGGCCTTCTCCATGTAGGGTCCGTAACGACCCACTCGCAAGGTGACGCCATTTCCCATGTCAATGGAGTTCACCGCGCGAGCATCAATATCGTCTCCCAGGGATTCAACCTGGAACTTCAGGCCGTCAGCATCGCCCTTACCGTCTGCACCAAAGTAGAAGGTGCTCAAAAACTCGTGGCGATCTTCGCTTCCCGCAGCGATCTGGTCCAGATCGTTTTCCATCGATGCCGTGAAGTCGTAATCGACCAGGTTCGACAGGTTTTCTTCCATCAGTCGCGTGACCGAGAAGGCTAGCCAGGTGGGAACCAAGTACTGTCCCCGGTGGGTGACGTAGCCGCGATCACCAATGGTTTGAATCGTTGCCGCATAGGTCGAGGGGCGACCAATTCCGAGCTCTTCCATGGTCTTCACCAGGGTTGCTTCGGTGTAGCGACCCGGGGGCTGAGTCTGGTGTCCCTGCGCCTGCGCTTCTTCAAGCAGCGCAAGTTCCCCTTCGCTCACCTGAGGAAGGGTCTTCTCAGCATCGGTTGTTTCCGCGTCGTAGCGTCCCTTGTCCTGACCTTCCTGGTAGGCCAACCTGAAGCCGGGAGAAGTAATAACCGTTCCCGAGGCGCTGGAGAGCACTGCGTGAGGCTGACCTTCGACCTCGACATCGGTCCGCACGCGGATGGTAGCGGTAAAGCCGAGGGCGTCTGCCATCTGCGAAGCGACGGTTCGCTTCCAGATCAAGTCATAAAGTGCAAGCTGCTGACGATTCAAAACCGAGGCGACTTGCGCGGGAGTGCGGAAGTGATCCCCGGCGGGGCGAATGGCCTCGTGAGCTTCTTGCGCACCCTTGGAGGTGGTGCCGTAGATGCGCGGCTTCTCAGCCACGGCCTCGGCCCCATAAAGTTCCGTAGCCTGTTGGCGGGCAGCCTTGATGGCCTGCGAGGACAGGGCCGTAGAGTCGGTACGCATGTAGGTGATGAAACCCGACTCGTACAGGGACTGAGCGGTGCGCATCGTTGAGGAAGCATTCCAGTGGAGCTTGCGCGAGGCTTCCTGCTGCAGCGTCGAAGTAGTGAAGGGAGCTGCTGGGCGACGGCGGTAGGGCTTCTGCTGGACAGAATCGATCGCGGAATCACGCGCGGCCTCGAGCGCTGCGGCGAAGAGCGGCGCGGAATGGGCGTCCAGGTGGAAGGCCTCGTTCTTTGTGGCCTTCGCGGAAAGCTGACCGTTTTCATCAAAGTCAGAACCGGTTGCGACGGGGGAACCGTCAATGTGCGAAACCTTTGCGCCAAAAGACTGGCCCGAAGCGGCAAACTGGGTATCGATCGACCAGTACTCCGCACTCACATGCGACATGCGGTCGCGCTCGCGATCAACAACCAAGCGTGTTGCGACCGACTGAACGCGGCCCGCAGACAGGGAGGGACGAATCTTGCGCCAGAGCAACGGCGAGACCTCGTAACCGTAAAGACGGTCAAGGATTCGACGAGTTTCTTGGGCGTCGACAAGGTCGGTGTCGAGCTCGCGAGTATTTTCCAGTGCGCGTTGGATCGCTTCCTTCGTGATTTCGTGGAAGACCATGCGGCGCACGGGAACCTTGGGCTTGAGGACTTGGAGAAGATGCCAAGCGATAGCCTCCCCCTCGCGGTCCTCATCAGTTGCCAGGAAGAGTTCGTCGGACTCTTTCAGGAGCTTCTTGAGCTCGGTGACCTTTTTCTTCTTGTCGGGATTGACAACGTAATAAGGGGTGAAGCCGTCCTCGACGTCGACGGCGAAGCGCCCGTAGGGGCCCTTCTTCATGTCGGCGGGCAGCTCCGAGGGCTGTGGAAGGTCGCGAATGTGACCGATCGAGGCGGTCACATGGTAGTCGGGTCCCAAGTATCCTTCGATCGTCGCCGCCTTAGCGGGAGACTCCACGATCACCAGCTTGGTCGCTGCCATTGTTTGTCCCTTCCGTTGCTACCTCGTATTTGTAGCACTCATTGCTGGTCCTCCGATGGCGAGCGCCGCCGGAATACCACTGGGTAGGACATTACCTCGTTACGAGGCTTTCCGGGAACCGATGCGCTTTTCCGCGCGTCTTTTGTGGATAATTCCCGAGGCCTGGGCGGCGTTTTGCGGGTAAGCGTACGCCCATATCCATCAGCAGTAAGCCGATCGTCCAGTAACGACACCGCCGTGCACAGGACGTAGAATGAGTCGTCAGTCCTGATACGCGAACCGCACAGTCCAGTAGGAAGTCTGGGCGATGCCTCGCATCCGTCGCTGCCTCGAGCAGAATCCAGCGTCATCGGGTCCACCGTGGTGTACCTGGAGACGAGTAATGAAGACGGAGTCCACACTATATTTCGATGGCCAGTTCTGGGTCGGTGTCATTGAGCGCCACGAGGCCGATCGTGTTCGTGCCGTTCGGATCGTGTTCGGCGCGCAGCCCTCAGACGCGGAGTTCTACGAGTTCCTTCTTGCTCACGCAAATGCGCTCTTATCCCGCCTCGACGAGGCCGCTTGGGCTTCCGATATGGCCCAACACCAGGCGACGCATCAAAACCCCAAGCGCGCACAGCGCCAAGCGTCCCGCCTCGCTCGCCGCGCGCTTCCTTCCACTGCGTCGCAGGCAGCGATTCAAGCAGAACGAGAACGCACGGCGCAAGAACGAGCTTCCGCGACCAGGCAGGAGAAACGAGAGAAAGCTGAAGAGAAACGCCGACTCGCCCGCCTGAAAGCTAAAGCTCGCCACCGCGGCCACTAAGGGCTGCACGTTAACCCCGTGATACGCACGTAAACCCCATTACCTGCGCGTGGGCGACGCTGCGGGCCCCGTGCCAGTGGCAGGTTTCGCGCCACTGCTGTTCTAGGCTCCAGCCCCGTTTCCCAACGACCTCCCCCGCGGGCCCCATCGAGGGCTCGCGGGGGAGGTTCGCACGCGGGCTTCGTCTCTCCTTCCCTGATCATTCAGCAGTCAGCCGATCATCCCCCAAAGCTCCCCATCATAACGCTCGAAATCCCAAGCAAAACTACCACTCGCGTTATCCTTCCTGGTACAATCGCCCCATGGACTCCTGACATAACGCCTCCCTGTCCTTCCTCCCCCAGGTGTGTTATGTCCACGATTGTCTTTTCTCACGTCTTCTTTTCCTACGGCACGCTGCCCGTCCTCACTAACGTCTCCTTCACGTGTGGGCCCGCCGAACGCCTCGTCGTCGTTGGTTCCAATGGGATCGGCAAGTCAACGCTGCTGGCCCTCGCAGCGGGCCGACTCCAGCCGGACTCCGGAACGATCACCGGTCCAGCACTCTCCGCGACCCAGCTAGTTCCCCCAATTCATCGGCCCGCGGCCATGCGGTCAGCACCGGGAGTCCCTCTGGCGTCCCGCCCTCCGCTCGCGGGGGACAGGGAGTCCCGCACCGTCGCACAGCTCATCGATGCCGCCACGTCAGGCATCCGCGGGCTGGCGGCGCGCTTCGACTTCCTCACCGAGCACCTCGCCCGGGACCCCTCTCCGCGCGACGAAGCGGAGTACGACCGCGTCCTAGCGGCGATGATCACGCGGGATGCGTGGACCATCGACACGCGCCTCGAACAGACCCTGGAGGCCCTCGACCTAGGAGGCCTCGACCGCTCCCGCCCCCTCGTCTCCCTTTCCCCAGGGCAGCGTGCCCGCCTGCGCCTGGCCCTCACCCTCGTCGATCGACCAGAGGCCCTTGTCCTGGACGAGCCGACGAACCACCTGGACACTGACGGGCGCGAGCACCTGGCACACACAATCGACGACTGGCAGGGGCCGGTGCTCATGACCAGCCACGACCGGGCCTTCATTGAGCGCACGGCGACGGCGCTGCTCGACCTGGATCCGACACCGTGGCGGGCGGTGGCAATCTCCAAGGGAGAGCCCGCGGACTTCGGGGCGTACAGGGTAGGAGGATCCTACTCGGACTACCTGCGTAACAAGGCCGCCGCACGCTCGCGGCACACCGCGATCCATGCGGATCAGCAGGACGAGAAACGCCGACTCGTATCTCACCAGCGGGATTCGACGGTGGTGGGGCATGCGCGCTTCAAACCCCGCACCGAGATACGGATGGCACAGAAGTACTATGCAGACCGCGCCCAAACTGTGTCGAAGAGGCGCATCAACGACGACTCCCGGAGGCTGTCGGTTCTCGCGGCACACGAAGTCCCCAAGCCCCGCTATGACCAGGGCGAGTTCTCTTTCCCCCACCCCATGAGGACCACCACGGGCGGGACGTCACCGCACCCACACGCAATGGGTATCGCCCTGGCCGTCCGCGGCGCGTCGGTGGAGGGACGCCTCGCGCCGACCTCCTTCGAGGTACGCTACGGGGAGCACCTCCTCGTCGCGGGGCCCAACGGGTCGGGCAAGACCACCCTGCTGGAGTGGATCGCACGCGGGGCCCCCAGCGGGGCGCACGGATGCATCGATGCCGCCTCCGGGGTCGTCCTCGTGCCCCAGGTGCTCCCGCGGCCCGGCGACCCCCTAATCCCCGAGAATGCGTGGTACCTGGGCATCGGGGAGGCCGGGAAGGGATTCGTTCCCCCAGCGGCGTGGAACCGGCCGCTCGGTGAGCTCTCCGCGGGAAACCAACGCAGGGCACAGCTGGCGTTCGCGGCGCGGGCCGACGCTCAGATCCTTGTGATCGATGAGCCCACGAACTACCTGGACCTGAACGCCCTGGAGTCCCTCGAGGAGGCCCTGCGGCGGTGGACGGGAACCCTGGTTATTTCAACGCACGACGAGTGGCTGATCTCCCGCTGGTGGGGCAGAATCCATCAACTCGGCGGGACGTGAGGGAAGCAAGGACCCCCACATCGAACAGTCCCACATCGCACGGAGGCAACGCCCCCGCGCATCACGAGCCGACTGGAGACACAGTAACTGCCCCTGTACAATGTTCTGTACATACGTGACGAAGTGAGGAGCCTCCATGAAGACCATGACCTACAGCGAGTCGCGCGCACGTTATGCCGAGGTCCTCGACCAGGTCATCAACGACCGCGAGGAAATCATCATTACCCGCCAGGGCCACGAGAGTGCCGTCATCATGGCGCTCGACGAGTACGAGTCCCTCATGGAGACCGTCTACCTCATGCAGTCCCCCGCAAATGCCCGCCACCTGCGCGAATCGATTGCCCGCCACCGTGCTGGTGAGGGTGTCATCCACGACCTCGTTGAGCTCGATGAGGACTGACCCATGCACATAACGTGGGACGAGGAAGCCTGGAACGACTATGTTTGGTGGCAGTTCGAGGATCGCAAGACCCTCAAGCGCATCAACGCCCTCATCAAGGACATTCAGCGCAACGGGAACGAGGGTATCGGCAAACCTGAACCCCTCCGTTACGAGTTCTCGGGGTACTGGTCGCGCCGGATCGACTCACGTCACCGCCTGATCTACCAGATCAGCGACGACGGTAAAACCCTCTGGATTATCTCCTGCCGCTACCATTACGGCCAGTAGCTCCCGCGGTTCTAGAGCAGCGCGCTACCCAGGCGGCAGATGTTATCGATGTAGTGCTTGTACCAGGGAAGGGCTTCCCACTCGTCGATGGTGAGCAAACGCGATCGCGCAATGATGCGCTGGTCGTTTTCGAGGAGAAGATCAACAAGATGCGAGTCTTGGGCTAGCAGCATGACTTCGTAGTTCAATCCGAAGGAGCGGTAATCCATGTTGGATGATCCGATTACTGCGAGTTCCCCATCAACCACGACGTACTTCGAGTGCAGCATATTGGGCAAAGCATAGAGGTGAACCTTTACCCCGGCTTTCAAGAGAAAACCGTAGTAGCTACGTTGGGCATGCCCAACCAAGAACTGATCAAATTGCTCGGAAACATAGAGATGGACATCAACCCCCGACATCGCTGCACTTGTCAATGCCGTCAGGAGTGGTTCATCGGGAATGAAGTACGGGCTGGCGATGGATACATGCGTATGTGCCTGCGAAATCATCGAAACGAACATCCGCAGGTTCGGCTCTGTTGGGTAGGCCGGCCCTGATGGGATGATCTGCATAGGTTTGCCTTGGGTTGGCTCTACCTGAGCAAGGTTAAGATCGTCGACCGTAAGTTCTTCGCCCGAGGCGTAGTACCAGTCCGCCGCGAACACCGCCTCCATCTGGCGCACAATTTCGCCACGTACTTCAACCGAGGTGTCGTGGTATTCAATCCCCGCTTTTTGATAGGCGGGAGTGTCATAGTCCGCGGCCACCATATTGTGCGAACCGATGAAACCGGATTCACCGTCAATCAGCAGAAGTTTTCGGTGGTTCCGTAGGTCTGGCCGTCGAATTTGCCCCTTGAATAGATTGAAGGGAAGCATGATGTGCCATTGGATACCGGATTCATCTAAGACTCGACAAAAATCGCGCCAGCCCGGAATTGTTCGCACCCCGTGATGATCCACCAGCAATCGCACGGTCACTCCGCGAGCGCAGGCACGGACAAGAGCCTTGTAGAGCGGATCAGTGGACTGATCCCACGAGGTTTGGAAGTACAGGACATTGATGTGGTGTTGCGCACGGTCGACCTCGCGGGCCATCGCCCGAAAAGTCTCGTCTGTGTCATTGAGAAGTTGAACCACTTCTCCACTGCTGACGGGAAAGGAAGTCTGCTTCCTATTGAGCTGCATAAGCGAAGCTGTTCGCTCAGGCAGAGCGCTGCTGCCTTCGTCATTTTCTGCCGATTCCTGCGGGTTTTCGTCATTATGAGGCGCGTTTGGGGTCCCTCCCAGAATGCCCTTCACCAATTGGTGTGCCTTCGGATCAGAGCGCAGAGACTTTCCCATTGCCCACCAAGATCCGAAGATCAGATAGAGCGGAACGCCAACAACTGGCCATAAGAAAATGAGTAAAAGCCACGCGGTTGACGTAGATGCACGCCTCCGCTTCGGGACTACGCCCAATGCAATCAGTCGGATCACTAATTCAAATGTGCCGACAAGGAACCACACCCACAGGGGCGGCTGATGGCTCAGTGGCGCGGGTAGTGGCATCGCAGTTACTCCTGATCCGATTCAACTCGAAGGAATCCCCAGCGAATTAAGGTCCGCACCTGCGGGAAGAGTTCTTCTTGAAGCTGCAGTGAATCGCATTCCAACAGGGCTGCAAGCGCCCCGCAAATCTGACCAACGCTCAGCTCCCCATCCGATGCACCAACCAAGGCACTTAAAGCAGTGGTCGAGGCAACCGATTGTCCAAGACCTCCCCCTTGGTGAAGAACCAAAGCGGAGGGATCTTGCGCTCCGGGTAGGAAATGCCGTTCTTCCGTCACATCGGAAGCAAAGTACAGGTGAAGCTCACTGAGATCATCTGGAAGCCGCAAGGATACAAGCGCACGCCGAACGTCTTCGCCGGACGGTGATTCTCCCCCTTCAAGCTCATCGCATTCACACACGCCCGGGCGCGGCGTATCGAGCTTTCGCAGGGCGACCATGCCCATGCCAATTTCGACGACTCCTGCCTGGACGAAGTCTTCAAGCCACTGGGCGTATTCGCGTTCGTAGTCTTCGCGCTGGTGCAATTGCTGGCCGGAGTCACGAAGCCACATTTCAACGTAGTGAGCGGGATCAAGCCTGTCGCGCTGCACGATCCATGCGTCAACGGGAAGGTCTTCGACCCACGAGCGCACAACATTTTCCCAGTCGTCAGGGTGTCCCAAGCGTCCGGGAATCTCCCAATTCGCAAGGAGTTGCGTAACGCCGCCGGGCTTAAGGTAGTTCGGGCTTTCCCGGATCACCGTGCGCACCAGATGATCGCGGCTCATTCCACCATCGCGATATTCCAAGACCCCTGAGCTTCGAAGTGAGTCTGGCGTGATAACAAAGGGCGGGTTCGAAGCGATGAGATCGAATTCTTCGCCTTCGACCGGTTCAAAGAGGGATCCTTGACGAACATCCAATTCGACACCGTTAAGCGCGGCATTGAAGCGCGTGATCTCACACGCCCGCGACGATAGGTCTGTTGCAACAACGCGAGTAGCGTGTGTGGCCAAATACAAGGCTTGGATTCCGCATCCACACCCCAGGTCCAAGGCGGATTCGACAGGAGTTCGAAGCGTCGCCTTCAAGAGCGAGGTCGTTGCCCCGCCGATTCCCAGAACATGATCTGGGCGAATGGGGTCTCCCGTCACGTCTTCACCCAGGTCCGACAGGATCCACCAGTTCTTGAGGCCGCCTTGAAGCTGCGCTGCGTGAGGACGCAGGTCGTAATTTGCCTTAAAAAGTTGCTGACCCGAGGGAGATTCCACATCGAGTGCGGGAAAAATCAATCCCAGCTCGACCGCGCCACGCACCCCAAGAGTAGGCAGAGCCTGCGCAAGAACATCCCCACTTTCCGCGCAGCCCAAGACAAAGAATCGCGTCAACACTGCAGCTGGCGAGTCTTTCCGCTGAAGTTCGCGAACGGCAGGAACCCTTTGATTGCGCATGAGCGCAGCGCGCGCCGTCGGGCTGATCATGGTTTCCATCGCGTCAACGCTCCACCCGGCGCTACCCAGGTCTGCTGCCAAGCGCGCGATCAATCCGGGTTCCAATCCCGGCGTCGGACTGGGAAGAGTGTCAATCAATGATTCCGTCATAGCATTACTTTCTCACGCCTGACCTGCATCTGCGTCGACTTATTCATGCAAGTTCTCACGCACATATTCCCACGACCTCCCCCACCGCGCAGGCCCTCCCACTCGCCCATTAGAATGCCTGTGTCCCCAAGGAAAAGGATGAGTGGATGTCTGGCGGACTGGTAGCACTTTTGGACGATATTGCGACCCTCGCAAAAGCCACGGCTTCGTCTATTGATGACGTTGCATCAAGCGCGGTGAAGGTATCGGCCAAAGCGGTTGGCGTCGTCATCGACGACACCGCTGTTACTCCGCAGTACGTCTCCGGGCTTTCCCCCAAGCGCGAACTGCCGATTATCGGGAAAATCGCCAAGGCCTCGTTAATCAACAAGCTGGTTGTTATTCTGCCCATCGCGCTGCTACTCACGTGGTTTGCACCGCAGGTCTTGCCCTTCCTCTTGATTGCGGGCGGCGCTTACTTGTGTTTTGAGGGCGGAGAGAAGGTTCTCGAAGCCCTGCACTGGCTTCCCGAACACGAAGACTCAGCCGAAGACACGGCCCCTCAAAGCGCGGAAGACCTGGAAAAAAGTATCGTTTCTTCGGCCTCGCGCACGGACCTTATTCTTTCCTCGGAAATCATGTTGGTCTCCATGGATGGACTGAACGCCGAGTCCATGTCGATGCGGGTCGCGATCTTGATCGCGGTCGCTTTCTTCATGACCTTCTTTGTCTACGGGATCGTTGCTGTCCTGGTGCGCATGGATGATTTCGGGCTTCGCTTGGCCAAGGGCGCGACGCATCCGGACGATAATTGCCCCGGTCCCGCGGATAATATCGGCCGCGGGATTGTGCGCGTGATGCCCAAGGTTTTCAACGCAATCGGCGTTGTTGGAACGGTTGCGATGCTGTGGGTGGGCGGACACCTCGTCATCGAGAACCTCGCGAAGGTGGGCGTCGGAGTCTTCCACAACGTGGTGTCGACAATCGAACACGCGCTCGCTTCGGGCGGCGGTTTCCTTGGCTGGCTTGTTGAGACCGCATGCGCCGCAGTGTTTGGCATTGTGCTCGGCTCGCTGATCACCGGAGTTGTCGTTGGGGTTTCCCATCTTTTCCGCCGAGGCCGAGGCCACTGAGCCTTTCCCCTCCCCGCTTTGCTGGGCGCGTTGAGCGCTGAGTGAACTCGCCCACCTCTGCGCCCACACATAGGGACTTAAGTACTAGGCTTGGGGTATCAACCCCTAAGTGTAAGGAGAGCCCGATGAGCGTTTACACCCTTCCCGAACTTCCCTACGATTACGCGGCACTGGAGCCCCACATCTCTGCAAAGATCATGGAGCTGCACCACGACAAGCACCACGCCAACTACGTGGCCGGCGCAAACACCGCACTGGAGAAGCTGGAAGCAGCTCGCGAAGCCGGTGACTTTGCCGCAATCAACCTGTGGGAGAAAAACCTGGCCTTCAACCTGGGCGGCCACACCAACCACTCGATCTTCTGGACGAACATGACCGGCGACGGCGATTCTCGCCCCGAAGGCAATCTGGCCGACGCCATCAACGAATTCTTCGGCTCCTTCGAGAAGTTCCAGGCACAGTTCGCTGCCGCGGCCCTCGGCCTTCAAGGCTCCGGCTGGGCCGTTCTCGCATGGGACACCCTGGGCAAGCGCCTCGTGACCTACCAGCTGACCGATCAGCAGGGCAACATCCCCGTTGCAACCGTTCCGCTGCTCATGCTGGACATGTGGGAGCACGCTTTCTACCTGGATTACCTCAACGTCAAGGCCGACTACGTCAAGGCCTGGTGGAACGTTGTGAACTGGGAGAACGTCGCACAGCGTTTCGCAGCAGCCCTGTGATCACTGCTCGTTTGTTTTAAAGCTTGTGGCCCCCACCTTTAGGCGGGGGCCACAGCATTCTCCACTGACAAGATTCAGAACCGACAACAGGCGTTATCCAAGACGCGTCTGGAGTTCTTGATACTGAGCAAGTTTTTGCTGAACATCAGCGATGTAGCTGATCAGCATGACTTCATCAACGCGGTGATTCCGCACGAAGTTTGCAATCGTCTGAGCGACCTGGTCGTAGGTACCGATGATGATCGAACGATCGCGCTGTGCCCAGCGCAGTGCGTCTTCCCGATCTTCGGCGCTCATCTGCTCTGGGCGCTGGAATCGCACGGGGCGTCCCAATCGCAAACACATACGGAAGCTCAATGCGGGGAGGACCTGTTCTAGGGCTTCCGCTTCAGTTTCTGCAGCGCTCACCGCGAGCGCAGAAAGGGTCTGCCCTTGGCCCTCACCCAGATTTTCGGGCAGGTGCGCACGGTAGTGATCCATAACTTCTGGCTGTTGCTGGCCACTAAAGAACTGCGCATAGGCATAGTTCATGTTTCGAGTCCCCGCCCACGCCGCACTCTGGCCCGAAGAACCCAGAAGCCAGAGTTCGGGAAGCTCCTCGGGGCGCGGGTAGACACCAACCGAGGCGTAGGGATGTCCCTCCGGCAAAGTCCCTCGCATGAAAGCCAAAGTTTCATCGATTAGGGCATTGATCGATTGCGGATCGATCGTCGTCCCCTGATTGAGCGCGCGAGCAGAAATCATGTCACCACCGGGAGCACGTCCCAATCCCATGTCAACGCGACCAGGGAACAAAGTCGCCAGAGTGAAGAACTTTTCTGCCATCTGCAGGCTGCCCTGGTGCATGGCCATCACACCGCCCGAACCAATACGAATACGCGAGGTTTGGTCCAAAAGGTGGGTCATCACCAACTCGGGAGCGGAGGACATAAAGACCGGTGTGTTGTGGTGCTCTGCGATCCAGAAGCGATGGAAATCTAACTCTTCTAATCCGCGAGCCAAGGACACCATGTCTTCCAGTGCCTGATGCGGAGTCGATCCGTCAAAAAGCGGAACCTGTTCCAGGGCTGAGAGGCGCATTGTTCCCCTTCCGTTTCACAAAATATCCGCTACTTAAACACGGTTATTCCTGAGGATATTCCGCCAGGAAGGAGCACGCCGACCGAGCCGATTGCCTGCAAACGTCAGTACAGGTACCAGCTCGAAAAGCAAGCTTCAGCCCAGCCAACACCCCAATACTCACCTCAGCGGAAAGCGGCACCACGCCTCGGCGGCATCGCGGGCATTCCCAAGCCAACCACGCGGCGTCCCTCACCATCAGAGGAACCACCACCGGAGCCGCACCCGCAACCACCGCAGGAGGCACCAGAAACGACCTCGCCACCCAGGTCTTCGGAATCGAAATCAATCCCGACCAACTGCAGCACGCCATCGTCTTCACCATCGCGCTCGGCAGCATTGTGCTGTTGCACAGCGGTTGCCAGCATCAGCTTGATTCGGTTGAGCTGATTGACTTCCGAGGCACCCGGATCGTAGTCGACCGCAACAATGTTTGCCTGCGGGTAGCGGTTACGCAGTGCGCGGAACATGCCCTTTCCAACGATGTGGTTCGGCAGGCATGCAAATGGCTGTGCACAGATGATGTTCGGACATCCGTGTTCGATCATGTCGACCATCTCAGCCGTCAGGTACCAGCCTTCACCGGCCTGGTTCCCAAGGCGCGCGATGTCCTCTGAACGCGAGATCATCTCTTCGATGTCGCGGTGGGCTTCGAACTTCCCATTCGTCTCTTCGAAGGCGCGATGGACCGGAACCTCATACTTCTTGAGGAGCCACAAAGCCATGGGCAAGATCTTGCGCTGTTTGCCGTCGATACCCAGATTCTCGTAATCCCACTCCGCGGTCGCAACCGAATTGTGGAAGAACTGCATGAGTCCGGGAAGCTCAGCCTCGCAGCCCTCAGCCTCGATGACATCGACCGCATGGTTATTCGCATCGGGGTGGAACTTCACGAGGATCTCACCCACCAAACCAACGCGAGGTTTACGCGGAATATCACGCAATTCCAGGGCGTCAAACTCTGCAACGCAGCGCTTGATCAGCGTCGAATAGCGCAGGCGCCCCGTCAGCAGACCCGTCGGACCGACACGTCCCAAGGTCTCAGAGCGATCACTGACGACCCACTCGCGCACGATCTGATCCCAGCGACGGTACAGCTCCATCGCGCTTCCGGGCACGGCCTCGTAAGGACGCACGCGAAGAAGCATCGACTGGATCGCATCGCCAATGACGAAGGCCTGAATCGCCTTGTGGATATGGCGAATTCCGATCTTGAAACCGGGGTTGTCTTCCAGCCCTTGAACGGAGAGCGCAATGACAGGGACCTGCGGATATCCCGCATCGCGCAGACCCTTACGCAGCAGTGCAGCGTAGTTCGTAGCTCGGCACATTCCACCCGTCTGCGTGATGCCGACGGCGGTCTTATCGGGATCCGCTCGACCCGACACAAATTCGTCAATGAGCTGACCGATGACGACGATCGCCGGGTAACAGGAGTCGTTGTTGACGTACTTCAGGCCCGTTTCCATGGTCTGACGGCTCGTGTGCTCAAGGACTCGAACATTGAGCCCCGCGCGCCTGAAGAGCGGCTCCAGGAAGCGGAAGTGGATAGGCGACATCTGCGGGGCAAGAATTTCGTATCCCGCATCGCGCATTTCCTCGGTGAAGACGGCCCGTGCTTCGATGTGTCCGGCCTTGACCTGCTCGGATTCTTCGCGCGCGGCAACAGATGCGGGGTCCTCGTGCACCGCGGTGTCGATCGTTCCCGAGGCCATGGTTCCTCGCTCCGCAACCGCCGCTTCCAGGGAACGCAGGCGAATCTTCGCAGCACCCAGGTTTGATACCTCGTCAATCTTGAGGACCGTGTGCACGTCGCCGCGTCCCTCAAGGATCTCCTGAACCTGGTCGGCGGTGATTGCGTCAACGCCACAACCAAAGGAGTTGAGCTGGACCATCTCAAGGTCGGGCTCATCGCCCACGCGAGCGGCGGCCTCGTACAGGCGCGAATGGTAGGACCACTGGTCGCGTACGCGAAGGGGGCGCTCCAAGCGCTGGTCGATAATGGAGTCCTCGGTGAGGACGGCCATTCCCAGGCCAATGATGACCTCGGGGATACCGTGGTTGATTTCGGGATCGAGGTGGTAGGGACGGCCCGCCAAGACAATTCCACGCACTCCGTGTTCGCGCATCCACTCGAGTGCTTCGCGGCCCTTTTCCTTGATTTCTGCCTTGACCGCGGCGTCTTCTTCCCACGCCTTATCCAGTGCGCGGGTCATTTCTTCGACACTGATGTCGTAGCCGTACTGCGCGAAGGTCCGCACGAGGTGGGCGGGTAGGTAGTCGCGGTTGCCGAAGTTGATGAAGGGGCTAATGAACTTCACGCCCGGCTCATTCAGGCGTTCCATATTGTTGCGGATGACTTCGGGGTAGGTTGCAACGACCGGGCAGTTGAAGTTGTTATCCGTGTCGGTGAGCTTTTGCTCGAAGTCGACGCAGGGGTACCAGATCGTTGTGATTCCCTTGTCCAGCAGGGATTCAATGTGTCCGTGGACGAGCTTGGCCGGGTAGCACACGTTTTCGGAGGGGATCGATTCCATTCCCTGTTCGAATAGCTCGTGGTTGCTTCGCCCGGAGATCATGACGCGGAAACCGAGCTCGGTGAGCATTGTGAACCAGAAGGGGTAGTTCTCGTACATGCCCAGAACTCGCGGAATGCCAATGTCCCCGCGGAATGCCTTGGCTTCGGTGAGGCGTCGGTACCCGAAGATCCTCTTGTACTTCCAGTCATAGAGGTTGGGAAGCTCCGACTTGCGTGGAACCTTTTCGAGGCTTGCCCCGCGTTCGCAACGGTTACCCGAGACGTGCCTTTCTCCGTTGGAGAAGGTCGAAATCGTCATCTGGCAGTGGTTTTGGCACAGGCGGCAGGTCTTGCGCGTGGTCTCGACTTGGAAGTCTTCGAGGTCTTCGATGCGCGCAAGCGTCGACTCACCTTCGCCACTATCGTGCATGCGGGCCGTAAGCGCCGCACCGTAAGCGCCCATAAGGCCGGCAATATCGGGGCGAACAACCTCGCGGCCGGTGAGCAGCTCGAATGCGCGAAGCACCGAGTCGTTGAGGAAAGTTCCGCCCTGAACGACGACTCGCTCGCCAAGGTCCGAGGGGTCCTTGAGCTTGATGACCTTGTACAGGGCGTTTCGCACGACCGAGTAGGACAGGCCGGCGCTGATATCGCGCACATCCGCGCCTTCTTTTTGCGCCTGCTTGACCGAGGAATTCATGAAGACCGTGCAGCGCGTTCCCAAGTCAACGGGGCTGCTCGATTCCATTGCCATCTGCGCGAAGTTTCGCACGTCGGTTCCCATGGTCTGCGCGAAGGTTTGCAGGAAGGACCCGCAACCTGAGGAGCAGGCCTCGTTGACGGAAATTGAATCGACTGCGTGATCCTTGATGCGCAGGTATTTCATGTCCTGGCCGCCGATGTCGATGACCGAGGTGACGCCGGGCTGGATGAATTCCGCGGCGCGATAGTGCGCCATTGTTTCGATTTCGCCCTCGTCCATGGTCAGGGCCGCGGTGACCAGACCTTCGCCGTATCCGGTTGCGCAGGATCGGCCAATTACGGTGCCTTCGGGCAGTTCCGAGCGAACGCGGCGGACGATGTTGACGGCCGCAGCGACGGGGTCGCCTTCGTTGGAGGCATAGTGGGTGAAGACGATCCGGTCGTCTTCGTCGATGACGACGGCTTTGATGGTGGTTGAACCGGCGTCAATTCCGAGCCAGCAGCGCCCGCGAGCCTGCGAGAGGTCGGCCTTGGGGATGACTTCTTGCGCGTGGCGCTGGACGAATTCTTCTTTTTCTTCCGGGGTTGCGAAGAGGGGGCGCATGCGCGCGGATTCCGCTTCGACGTGTGCGGTGGCGAGGCGGTCGATCAGTTGCTCGAGAGCGGTTCCTTCCTCTTCGCCTCTTTTCTTTGCTTCTTTCGAGGCCAAGAGCGCGGCCCCGATAGCGACGTACAGTTGCGCGTTTTCCGGGGTGATGAAGGACTCTGCCTTGGGGAGCAGGGTTTTGTAGGCCTCGCGAAGTTGCGGGAGGAAGTGCAGCGGGCCGCCGAGGAACATGACGTTTCCGCGGATGGGGCGACCACAAGCCAGACCCGCAATGGTTTGGGTTGCGACCGCGCTGAAGATCGAGGCCGCGAGGTCCTCGTGCGCGGCGCCTTGGTTGATCAGTGGCTGGATATCCGATTTCGCGAAGACACCGCAGCGCGAGGCGATCGGGTAGAGCTGAGTGTGCGCTTCGGCCAGCGCGTTCAGTCCCGAGGCGTCGGTGTGGAGCAGTGTGGCCATCTGGTCGATGAATGCTCCGGTTCCACCCGCACAGGTTCCGTTCATACGCTGCTCGGGTGTGGGGTGAAGGTAGGTGAGTTTTGCGTCTTCACCGCCCAATTCGATGACGACATCGACTTCTGGGTGGAGCCGCTGGGTGGATTCCGTTCCGGCGATGACTTCCTGAACGAAGGGGATGCCCATTGCGCGGGCTGTCGTCAGGCCACCAGAACCGGTGATCGCAGCTTGGACGACCAGTCCCGGGTAGATGTCCTCGATGTCTTCGAGGAGGTGTCCGAGTTCGGCGCGAACATCAGCGTTGTGGCGGCGATAGTCGGAGAAGAGGATGCGGTTGCCGTCCAAGACAACGGCTTTGACCGTCGTTGAGCCCACATCAATACCGAGCTGGCACGGGCGAGCGGGCGTGCTTTCGGCGTGTAGACGTGAGCCTTCAATGATCTGCGTATCCATACTGCGAAACTATGACGCAGATTTCTAATTTCCAAACTGTTGAAATTAGACTGAGGACATGACTCAATCACGGGCAACAAAGGCGCCAAAACAGCGAAAAGAGCCTTCGGATTCCCTGAAGGAGCCCTCAGAAGTTTCATCAGATGTTGAAACTTCTGAATTGAATAAAGAAACATCTCCTCTTTCTAAAATCCATCGAGGACCATCCGCCTCCCGCGGAGAAATCAAAAAACGCATCATTGAAGCCGCATGCGCCGAATTCGTCGCTCAGGGCTATGACCACACGACAATGAGGTCGGTTGCCCGCAGTGCGGGCTGTGATCCCGCACTGATCACCTACTACTTCAACACCAAACAAAAGCTCTTCCGCGCCTGCATGGATCTCCCTCTAGATCCCGCCTCGGAAATCATCGCGCTGCTCATGCCCGGCCCCAAAGATGCGGCGCGACGCCTCGTAGATTACATCCTCGATCTGTATGAGCACAAACTGACCTCGGAAACGCTCACCGCCCTCATGCGCGCTCTCACCACCGACACCTCAACATCACAGCGTTTTCGCACCTACATGCGCAGCGATGTCCTTGAGCAAGTGAGCCACTTCTTGGCCGCAGATCCCGCCGATGCGCGCCGCCTCGGGGAAATGCTTGAGCTCCTCTTATCGATGCTCTACGGAGTCGTGACAATGCGCTACATCATTGCCTTGGAACCCCTTGCAAGCATGCCACGCCAACGAATCCACGCCACCCTTACCCCATTCATCCAAGAGCGCATCGACGAAATCTTCGCCTCGCTTCTTCCGCAGTAAACTGCCATTTTTCGGCGTGCGCACGCCGCAAGTGAGCATAGCTATTGGCACAATTGCACTATGACAACTCACGCCCCCACCGATGAAGAACGCGCTGCCTTTGTTGCCTCGCGACCCAAGCGTCGCTGGTGGCGAACACGCAGGAGCACGGCATCTGGCAGTGTCGGCGGAAGAGTCATGTACTTCGCTCGCAGCGCCAGCGTTATCGACTCGGTCAGCAAGGCGCACTACCTAGAAGACACGGATCTTGCTCTGCGCACCGGATCAACAGTTGCGGTTTTCGATCCGCAGGCAGTGCGTAGGCGCTCAATTGCCCTTGCCCTAGCTGGGCTTCGCCCGCTGGACGCGGGCTCGGTGTGGATGCCAGCGCGCAGCCGCAGCGTTCTCATTTCCCCGGACGAGGTTTTGACTCCCTCCCTGACGCTGTCCCAGAACCTTGTTGTTCCTTGCGCTGCAATGGGCGAAATCGTCGATCCGGGTGAAATCCGCCGGCGGGCCGCGCGACTTGGCGTTGATCTTGATCGAGTTGCACGTGATGTCAGCGCCACCGACCTCCTGAAGTTCCAGGTCCTCCGTGCACTGATCTACCGCGCAGATTTGGTTGTCGTCAGCGATTTCCCCATCCAGACCGAAGACGCGCCCTCCTTTGAGGATTTCTCCGAGGCGTGCGAACTTCTTCGTGCCAGCGGCGCATGCGTCGTCTTCTTCACTGACAGCCCCGAGGCCGCGGCCTTGGCTCAGCGCGTGCTCATCGTTGCCAATAGCACGATCGTCGCCGACGCTGCCGGCCTTGATGCACACTTCATCCGCATGGCCTGCGATGCCATTAATGAGAATCCCAGCGCTTATCTCGGCCCCATTCCCCGAGCAGGTGAGCCTGTCACTTCTGATGCGCCCGTCCCCGCTTTTGAGGAAGACGCCCTCGCCGACGAGGCGGATGCCCCCGCTGAAGACGAAGCCGACGACGATTCCGAAGCACGTGCAGAGGAAAGTGCGTCCATCAATGTCACGCCCGCGGCCTCGGAAGGTGACGAAACTTCCGTTTCCGACACCGCGGAGGACGGGGAAGACGATGCTTCCACCTCGGCAATGAGCGAAAAGGGTACAGCGACGCCGAATTGGCACCCACTGACCACGCGCGTCATACGCACAGCGGACTCGCCCTTGCCCACTCCCCTGCCCTCGCAATGGGAAGAAAACCCGGAAACTGCGGAGATCGCGTTAGCCGCAATCGAGCAGGCACGCCGCTTCCATCGCATCGAGCAGGCACGCGCCTCACTGGGCGATGAGCTCAAGGAACAGCTCAACGAGGACTTGCCCACTGCTGCGGAGGCAAGCCCTCAAGAGCGCGCGCTGATTGAGCATGCGCAAAAGATTTTGGGCGAGCTTCCTGGATCGGTCATCCCCGATGGCGAGGATTCAACGACTGAGGGTGACTAACTCGCGACTTTGAGTCCTACTCGCGGCTAATTCGTGTCAAAATGAGAGGGTGACTGCACTTCGGTGCCCATCTTCATAGGAAGCGATGCAGGTATGAGCAACGACCATCCCTCATTTGGGCAGGCTCCCTCCGGGTCTCAGCCTCCCAGCATTGGCGAGCTTTTTGGCCGCATGACGGGGCAGATTTCGTCATTGATTCGCGGAGAAATTGCACTGGCAAAAACTCAGGCAATGACGTTCCTGAACTACACGAAGGCAGGAATCGGCGCGTTGGCCGTTGCTGGCGTTCTTGCACTCTACGGTCTGGGCTGGATTTTCCACAGCATCGAGCTGGCTCTGGCCCTGGTTCTTCCCGCATGGGCAGCATCCTTGATCGTATGTGGCGGAATTTTCTTCTTCGTCTTGGTCCTTGCGCTTGTTGGAATTTCACAGCTCAAGAAGTCGCGTGCGCATGTTCCCCATCCTCAAGATGGCTTGAAGGAAAGCATGGACGCCTTGAAGAAGGGAGCTCACAAAGATGAGCAATGATCAGCAGGCACAGAGTCCCGCCCCCAGCGCCGCAGAAATCGAGGCGCAGCTGCGGGCAACCCGCGAAGAGCTGACGCAGACCGTCGATCAGCTTGTTGGCCAGCTTCAGCCTTCATACCAGATCGAGCAGGCCAAGAATAAGGCTCGCCTCAAGGTCGAAGAGCTCAAAATCCGCGCCCGCTTGATCACCGAGCAAGCTCGCGAAGGTGATCCTGAAGCTCTCAAGACTCTCGGAATTGTTGCCTGCTCCACGGCTGCAGTTGTGGGTCTTGTCGCGTGGCGAGTCGTTTCGCGCATCAAGAGGTCTCGCGCGGGCTTCTAGCGCTGAGCGCGTAATTTTGGCTCCACCTAGCACTTCAGGTGGGGATCGGGCATCGTTTTTAGGTATGATGTTCCCACGAAACATTTTGAACACCTAGGGCACCGCTTGTGCGGACCCGACCGACGTAGAGGGGGTCGACGCCATGGGGCGCGGCCGTCAAAAGGCCAAGCAGACGAAAGTCGCACGAAAGCTGAAGTATTTCAGCCCTGACACCGACCTGGATGCACTCCAAAGGGAGCTTGCAGCCGGGCATGAGGCGTATAGCGAAGAGCAGCAGACAGACGAAGATGATCTGTACGCGCGCTACGCGGATTACGCCGAAGATGACCAGTCTGCAGATGATGATCATTGGGATGACGAAGATTACTGGACGTCCCCTTCTTCGCAATCGCGAAAGTAACTTTTAGTTCTTTCGTTCTCAATAGACAATGGCACCGCCAAACGGGTTTATTGTGCCCGCTTGGCGGTGTTTTTTCACAGTACGGATAGCTCGGCGAATTCCAGATCGCAGCTCAGCGCAACAGCAGCCGCGTCAGCCCTCGTTATGAATCGAGCGAGACTAAGAATCCATCCTCATCAACCACGGCTCCGCCTGTAATCGCATGGATAATAGTTGCCGCGGATTCAATATCGCGGATCGATCGCATCCGTTCCAAGCGCTCACTGCGTGTGACAATCGCCTCAGGAATCTGGACCTGCCCCTTCGGGAGCCACCGCAGTCGATACTCAATAACTGCCCCCTGCGCCCACTGCTCCCATCGCAGTACGTGGGGAGCGCGCTCGACCTGATGCGCCTCGATCATCATCATCGACTGATTGGCAATCGGAGCCAGCAGCGCATATCCATCAACTACCTGCTCCGCGGCCTCTGCGCGCTCACGGTCACGAGCCAGCGCCTCGCGCAATTCATCACTGAGCTCGGGAGCCACCGAACGAAGCTCCCTCTCTGCTGCGGCTTCTCGACGCGTCTGGGGAGGCGCATCCTGACCAATGAGCTCACGCGAATCAATGACCTCGGGGAAGGCAGAGGACAAGGCCTCGGCAAGCTGAGCAGGACCAAGCCAGCGCGGAGTATAGATCGCCAAGGACACCGCGGAATCCGGATCGGGTTGAATAATGCGACCACTGCCCGCGATGCGCAACGCACCCGCAAGGCGACGAGCCATCCGCTCCAGCACAAGCAAAACCTGGTACTCAGTACCGAAAGGCAATCCCTCGGGGAAAGCCTCAGCCCAGCGATCACTGCCGCGCAATTCCTCGGGAACACGCGCGCCTCGCATCGGCTCACACTCTAAAACCCACGCGCTGGTCAGATCCGCACCCAAGCCAAGTTCGCCTCGGACATTGACGGGAAGAGACCAGGGGCCGGACAATTCCACTCCCCCGCGCAGGTGCAGGCGTCCGGGAGCCACCCAATGGGCCTCATCCCAAGCGGAAACGGCAAGCGCCTCAAGCTCATCGTCCTCGACGGAAGCACCCACGCAGAAAAGGTGGTGATCCTGAGCAAGCTCAAGGGGCAGCGGCAAAATCTCCCGCTCGCCCGCCGAAGCGCCCATAGATACGCGTGCCACGTGATCATCGATGCGGATCTCGCCGGTGTCGTTCACGCGCAGGGCGGTATCAAAAGCACGCAGCCCGCCGACCGAAGTCATCGAGGTCTGCGTCAAAGGATGCGAAGCAGTCTGACTCAGCGCGGATTCTCGTGCGCCACGCGCGGAATCGTGCGCTTCCCCAGCGGGGACCGCATCCATTCGTTCGCGAAATGACCGGCGACGAGGCGGCAGAGAGGCTTCCTGTCCCACGGTTAGCGCTCGATGCGTGTACGAGTGAAGCGCAGGTGGGTGCGCGAGGGCGTGGGGCCGCGCTGTCCCTGGTAGTGCGAGCCGAGGCCCTCACTTCCGTAGGGGTGCTCGGCGGGAGACGACAGATCAAAGAAGCACAGCTGGCCGATCTTCATTCCCGGGTAGAGCAGAATCGGCATGGTCGCAGTATTCGACAGCTCCAAGGTCACGTGGCCCGAGAAACCGGGGTCGATGAAACCAGCGGTGGAGTGGGTGAGAAGGCCCAGGCGTCCAAGCGAAGACTTGCCTTCCAAGCGAGCCGCAATGTCGTCGCCCAGGGTGACCAATTCGTAGGTTGCGCCCAGCACGAATTCGCCGGGGTGAAGGACGAAGGGATCATCCGGCCCCACATCGACACTGTGGGTGAGGTCAGACTGGTCGGCCGCGGGGTCGATTACCGAGTAGCGATGGTTGTCAAAAAGCCGAAAAAGCCGATCCAAGCGCACGTCAATACTTGCGGGTTGAATCAGAGAGCGGTCCAGCGGATCCAGTTGGATTCGTCCGCTATCAAGGCTTGCCGAAATATCGCGATCACTGAGCAGCATGGTGCCATTCTCGCACAGTTTCGACCACCTATTGTGCCTCGGCGGGCGCGTTGGCTGACCGCTAAGCTACCTCTTGTGCCAACCCCAAATTACGAGATGCTTCGCGCGCCAATCCTCGCGTGGTACGAGCTCCATCGCCGCGAGCTCCCCATGCGCGCGAGCGACGTCTCCCCGTGGGGAACCTTGGTCTTTGAGGTGATGAGCCAGCAAACCCCGATCCCGCGCGTGCAGCCAATTTGGGAGCGGTGGATGAGGCTGTGGCCGAGCCCTGCGGATTTCGCTGCCACTTCTCCCGCCGAGGCTTTGGTCGAGTGGGCACACCTTGGCTATCCCTCGCGGGCACTGCGGCTTCGCGCGTGCGCGCAGGTTATTGTGCGTGACTTCGGTGGATCTGTTCCTGATAGCTACGAGGCCTTGTTGGCTTTACCCGGGATCGGCCCCTATACCGCGAGTGCTCTCGCTTCCTTCCAATTCCACGAGCGTATTCCCGTCTTGGATACGAATATTCGCCGAGTTTTTGCGCGCCTGCGTGACGGAGTGGAGTTTGCTCGGCGCAGTGCACCTTCTCGCGCCGAGTACGCGGCCGCAGTTGATTGGTTGCCCGAAAACGGTGCGGATTGCGCTCATTGGAATGTGGCGATCATGGAGTTTGGGGCGCTCGTGTGCACGCAGCGCTCCCCCAAGTGCCAGGATTGTCCACTGCGCAAGGACTGCGCATGGGCAAAGGCCGGTTTCCCGCCCGCCGAGGTGCGGCCTCGTGGGCAAAGTTGGAAAGGGACGGACCGTCAAGCCCGCGGCCGGGTAATGGCGGCGCTGCGCACTTCTCCCGATGGACTTTCCATTGACGAGGCCGTGGCTGCGGCGCGCTTGGAAGGTGCGGATCCGCAGCAGGCACCTCGGGTCATTGAGGCACTGATAAGCGATGGCCTGGTTGCCGAAGATTCGACAACCAGGCACATCACACTTCCTCGGGAGTGAGGAAGAGGGGAGGCCTTGGAGGGGAGGCCTATCCCTTCACGGCTCCAGCCAAGGCAAAGCTTCCTCCCGAGACCCTTTGCATGATCGCGTAGAGGATCAATGCCGGGCTGGAGTAGATCACTGCGAATGCGGCCAGTTTTCCGTAGACGACAGCGCCGTGCGTCCCAAAGAATTGGTAGATGGCGACGGCTGCGGGCTGGATGTCCGGGTCGGTCGTGAGGATGAAGGGGACGAAGAAGTTCCCCCAGGTCGCGGTGAAGATGAAGATGAAGACTACCAAGAGGCCCGGCTTCATCAGCGGTAGGACGATGGTACGCAGTGCTTTGAGTGCGCTCGCGCCGTCGACCCAGGCCGCTTCTTCGAGGGATACGGGAACGGAATCCATGAAGTTTTTGAGCATCCACACTGCCATTGGCAGGGAGGTTGCGGTCATGAAGCAGATAATCCCCGGGATTGAATCGATCAAATCCATGCTGACAAAGAGCGAATACACGGGAACCATGAGCGCCGTGATGGGAAGGCAGGTCCCAAAAAGAATCGTGTACATGAATCCGCGCGCGAAACGACTCTTGTAGCGCGAAAGCGGATAAGCCGCGAGTGCGCCAACGAACACGGTCAAAATTGCTGTGCCGAAGGAGAGAATCGCAGAGTTCCACAGCGGCAACCATGTGCGATCAAACGTCGCAATATCCGAGTAATTCGAGGTCGTGAAGTGCTCGGGGATACTTAAGGACACCGTCGCTGTCGGATTGAAAGACGCGAAGAGAACCCATGCCAGTGGGACGACAAAGGAGATGCCGATCAGAGCAAGGATGGTGCTCGAAATCAGACGGGCGGTCTTTTCTCGCGGGTTCGCGACGGAGGGGATTTCTTTGCGCTGCGTAGCCATTAGTCCACCTCCGGCTTGAGAGCGCGGATGTAGACCAGAGCGAAGAGTGCTTCCAGAACAATGGTCACGGTCGCGATCGCTGTTCCATAGCCAATCAGGGAGTTCTTAAAGGCTTCTTGGTATGCCATGACCGGGAGGGTCGTGGATTGAGTGCCCGGGCAACCACCCGTCATGACCCAGAGAAGCGTGAAGACGCCCAGGGTCTGAAGGGTTGTCAACAGAAGGTTGGTTGAGATAGAGCCCTTGATCATGGGCAGGGTGACGAAGCAGAATCGCTGCCAGCTTCGGGCACCGTCGACCTTCGCGGCTTCTTGAATCTCAGGCGGAACTTCGGCCAGCGCGGCGGAGTGGACCATCATCGAGAAGGCTGTTCCGCGCCAGATATTCGCCATGATCACGGAGAACATGGGGAAGGTCAGCAGCCAGGTTGTTCCGCCGAGGCCGATGTAGCTCAGCAGCGTATTTAGCGTTCCGTCGGTGGAGAAGAAGGCGTAGAGCGCGAAGGCTGCGACGATCTCCGGCATGACCCACGCGATGACAACGACGCCGCCAACCAGGGTGGAGAGAATCTTGGGGGCTTTGCTCATGAGCATGGCAAGGGCGAGCCCCAAGATATTTTGACCGATCACCGCCGAGGCGACAACGAAGATGATCGTCAGCAGGACCGCTTTCCAGAATGCTCCACTGGACAGCAGATCCGCGTAGTTCTCGAGGCCGACAAATTCAGGATTTGCTGCTTTGTAGCCCGAGAGGGCGGCATTGGTCAAAGACCCATACACCGAATATGCAATGGGACCTACGAGGAACACCGCCATGAGGGCAACTGCTGGAAACAAAAGACCCATTCGGCCCGTCTGGCGGGCGGCGCGAGAAAGTAGTGTCTCGCGTCGCCCGCCAGGGGTCGCAGTGCTCTCGGTCCCCACACGAACCGAGGTGGACATGTTTACTTCGCCGCTTCGACGTTCTTTTCGCCGACGATCTTCACCAGGCCCTCGTCGTAGGCCTTTGCGGCCTGCTCGGGGGTCTGTTCCTTCGTCACCACGGATTCGGTGGCCGTCTGGATATTTGTGGAGATCTGCGGGTAGTCAGGAGTTGCGGGACGGAAGTGCGTGTATTCAACAATTCCTGCGAAGAACTTGAAAGAGGGGTTGGCTGCGAGGTACTCAGGGTCAGAAACGATGTCCTTGCGGACTGCGATCGCAGAGGTTGCGATGGAGTACTGCAGGGAGCCCTTCTTGTTCAGCGCAGTCTTGACGAAGTCGGCTGCCAGTGCGGGATCCTTGGTTTGAGATCCGACAGAGAGAACCCAGCCACCGGAGAGAGTGGTGAATCCGGGTGCCTGTCCCTTCTGGGTCGGCATCTTGGCGAGGCCGATGGTTTCTTGCCATTCTGCCCACTTCGTCGAGTCCTGCATCCACACGTAGGGCAGCCAGGAACCATCAATATCGATGGCGAGCTTGCCCTTGGGGAGGAGTTCGGTGGACACGCGGGTGCCAACAGCCTTGTCCAGAGCGATGTCGTTGGAGGGGGTGAGGCCCTCTGAGTATGCGGTCTGGTAGAAGGTCAGAGCGTCCTTGAAGCCTTGGGATCCCGTGACCCACTTGTTGGTGTCAGTGTTGTAGAGGGTATCCTGGGTGCCGTAGAGCAGCATCTCAAAGCCCTGCATGCTGGTCTGTTCGCCACCTGCACGGCCCGCGTAGATGTTCATGGGGATGACGTCGGGCACCTTTTCCTTGATGGTGCGCGCAGCAGAAAGCAGGTCATCCCAGCTCTTGGGCTGCCAGTCAGTGGGCAGTCCGGCCTGCTCGAAGATCTTCTTGTTGTAGTAGATACCGCGAGTATCGGTACCGAAGGGAACGCCGTAGAGCTTGCCGTCCAGGCCCTTTGCGCCCTGGATCGAGCTTTCGGGGTACTGGCTCCACTCATCCCAGTTCTTGACGTAGTCGTCAATGGGGGCCAGGTATCCGGCTGCCGCATCGCTCATGACCTGGAAGGTGTCTTCGTAGATGATGTCGGGAGCCTTGGACTTCGACTTGTTCATCAGCGCGAGCTTGGTCATGTACTGATCGGCGTCCGCTGAACTCTCCTTTGATAGTTCTGTGACTTCCTGTAGGCGGGCGGTGGCCACACTGCCGTTCCCGCTCCCCCTCATGCCCCTTTGACACAGAAGTCCTTATGTGAACTGTATTACTACGTAGAAAGCCAATTCCAGACTCCCCGGATTGCACTTTGGTTACGAAGAGCACAAAAGATGCTGGATGCACCCATCAAGGGCACTGAAATGAATAAACGCAGGTCAGCGCGTATATGAATGCACTAACGGGCCGCCGAGTTTTCTTTCACGAAACGATCAATCAGCAGGTGAATTTCATGCCAAGTCACCGATCCCGGCATCGACAAAGAACCGTGGAAGGTCCCAGCGAACATATGCATTTCTGCGATGCAACCGGCATCAACGAGGCCTGTCGCCAGCGCGATTCCCTCATCTCGAAGAGGATCGACGGGGTTGACAACGATGAGCGCGGGCGGGAAGCCTTCTTCCCTGAACTCTGCGCTCGGCTTCGGGAATGCCGCCTCGATGAGGCGCAAGGGAATTGTTACTTCTGCATCCAAGGGAACACCGAAGTAGTGACGCCAGGCTCCGGCCGCCGCGCGACGCGTCCACACGGGCCCCTCAGCGAAGAACCTGCTTGAGGGGGTCGACAGGGTCGGATCAACACAGGGCTCAAGCAAGATAATGCCCCTGATCAGGGATGCAATTCGTTTGTATCGAGCCGCGATTGCCTCATTTTGCGCCTTTTGCAGGCCGAGTCCACACAGGCGACTCACCATGGAATAGGCCAGTCCTGCTCCCGCTGAATCCCCCAGGATGAAAGTTGGACGCTCGTGCCCGAAGCGCTCAAGGGCCTCGGCAAGGGCGGAAATACAGTCGTCGACGGGGATCGGGAAGGGAAATTCGGGTGCGAGGCGGTACTCCGGAGAGACGACGATCGCACCGAAACGCGTCGCAAGTTCATCATTCTTCGCGTCATCAAAAGCGGCGCGGCCTGCCACGTACCCGCCTCCGTGGATCGAAATGATCAGGGGAGCGTCCTCAGCCAAATCGACAGGAATGAAGGTGCGTCCGCGCGCGCTCACTTCGACTCTGTTGTCGGCTTCGTGCGGATTTGCCAAAAGGGCGTCTCCCCCGGCGCGCATTGCGGGCAGGTCCCACGTTGTTTGCTCGGGGGTTTCAGCGATGATCGGTGCGAGTTCGGGACGCAGGTAGATGGGATAGGTACTCATCGTTCCTCACTTGCTCGGCGCGACTCGGGTAAAGAATGCGTCAACGGCCGCGTAGAAGGGGGTGGGGGTCGAGTGGCGCACGCAGTGACGTGCGCTGGGAATGAGGAGAGTTTCAACGGCGGCGTTCCCCATTGCGTTAATCTCTTCAATCCCGCCGGACCCGATCAGCACGTCGTCGCCATCGCCGGTAATGAGCAGGGTTGGCACCGAAATTGGGGCGAGGATTTCTTCGCGGCTTCGGCTTCCGCTGACGACTCCTCGGGCAAGGAAGTTGCAGTCGACTTGGGCTTTTCCTTGAGCCCAGCCGCCGGCCTCGGAAGGGCTCCACTGGGGGTAGTCCTTGAGGAGGATATCGATTTCGCGTCCCATCCACTGCGTGACTTCGTTGCAGCGCGCGACCCGGTCTTCGGCGGACGCGCGGAAGTGCTCGCGCTGGGAGGGGGTGAGGAGTGCGGGGTCTTCCAGCACCAGGGCGTCGACGGGGGCGAGGCCTCGTGAAACGACGTCGGCCGCGGTCGCTCCGCCCATTGAGTGGCCGAGGAGTGCGACGAAGGGTGCGGGTGCGGCTTCTTCGATTGTGCAGATTAACGAGGCCGCGCTGCTGACGAGCGCTTCGAAGGGGTCCTCGAGCTGCGTGGGAGTAAAGCGCGGGGAACAGCCGTGTCCGAGGGCATCGATCAAGACGACTTCATAGTCGCTGGACCATCGAGCGGAGATATCACTGAGGGATGCGGCATTGTCGGTCACGCCGTGAAGAGCGTAGATGCGTCCCTTTGCGGGGGTACCTGAAATATTCGCGGCAAGGCGCGCCGGGGTCATTGCTTCTCCTCCATGAGCATCCGCTCCGTATGCAGGAAGCATACAGGAAGTTTGCTGCTAATCTATGGGTACGCTCCACACACTCAATCATTCTGACCATCACGGAGGATGCCATGGATGAGAGCAAGATCGAAAACGTCATGTCTGAGCTGCTTGGCGAGGGCTACCGAATTGTCAGGGATAACGGCGAGTTGTCCCCGATGATCGAATGGGTCGACTGGGCGGGCGATCCCGACGACGAGGACGACGAAGAACGCGTCGAAGTGAACTTCGCCGACGGAACGATGGAGACCTACCCCATGGGCGTTCAGCTTCGTCAGATCTGGCACGAAGACGCGGAGTAAGAACAAGCAGCGACGGCGGCCTTTTTCTGTCATGCGAAAGGTCGCTGCTACCGCTCAGAGAGGTGACACCTCGCTGAGAGCAAATGCCTCAGTCATCGCCTTTCCTCCTAATTGATTCACCGTTGAAAAACTTCGACGATAGCCGGTTGGCTGCACCAAACCACACACTCAAGATCAGCTACAAGCCCTTGTGGGATACGCTGATCGACGAAGGGAAGCGCAGATAAGACCTCTAGGAGCATGCAAAAATCTCCACCCCCACGATCGCTGAGCTCGACCAGGTTGAGAATGTCACGATTACAATGCTTGTGCGCACCTGTGAAGTCTTGAATTACCAGCTATTGGAAATCCCAAGCTGATTCCACCTACACAATCGTCGTAACAAAAAGGTTTGGATGACAGATTATGGCAACAGATAAAGGCGATGAAATGACTCTCGAGCGAACTCTCTGGGAGACCGCCGAGTCGATGCGTGCCAAAGGCAATCAGGAGGCATCCGAGTACAAGCATGTGGTACTCGGGCTCGTGTTTCTTAAATACGTCTCCGACAAGTTCTACGAGCGGCGCGAAGAGCTCACCCAGGAACTGATGGACGAGGGTATCGACGATGATCAGATCCCATCATTCTTGGAAGATCGGGACGAATATTCGGGTAAGAACGTCTTCTGGATTCCTGATGGCGCCCGCTGGGAGCAGCTGCAGGCCAAGGCTAAGTTGCCGGGAATTGGCCAGGCCGTTGACGAGGCGATGCGACTCATCGAACGTGAGAACCCTACACTGACGGGCGTCTTGCCGCGCAACTACGGCCGCGAGGACCTCAAGGACGAGATGCTCGGCGAGCTCATTGACCTCATCGGCTCCATCGGTTTCGGTGCGGACAGTGATCATGGGGCTGACGACATTCTCGGCCGCGTCTACGAATACTTCCTTGGCATGTTTGCCGGGGCAGAGAAGGGTAAAGATGGCGGCGAGTTCTACACGCCGCGCAGCGTGGTAAACCTTCTCGTCGAAATGCTCCAACCTTTCTCCGGCCGCGTGTACGACCCATGCTGCGGCAGCGGCGGCATGTTTGTACAGTCAGCCCGCTTCGTGGAAGCTCACGGAGGCAATCGCAATCAGATCTCGATCTTCGGACAGGAAAAGGCAGCTTCTACGTGGCGGCTTGCGAAGATGAATCTGGCTCTCCGTGGCCTCGAGGCGAATCTGGGCCCCCGAGATGCAGAGACGTTCACGGAGGATCAACACCCTGATCTGCGCGCGGACTTCATCATCGCTAACCCACCCTTCAATCTTAAAGGCTACTGGTCGGCAGTCTTGGAGGATGATCCGCGCTGGGTTTACGGCACCCCAAATGATTCCAACGCTAACTACGCGTGGATCCAGCACTTCCTCTACCACCTTGCTCCCTCAGGGACAGCCGGATTCGTTATGGCGAACGGCGCGCTTTCCTCCAATGCGAATACAGATGGCACCATCCGCCGCGCTTTGGTGGAGGCGGACGTGGTCGACTGCATCGTGGCCCTCCCCGACAAGCTCTTCTTCAACACAGGGATTCCTGCGTGCCTGTGGTTCCTCTCGAAGAACCGGCACGGTAACGGCCACCGCGACCGCCACGGTGAGGTGCTCTTCATCGATGCTCGCAACATGGGTGAGATGATCACCCGTGCGCAACGCCAGCTCACCGAGGCCGACATCGAACGCATCGCCGGCACCTACAACACGTGGCGCTCGCGCGACGCGCACGAGAACTACGAGGACGTGGCCGGATTCTGTAAGGCAGTCACCCTCGAGGAGATCCGCGACAACGACTTCATCCTCACCCCGGGACGCTACGTCGGCCTCGAACAGACGGAGGATCCCAATGCCGAGCCCGCCGAACAGAAGATCGCTCGCCTCACCGCCGAGCTCCTCGCCGAGCTCGACCGCAGCCACGAACTCGAAGCTCGGATTCGAGCAATGTTGGAGGGAAGGTCATGATTAGCACCTTCGGCGACGTGTTTGAGGTTGACCCCAAGATAAAGATTGCGAAGAATAGCGACGTGCCATTCGTCGAAATGGCAGATATCGAACCATGGGCCCGCACCGTAGGATCGAAAGGGACAAAAAAGTTCGCAGCTGGGTCAAAATTCCTTGATGGCGATGTACTTGTAGCGCGAATAACACCCTCTCTAGAAAACGGAAAAACCTCAATCTACCGAGCCTCGCGGTCAGAAAAATCCGCTCCAGCAGCTGGATCTACAGAGTTCATCGTTGTTCGTGGTATCGAAGGTAAGAGCTTATCTGAATTTGCATACTACCTTCTGCGCACAACAGACCTACGCTCGCATTTGATCGCAAATATGAACGGCAGCTCGGGCAGGCAACGGGTTCAGTCTGACGCTCTGCGCAACTATGTCGTGGACCTGCCCTCATTGGAGGAGCAGCGGCGGATTGCTGGGGTACTGGGCGCACTGGACGACAAAATCGAATCTAACCTGCGAACTATTTCTCTTTCAGAATCGCTCATTCTGGCTCATTTTTCTCAGCTTTTCAATAGTGGGCACGTATCTGCCGGCACTGCGCTATCGGACTTGATGGAAGTCAACCCTCGATACTCATTGAAGAGGGAAAGCCTTGCCATAAAGGTCTCGATGCAAGATATTCCCTCGGATTCTCCTGTAATTAACACCCACTCAGTGATGCCAGTAGGTGCCGGAAGTAGGTTCTCTAACGGTGACGTGTTGTTCGCACGCATCAGCCCTTGCTTAGAGAACGGCAAGACCGCAGTCGTTGACTTCCTCAGCGGCTCCGAAGTTGGGTTTGGATCGACGGAGTTCATTATCCTCTCGCCGCGGGGAGAAATCAGCACCACATGGATCTATGCTCTCGCACGAGAACCTAATTTCAGAGAGGCCTGCCGGCAGGCTATGAGCGGCTCGTCAGGCAGACAACGTCTTTCAGCAGACTTCTTCAGCAGGTACACGATCGCTACACCGAAGGAGTTCGATCTTGTCGCTTTTAACAAAGCAACGATGCCGCTGCTAACTTTGATGGGGGCGCGACGTGATGAAAATCAGAGACTCGCGCAGCTTCGCGATGCTCTGCTACCTGAGCTTATGAGTGGGCGGATGCGGGTGGATAAGGCTGGGTGCCTGGTCAGTGAAGCCCTAGATGAGGAGGTCGCGGATGTCTGAGAACAAACACGTGGAGGTCTCCGCCTCGCAGTTCCTCGTCTTCACCAGTGAGACGAACGGGACGATCGAGGTGCGCTATGAGGACGGCACCATCTGGCTCAGCCAGAAGCTCATGGCTGAGCTGTTCGGTGTTTCTGCGCCGACCATCAATGAGCATCTCGCCAACATCTACGACTCCCAAGAGCTTGTGAGGGAGGCAACTGTTCGGAATTTCCGAATGGTTCGAACCGAGGGGTCACGGCAGGTCACGCGCGGCATCGACCACTACAACCTCGACGCCATCATCTCGGTCGGCTACCGGGTGAACTCCATCCGTGCCACGCACTTCCGGCAGTGGGCGACCAAGGTGCTCAGAGACTTCACACTGCGCGGCTACGTCATCGATCGTGCGCGCATGGAACAGGGGGAGATCCTCGGAGTGGACTACTTCGAGCAGCTCCTCGAGGAGATCCGGGAGATCCGTCTCTCCGAGCGGCGCTTCTACCAGAAGGTGACCGATATCTTCACCACCGCTGTCGATTACGAGTCCTCTTCGCCGGTTGCAAAACAGTTCTTCGCCACCGTGCAGAACAAAATACACTACGCGGTCCACGGTCACACCGCCGCCGAACTCATCAAAGAGCGTGCGGATGCGTCCCAACCGTATATGGGTCTCACCTCGTGGAAGAACAGCCCAGACGGCAAAATTCTTCGGAGCGATGTCACCGTCGGTAAGAACTACCTCACTGCCGATGAACTCAAGGATCTGGGCCGCCTGGTGGAGGCATATCTTGATCTGGCAGAATCTCGAGCACGCCGCCAGATCGCCACCACAATGGAAGACTGGGTGGAATTCCTCGACCAAGTTCTCACACTGGATGCACGCGAGATTCTCGACAATGCCGGGACCATCAGCAAGAAGATGGCTGATGACCATGCCCTGCGGGAGTTCGCGGTGTTCCGTAAGGTTCAGGACGCCCACTACGTCTCCGACTTCGACCGCTTCACCACTGAAGCAGCCAAAGCCATTGGTCCAGGTAATGATGATGCGCACTGATCGCTTCGATGAGTCGACTGTGGAGCAGGCGGCGAAGGAGTGGCTTGCTGAGATTGGTTTCCACACGGGGTATGCGCCCGTGGATGCCGCGGTGGACGATGTCAGGGATTCCCTTGGTGACTGTATCCTGTGGAGCCACGTGGCTGACGCACTCAGCCGCCTGAACCCGAGTGCTGATTCCGACCTTGTTGGTTCTGCCGTGGCGCGCATCCAGCGCGCCGAATCACAGGACGTGATGAGTGAGAACCAGCGGTTCCACGAGTTGATGGTGCGCGGCGTGCCGGTTGAGACCACCGGTGAGGACGGCAGGCCCACCACCGTGCGCCTGCGGCTCGTGGACTTCGATACCCCGGGGAACAACGACTGGCGGGCGCTCAACCAGTTCACCATTATCGAGGCCGGCCACAACTGCCGCCCCGACGTTCTCGTTTTTCTCAACGGCCTGCCCGTCGGCCTGTTGGAGCTAAAGAATCCGGCTGACGAGAACGCCACTCTCCGCAACGCCTGGAACCAGATCCAAACCTATCGGCGTGAGATCCCCAGCGTCTTCATTCCCAACGTCGTCACAGTCATCTCTGATGGCACCAGTGCGGCGATGAGTTCATTCACTGGCGGCTTCGAGCACTATGCACCGTGGAAGACCATTGACGGGCGCGACGTCATCACGAACCGGCCTGCCCTCGAGGTGCTGCTCAAGGGCGTGTTCGCACCCGAGCGTTTCCTCGACATCCTGCGCAACTTCGTCGTCTACTCTGACGAGGCGGTTACCGACCAGGCGACCGGGCAGCGGCGCCGCGCCATCATCAAACGCATCGCGAAGTACCACCAGTACTGGGCCGTCAACGCCGCTGTGGAGTCCACGGTACGTGCCGCCGGCCCCGGTGGGGACAAGCGTGGTGGCGTGGTGTGGCACACCCAGGGCTCCGGCAAGAGCTTTGAGATGGTCTTCTACGCCGCCAAGCTCATGCGTGACCCGCGCATGGCCAACCCCACCCTCGTGTTCATCACCGACCGTAGCGACCTTGATGACCAGCTCTACGGTGAGGTGTTCGCGCCCGCGCAGATCCTGCCGGAAACCCCGGTGCAGGCAACAGGACGAGACGATCTTCGTCGGCTGTTGACTCGCGCCTCGGGCGGGATCATCTTCACCACGCTGCAGAAATTCGCGCCCGGCCAGGACGGTGACGCCAACCCGGTGCTCACCGACCGCCGCAACGTGGTCGTCGTCGCTGATGAGGCACACCGTTCCCAGTACGGTTTTGAGGAAAGCCTCGACAGTCAGGGCAGGTTAAAAGCCGGACTGGCCAAGCACCTCCGTGACGCCCTTCCGGGAGCTACCTTCCTCGGCTTCACCGGCACCCCGATCGAGACCAATGACCGTTCCACGCGCGCTGTCTTCGGGGACTACGTCGACGTCTACGACCTCACCCGCGCAGTCGAGGACGGAGCCACCGTCAAGATCTTCTACGAGTCCCGCCTGGCGAAAGTCGCCTTTGATGACGAGCAGCTCAAAGATCTGGACGCACTGGTGGACGAGACCACTGAGGCGAGCGAGACAGAGTCTGAGCAGGCCAAGAGCAAGTGGTCTCGCCTCGAGGCTCTCGTCGGTGCCGAAGCGCGGCTGGATGCGATTGCCGCCGACATCGTCGCCCACTGGGAGAAGCGCCGCTCCTCCATGGCCGGCAAAGCAATGATCGTAACGATGAGTCGGCGCATTGCCGTTGCCCTCTACAACAAGATCACGGCTTTGCGCCCCGAGTGGCATTCCGATGATATCGACAGAGGCCGTATCAAGGTCGTGATGACGGGCTCTGCTGCTGACCCCGCCGAGTTCCAGCCGCACATCCATTCCAAGGATGAACGGCGTGACCTCAAGCTCCGGGCGAAGAACCCTGATGACGAGTTGGAGATCGTCATCGTTCGCGACATGTGGCTCACCGGATTCGATGCACCGTCCATGCACACGATGTACGTGGATAAGCCGATGCAGGGCGCGGGCCTCATGCAGGCCATCGCCCGAGTCAACCGGCGCTTCAAGGACAAGCCCGGCGGACTCATCGTCGACTACATCGGCCTGTTCTCCTCCCTCCAGCAGGCACTGAGCGTGTACTCACCCTCAGACCGTGAGCAGGCGGGTGTGCCCATCCAAGAGCTCGTCGATGTCATGCTGGAAAAGCATGACGTGGTGCGGGGCATGCTCCACGGCGTCACCTTCGATTCCTCCCCGAACCTGCCAGCCAAGGAGCGTCTGTCGCAGTACGCCGCCGTGCTTGACCACGTCCTGTCTGACCCTGACCTCACCGCCAGGTACAACGACCAAGTGCTCGCCCTGGCGAAGGCGTTCGCACTCGTGGCCTCACGCCCCGAGGCTGAGGCCATCCGAAACGACGTACGCCTGTTTACTGATGTGCGCGCCGCAGTATTGAAGATACTCAACCCCGACTCAGGTGAATCACGGCGCGGGGGCAGCAACCTTGATACCGTCCTCGGGCAGATGCTCAATGACGCGGTCACCGCAGACCAGGTCATTGACGTCTTCCAGTTCGCCGGCATGGACTCCCCGGAACTGTCCCTGCTCTCGGATGAATTCCTCGACTCCGTCGCACACTCCACCACTCCCAACCTTCAGCTGGGACTGCTGAGGCGACTGCTGGGGGACCAGATCCGCACCGTCAGCCGGAAGAACCTAGTCAAGGGCCGCAAGTTCTCCGAGATGCTCAATGATGCCTTGACCCGCTACACCAACCGGTCGCTCACGACGGCAGAGATTATCGCTGAGCTGGTCAGCCTCGCTAAGGATATGCGTGCAGACCGTGAACGAGCCCAGCAGCTGGGACTGAGTGAAGCGGAGATCGCCCTCTACGACGCCATCATCCAAAACGACTCCGCTATCCTCGAAATGGGCGACGAAACCCTGAAGATGATCGCCCGGGAACTGGTAGCCACAATCCGCTCATCTGCCACCTTGGACTGGACGGTCAAAGAATCCGTGCGTGCCCGCATGCGTTCACGGATCAAACGGCTACTTGCCAAGTACAAGTACCCGCCGGATAAGCGTGAACAAGCCGTACAGCTCGTCATCGAACAAGCAGAACGCTTAGCTACCGAAGACTGGGAATAAGTGCGAGCCACACCCCCATAGATCACGCCGAGCCGATAGTCTGCCACGCCTCAGGGAGGTGGCACCTCGCTGAGAACAAATGCCTCAGTCTTCACGGTGCCCATAGTTTATGGGGTTGACGGACTGTTGATACTTCGGCAGCCCGTCGACTACCAGCAGGTACGACTCCATGACAAGCTCGCGGATCAGTTCGTCGTTAATTCCCGGGCCCGGCATGACGGTGATCCAGTGTTTTTTGTTCATGTGGTAACCCGGAGTGATTGATTCATAGCTTTCACAGAGTGCACGAACGTCTTCCGGATCGGCTTTGAGATTCACCATCCTCTTCCCGCGGACGGTTGAGATCATGAACCATTTGCCGCATACTCGCGCGACCTCCCATTCCTCGTTGAAGGGATAAAGCTCGCTGGCGGGCAATTCAAGTGCAGCGTCGACGACAGCCTTCCACAACTGTTCATCATCTAGGTCGGCCTTCATGAGGACCCCCCATTCACTGCGTCTTCCGAGTAACAAAAAGCGGCCCGCAAGGGGCCGCTAGCGGAGCGGGCGACGGGAATCGAACCCGCGCTGTCAGCTTGGGAAGCTGAAGTTCTACCATTGAACTACGCCCGCGAAGCGCCGAGCACACAGTCGGTGCTACCAACGCAACTCGTTCATCATAGCGGCTCGCTTGAGTTCAGTCCAAAGCTTCCGACATAGACTATGAGCTGTGACTTCACCCAACCCTCGCCCCGTCGTTGCCGCTGCAATCTTCGACTGCCTCCCCCACCCAAGCGCGCTTTTGTGCGCCTCGCGCTCCTATCCGGAAGATTTACGAGGCCTCTTCGAACTCCCCGGCGGAAAGGTTGAGGAAGGCGAAGACCCCGTGCACGGCCTCGTTCGCGAAATCGACGAGGAACTCGGGTGCGCGCTGGTGGTCGACCAGCCCGTTTTCTCCCCCGAGGGTCCATGGTGGCCAATCCTTGCGGGGCGCGTCATGGCGGTGTGGGGATGCACGCTTGCGAACCCCGACCAGCGGCTCACTCCCGGGCGCTCCCACCTGGAACTGCGGTGGACCCCTCTTGACGAGGTCCTTGATCTTCCGTGGATTCCCGTAGATCTTCCCATCGTTCAAGCTGCGATTGAGCAGTACTCTTCTGCGGCTACCTGTTGATGGGTATCGTCCACACACCCGATTTTGATTCAGACACTTCTGCTTTTTCTGTCAGAATAGATACATGCCGAAGATTATTGGGGACTCGCTCGCCGACCATCGAGAGCTCACGCGTAACCGCCTTTTCGATGCGCTCGCAAGCCTGCTCGCCGAGCAGCCTTTCGATTCAATCTCGATGTCCCAAATCGCCACGCGCGCAAAAGTTGGCCGCACAGCGGTCTACAACCACTTCCCCGACAAGGAAGTCCTCCTCCTTGAGTTCATGCGTCGCGTCACCCTGCAATTCTCGCAACGCCTCGAAGAGGCGATCGCACAGCTCAACGATCCCCTTGCCCAATTGCGCATCTATATCCGCGCACACCTGGAGATGACGACCCGCTACCACCTGAATTCGACTTTTAACCTGCGCACTCAGGTTTCGCGCGAGAACTCCACGCACCTGCACGATCACGCAACAATCATCTCGACCAGGCTCCTGGAAATCCTCGGCCGATGCATGGAAAGCGGCGTAATCCCGAAACAAAATCCCCACGCACTGATCCCTCTGATCCACTCATGCTTGGCAGGCAATCGCCTCCCCGCAAATCCCCAGCAGCGTGAGGCGACGATCGCCACCGTACAAACCTTCATTCTTCGAGGCGTCGGCGCGGATATCCCCATTACTTCCTCCGCGCAACGTTCCTCCTCGGTTGAGAACGCCTCAGAGGACGGTGCAGATGGCAGAGAAACAGCCGGAGATACCGCCTACATGCGTTGCCCGGTCAGCGCATGAGCATTTGTGATCTGGCAAACTCCTATAGGATCGTGGAATAAGTGACCGGCACACGCCGTTGAGCTAAACATAACCCGGGGCGTGTGCCCCTCACCGAAAAAAGGAGTACCCACATGAGCACGATCGCGCTCACCTCGGAAAACTTCAACGAGACCATCAACTCTGACAAGATCGTGCTGGTGGATTTCTGGGCAAGCTGGTGCGGCCCGTGCCGCCAGTTCGGCCCGATCTTCGAAGCAGCCTCAGAGCGTCACGAAGATGTTGTTTTCGCCAAGGTTGATACCGATGCCAACCAGGACATCGCCGCAGCACTGGAGATCGCATCAATCCCGACTCTGATGATCTTCCGCGAAGGCGTCCTGATCTTCCGCAACTCCGGCGCGATTCCCGGAGCAGCCATTGACGACCTGGTTTCCCAGGCACAGGCCCTCAACATGGAAGAGGTCCACGCAGAGGTCGCGAAGCAGGAAGCTCAGAACGACTGACCTCACTCAGTACTGACTTCGTACGACAGATAAGTGGTGGGGACGGCCAAGCCGTCCCCACCACTTATTGCTTACCTAGGAGCGCATCCGTTGAGGCGGCACCCACGCAGTACGCGCAAGAACCCGGCTCGTTCGACATGCTCTAGCCCTGTAGCTCAGCAGCAACCAGCTCTGCTAGCTGAATGGCATTCAAAGCCGCTCCCTTGCGCAGGTTATCGCCACTCACCACGAAAACAATGCCGCGGTTATCCGGAACGGCCTGGTCCTGGCGAATACGGCCGACCAAGACATCGTCTTCACCGGCAGCCTCAAGCGGGGTCGGGACGTCGACGACGCGAACGCCAGGAGCACTGTTAAGCGCGGCCACGGCCTCGTCGCGAGAAATCGATGTGGGGAACTCGGCGTGGACGGTCATTGTGTGTGCGGTCAGGACCGGTACGCGCACGCAGGTACCACTCACAAGCAGATTGGGAGCATGCAGGATACGACGCGATTCGTTACGGAGCTTCTGCTCTTCGTCGGTCTCGAAGCTGCCATCGTCGACGATCGAGCCGGCCAAGGGCACAACATCGAAAGCGATGGGGGCGACGTAAACCTGGGGAGTGCCGAAATCAACGGCGTGTCCGTCGGTGGTCAGGCCCTCGAGGTTCTGATCGACGGTGCCGCGAACCTGATTGAGGAGCTCACGAACACCCTTGAGTCCCGAGCCAGACACAGCCTGGTAAGAAGACACGGTCAGACGCTCAATACCGCCAGCAGCTTGCACAAGCGGCTTAATTGCAGGCATGACGGCCATGGTCGTGCAGTTCGGGTTGGCAATGATGCCCTTGGGGCGGTTCGCAACGTCTGCACCGTTGACCTCAGAGACGACCAGCGGGACCTCGGGATCCTTGCGCCATGCGGAGGAGTTGTCGACGACTACTGCGCCGGCCTCGGCAAACTTCGGCGCGTACTCGCGCGAGGCCGTGGCACCCGCGGAGAAGATCGCGATGTCGATCCCGGAGAAGTCAGCGGTCGCAACGTCTTCAACGACGACCTCCGTGCCCTGCCACGGGAGTATCGAACCCGCCGAGCGAGCGGAGGCAAAGAAACGAATCGTTTCAACCGGAAAGTTTCGCTCTTCCAGGATCGTGCGCATCACGCGACCAACCTGGCCCGTCGCACCGACAACAGCAACCGTCAAACCAGCCATTTTCAGCCTCTCTTTGTGTAAATACGCGTTCTCAGCGGCCCGTGCCAGCGTAGACAACGGCCTCGGAAACTTCGGCGTCCATGCCGAAAGCGGAGTGGACAACTGCAACCGCGCGGTCCAGGTCGTCCAATCGAGTCACGATCGACAGGCGGATCTCGGAAGAAGAAATCAGATCGATGTTGATTCCTGCCTCGGAGAGCGCGGCGAACAAGCGCGCGGCCACGCCCGGGTTGGTACGCATGCCGGTACCCACCAGCGAAAGCTTGCCGATGTTCGGGTTGTAACGCACCTCCTTGAAGCCGATCTCATCCTTCGCGGACTCCAGCGCATCGAGCGCAACCTGGGCGTCGGCCTCGGGAATGGTGAAGGTGATGTTCGCGCGGGTCGGATCGGCGACGGGGATGTTCTGGACGATCATGTCAATGTTCGCGCCCGCAGCGGCGATCGTCTGGAAGACCATCGCGGCGCGGCCGGGGTGGTTCGGAACACCGGCGACCGTGATCTTGTCCTGTCCGCGGTCGTGGGCAATTCCAGAGATGATGGGCTGTTCCATCTGTCCTTCTTTCGGGTCGAGGAATGCTGCGTCAGGGACCAATCCCTTGAGCTCCGGCGAGGCCGGGCGGTCTGAAATCCAGGTTCCATCCTTCTCGGAGAAGGAGGAACGAACGTGCAGGGGAACCTTGTAGCGACGGGCGAATTCGACCGCGCGCAGGTGAAGAATCTTTGCGCCATGCGCCGCGAGTTCCAAGGTTTCTTCCGTTGAGATCGAACGCAGGCGGTGTGCTTTGGAGACAATTCGCGGGTCTGCAGAGAAAAGGCCATCGACGTCGGTGTAGATCTCGCAGACGTCAGCGTGCAGGGCAGCCGCAAGCGCAACCGCGGTCGTATCGGAGCCGCCTCGGCCCAGGGTCGTCACGTCCTCATCATCAGAAATTCCCTGGAATCCGGCGACAATTGCGACCTGTCCTTCCGAGATCGCGCGGGCAATGCGCTCGGGAACCATGCCGGTGATCTGTGCGCGGCCGTACGCGGAGGTCGTGTGAATGCCTGCTTGCGCGCCGGTAAAGGCCTGCGCAGGAACTCCCAGCTCATTGATCGCCATGGACAGAAGAGACATGGAAATACGCTCACCGGCGGTGAGAAGGATGTCCATCTCACGTTCGGGCGCATTGTCTGTAATCTGCGCGGCAGTATCTAGGAGTTCGTCGGTTGTATCGCCCATTGCGGAGACGACAACGACGAGCTTGTGTCCGGCGTTTCGAGTGTCGACGATGCGTTTTGCAACGCGTTTGATCGCTTCGACATCGGCTACGGACGAGCCTCCGTACTTTTGCACGATGAGCGCCACGAGTAGTCCTAACTGTCTGTGTTCTGGTTTCCTTCCCTAATCGTGGCGAAAGTTTGGGGTTACTGCGACTTTTGACCAACACGTGAACGTTTGTACCAATTTGTAAACGTAACTTACCGCACATACCAAGGTCTTCGGGGCATGGGAGAATAGTGTGAGCTCGGCTCCCAAGAAAGGAACGCACGATGTCACACACGGTTTACGGCACTCCTGTTGTTCACGGAGTGTCCTACGCGCCGATCGTATGGACATCACGTCACCCCCTCCCCCCAACAGAGTTCACCGAGCTTCCCCCCACAGAGCGCGCAGCATGTGCCGCGCATTTGGAAGAGATCTGCCGAAGCGTCGGCGATGACCTCTTCGCCCAGTCCGAACAGGCCTACGGCGATGTCTCCGACGTACTCATGATGACCGCTTCCCTTGCGACCGATCCCAGCTGGATTGCGGAGGCACAATCGTGGATTTATTCAGGGGTTCCTGCTCCTCAGGCGGTTGTTCGCGCGACCGAAAAGTTCACCGAGGTTTTCCGCGCTTCGGGAGGACTCATGCTCGAGCGCGTGGCGGACCTTAAGGACGTGCGCGACCTGATTCTTGCCCACTTAGCTGCTTCCTCAGGTGACGAGGCCAGCGATGCGCGCGTGCATGCGCGGAAGGTGCAGGCGGACTCGGAAAGCCCTTATATTCTCTGCGCGCGGGATTTGTCGCCTTCCGATACGGCGCATCTCAACCCTGCGCACTGCGTGGGAATCGTGACCCAGCTGGGTGGCCCCACCTCGCACACCTCAATCATCGCTCGCCAGCTGGGGATCCCCTGCATCGTGGCGGCTCGTCGCATCAACGAGATCCGCACGGGCGAGTATGTACTCATGGATGCTTTTGTGGGTTCCGTGACCACCGGCGTTCCCGAAAATGAGGCTCGCGAGGCCGTGGAGCGTGACCGCCGCCGCGCGGAGGCCACCCTCAGGTGGGCACCGCCTGCACACACCTCAGATGATCATCCCGTGCGTTTGCTTGCAAACATTCACGACCTGGCTAGCGCACAGGCCGCTGCTCGTTCTCCGCTTGCCGATTCGATCGGGCTTTTCCGTTCAGAAATTGCCTTCCTCAACGCGCAAACCGAGCCTTCCATTGAGGAACAGACCGAGTTTTATTCGAGTATTTTCCAAGAGTTCCAGGGGTATTCGGTGTGCGTGCGCACGCTGGATGCAGGCTCAGACAAGCCGCTGGCCTATGCGACGATTCCCGGCGAGGAGAACCCAGCGCTTGGCGTTCGCGGGATCCGAACCTCGGGCCCGCATCCGCAGATTCTCCAAAACCAGCTCGAGGCGATTGCTTTTGCGGCGATGTGTCAGCGTGAGACTTCGGTTTCGGTGATGGCGCCGATGGTGTCAACGGCTGCCGAGGCCAAGTGGTTTGTCTCGTCGGTTCGCCAGCTCTCCGAGCGTTTCGAGGTCGAGCTGCATGCTGGGGTCATGATTGAGGTGCCCGCGGCGGCGCTAATGATCGATTCAATCATGGAGCACGTGGACTTCGTGTCGATTGGTTCGAATGACCTCACCCAGTACACGATGGCTTCGGACCGCCTCTCACCGGACCTTGCCGAGTATTCCGATCCTTGGCAACCCGCGCCTTTGCGCTTGATTGCGCAGGTTGCGCACGCTGGCCTCGCTCATGGGGTGAGCGTGAGTGTGTGTGGCGAGGCCGCGGCTGACCCGCTGCTGGCCTGCGTTTTCGCGGGTATGGGTGTGCCCGCGCTGTCGATGCCGCGCTTGGCTATCCCCTCGGTGGGCGCGCAGCTTGCTCAGGTGAGCTTGGCACAGTGCCGCTTGGCTGCTGCTTCAGTTGTCGAGGCCGCTGACCCGGGCGATGCGCGCTACCGCGCGCGCACTGCGCTCGAAGTGGAGTTCTAAGGGGAAGCAAGGATCTGAAGTACTCACTTCTGGTTACGCAGCTACCTGGCTGAATCTGATCTGGACGATTAAAAAGTCCGGTTCCACTCTTGAGGTATTCCGAGGCTCGGAGTTCGAACCAATGGGTTCTGCAGAAATTCCTCAACAAGAAGCCTCGAAACTTTATCCGGCCATGTAGTTCCCGGAGACGTTACTCTCAGAAGATGCGACATGACGACAATCGCACCAAAGATGCGTTCGCTTTGTCGTGCTGGGAGCGCAGAGAATTTCGTTTGCGACTTTAACGCCGAAGTGGGAGCCGGGGTAAACGATTTATTCCACAGTCGACCGTGATGTGCGCATGTATTCCGTATGATTGCAAACTGTTCGAGCCACCGTGCTAGTGGTGATTGTTTCTTTGCTTTTTCCTGCTGATTCCGCGACAAGGAATTCAGATTAATTCGTATCCCCAGACTCTCTGCAATCGTTTGTTGGTCCCGAACACGCATCCCGTCAAACATTCGCGATAAATCACTGAAATCAAGGACCTCAGCCAATACCCAAAACGGAAACTGAGAATTATAGACATCACAATAATGTTGGATTGCTTCGCTACGCATACGCATACGCGAAATCCGTTTATCGGCAGTTTCGAGCCACTGCTTATGTCGAAAGGTCGGACGAAAATTAGCAGAATTTTGATAGAAAACCGGATCGGTCATGCATAGACAGTCCCCGATTCTCGTCCGCATTGTCGTTTCAATACGCTCAATCGCATCGAAAAGGAGGGTACGTAGCTTTCGATCGGCCTCATACAATGCGACTACATCCGCGAAAGAGATTCCATTGTCGAATTCATCGAGATGTGTACCATCATCGTCAAGTTTCCGAGCTGGATACCAGTACGCTGAGAGCCGGTAATAGCTAACATTCGAGAGCCATTGCCACGCAAGCTGCTCATCAACTTGCATGCCGCGTTCGCGTAATGTCTCTATCTGTTCGCTAATCGTCGTTGCCGGCTTCAGTTCCTTTGACATCGAAGACATCCTTGTCATTCGCTGATAAAGATCCAGCCCACTCTCAACCATATCGGTTGAGGCGGGCTGAACGATTGATTACAGAATATCGAATTTATACCATTCTGTCATTCGCTTTTCGTATAAATTGTGCAGGTCACAATTCCATCGCCGGCAGGATCACCGAGAAAGTCGTCCCGTGTTCACCGGGCTTAGCTTCGCCTTCGCACACGGTATCCACATCCACCCGGCCGCCCAAGGCCTCGGCGATCGAAGAAACGATCGACAGCCCAAGGCCAGACGATCCCTTCCCCTGACGCGAGCGCGAAGTATCGCCTCGAACGAAGCGATCAAAGACGGTAGCGCGCAACTCGGGCGGGATACCCGGGCCGTCATCGGCAACACTCATGCGCACAAACCCCGGTGCGGAGACCCCGCCGCCGATCACCTGCACGCCAACCTTGACGCGCGTGCCCGCGGGAGTGTGGATTCGCGCGTTATTCACCAGGTTTGCAAACACCTGACGAAGTGCAGATTCATCACCCGCAACCGTGCAGGAGACGCAGTCTTCGTCCTCGTCATCGAACTGAGGAAGGTCCAAGACCCACTCGTGATCCGGGCCCGCCGCGTGCGCATCCGAAACCGCGTCAATCGCCAGAGGGATCAGGTCGACCGGATCACTGGCGAGTTCTCGACCCGCATCCAAGCGAGCCAATAGCAGGAGGTCTTCAACCAAACCGGACATGCGGGCAGACTCTGAGGCAATGCGCGCGAGCGCAAGCTCCTCATCCGCGCTTCCCTTTTGCAGAAGCTGCGTGTAGCCCTGAATCGACGCCAATGGAGTGCGAAGCTCATGCGAGGCATCGGCGACGAACTGGCGCAGGCGCTGCTCAGATTCGGCGCGGGCCTGAAGTGCCGTTTCAACATTGTCGATCATCGTATTCAGGGCGTAACCAACATCGCCGACCTCATCACCAGGCTGGGCGATGGAGTAATCAACGCGTTGGAAGTCCTCAAGCGTTGGAGTAGCAATCAGGTCCTTGGTGCCGATGCTTCTCGCGGTCGCCGCTACCTCACCCAAGGGGAGCATTTCCCTGCGAATCCACTTGCGGCCGATGAAAGTCGCACCGGCCATCACGACCAGAGCGATGACACCTTCAAGAGCCACCAACATGATCAGCGTCGAGTTATTGGCCGCCAAAGACAGGCCGACGACCAGTGTCCGTGACTCTGATTGACCGCACATGATCCTGAAAGAGCCAAAATTCGTCAGGCTGACATTGTGCCCGTGTCCATCACAGCGCAAGGAGAGAATCTGCTGCTGAGCGGCGGTATCGAGCTCCACCACATCAAATTGCTTGACGACACCTGAAACGATCTCATCGTCGTCTTTGATGAGCTGCAACTGGCCTTCTGAAAAACCTGGGCCTCGCAAGCCGCGCGGTCCGTGTTCGCTTGGCGAAGCGGAGGAACTTGGGGAGTTCGACTGTGATGGACCGTGGTCATCGTCGTGATCATCCTGGTCGTCCTGTGACCCGGCCGTTGGAGGCGGGGGTGGGGGAACAGGTTGCTGCAAACTGAGCTCTGCGTTCTTTTCAAGCCTGCTGAGCATGGATTCGAGCGAACTATCGATCTTGGAAGTCATCCACGAATGCATTGCATGCGCCGAGGCAGCAAGCATGGTGACCAACGCTAAAGCGACAGCTGCAGCAAGAAAACGACTCAGGCGAACAGTGAGAAGACGAGATCGCTTGCGCTTTGGCTGGGGAGCACTGTGCTTGGGAGCGCGCGCTTGCGATTCGGTATTCGAAGCTTGGGGGGCAGAGCTTGTCATTGGCGCTCCTAGGAGGCGGGCCTGAGGATATAACCGGCTCCCCTGACCGTATGAATCATGGGGTCACGCCCAGCGTCGATCTTCTTACGCAAATACGAAATGTAGAGCTCGACGATGTTCGCCTGGCCACCAAAATCGTAGGACCACACGCGGTCGAGGATCTGCGACTTCGACAAGACAACGTTCGGATTTTCCATGAAGTACCGCAGCAGCTCGAATTCGGTGTTCGTGAGCGTGATAGCTTCACCACCACGTGCAACATCATGCGAGTCTTCATCCAGGGTCAGGTCACCAACGGTCAGAACACGTTCAGCGGTAACCGAAGCCATTCCAGACCGGCGAAGCAGGGCGTCGATTCGTGCGGTAACTTCATCCAAGTCAAAGGGCTTCGTCACATAGTCATCGGCACCGGCGCGCAGTCCCGCAACACGATTAGCAACCGCGTCACGTGCCGTCAGGAACAGGACCGGAAGATGGGGCTTGCGCTTTCGCAGGTGTTCCAAGGTTTCCATTCCATCCAGGCCCGGCATCTGGATATCCAAGACGACGACATCGGGGTCAAAAGTATCGGCCTTATCCAAGGCTTCCCAGCCATTGGCTGCGGTCTTTGTCTCCCAGCCCTGGTGCCTCAAGGCCGATCCCAAGAGCTCAGCGAGGACGGATTCATCGTCGACGACAAGAATGCGCGCGGGCGTCCCATCGGGGCGGATGAAGTTGGATTCTGAAGTACTCACGTCAAGATCCTTTCACAGTTTCCGTCGACGTTCAGGACATATTGCGTCGGCCTTCCATTGCCCGGCCTAGGGTAATGGAATCCGCATATTCGAGGTCGCCGCCCACGGGTAGCCCCATGGCCAGACGCGTTGTTGTCACGCCAATAGTGGACAGGGTTCTGGCCAGATACGAGGCCGTCGCTTCCCCTTCGATATTCGGGTTCGTTGCGATGATGATTTCTTGAACGACACCGTCAGAGAGACGCCCCAAGAGCTGGCGAATCCTGAGTTGATCAGGGCCAATTCCGTGGATCGGGTCAATGGCTCCACCCAGCACGTGATAGCGACCGCGGAAAACCCGAGAGTTCTCAATCGCCTGAATATCCTTCGGTTCCTGCACGACGCAGATAATGCTGGGATCGCGGCGCGGATCGCGGCAAATCGAGCATTCATCGTCTTCGGTGAGGTTCCCACACACCGAGCAGTACTTGACCTGGTTTCGCACCGCGTTGATCGCGGTGGTCAAGCGCTCGACGTCCTCAGGTTCGGCCTCGAGAAGATGCAAAGCCATGCGTTGTGCGCTCTTTGGCCCAACCCCGGGAAGCTGGCCAAGTTCATCAATGAGATCTTGAAGAGCTCCTTCGTACACGCGTCACCACCCTCCCTGGTCGTCGGTCTTCTGCTCAATGATGGTTCCGCCCAGAATATCCAAAACCGCGGGAATCCCGAAGAGATTCGACTCGGACATGTCCTCATCATCGATGCTGGCACTGTCGTCTTCTGCAGCGGACACAGTGGGCGCTTCGAAGGGTTCATCCTCCGTTTCCGGCGAGGCTTCTTCTGCGTCGCTCTCATCCGTTTCCTCACGCGCGGCAAGCGCAGCGAAGCGCTGCGAAGGCAAGGGAGTTACCTCTGCAAAAGCAGGAACTGGGGGCGCCGATTCCTCTTCTTCAGGATCAAAACTGGGCGGCTGAATGACCGCCTCACTCCATCCCGCGGTCGGCTCGAAAGACTCTGATTCGTCTTCGTCGTCTTCAGGCTGATTGAGTGCACTGTCCTGAGGGGCCGCTAGCTTTGCCGTTGGCTGTGACACGGGCTGCGAGGCAGCAGGCGCTTCGAATTCTGCACTCTCCTCTTCATCGGTGTCTTCGCCGGGATCAAAAGGGGGCGGCTCCTGGGTGCGCCAATCGTAAGACGCAGGTGACTGCGGGTCGTAGGGCTGCGTTGCGTCAATTGGCTGAGCTGGAACACGCAATCCCTGCGCGGGCGCGTTTTCCGGAGCGTCCGGAGGCGTTGCAACCTGCCAAACGGGGGCTTCCTGCGAGGCCTCGGCGCGATGCTCAACTTCGCGGCGCTGCCCGCTGCGCTGGGGTGCCGACTGCTGGCCAGCTCCCTGCGTGGGCGGCGTAGCTGCGGCATGCGCGTTGGCTGAAGGCGTTGAAACCGCCGGGCCACCACCTGCTTGTCCAACCTGTGCGCTGACATTCAGGCGAATACCGAGGATGTCATAGATTGTTTCTTCAACAATCTGGGCCCGGCCACCATTGGTGAAGCTGGCAACCATACCCTGACTGGGGAAGAGCAGTACCAATTGATCCCCATCAACGGCACCCAATTGTCCATTTTGCGAGAGCAAACTCCACACAACCCTGCTGTGGGTCGCGAGGCGTTCAACGACATCGCCCCAACGCTGGCGGATGAGGTCAGCACCTGCAGCTGCTCCAGCAGAGCGACTCGGGGCCGGCGCGGGAGTAGCAGCGGGGGTGGACGCAGAGGCCTGCGCGGGGGCCTCGGGCTGATACGAATCATGCTTGGGCGAGCGCTGCTGGGGAACCGGAGCATGCTGTTCGGCCTGACGCTGCGCTGCCTGAGGCGCAGGGCCATCTCCCCCACGCTGCGCCGGGTGGGCAACTTCCCAGCCACCGGAAGAAGCAGGGGATTCCGCGCGAGCTTCGGGAACGGACTGCGGCTGAATCTGAGTCTGCGGCTGATCCTGAGGAGCGCCCTGCTCCCCACTCTTTTCGGCCTTCTTTCGAGCCAAGGCCTCCCGCGCTTGGCGAGCACCAAAGGAACCCGCACCCGCAGGCTTTTCTGCAGGCGCCCCTCCCCCAACGAGGCCAACTCCGCCAGAAAGCGGACCAGAGCCTCCACCGGACTGCCCTTGCGCGGACGCAACGTATCCGGCATCAGATTGTGCGCTTGGGGCGGGTACCAAGATTCGGCCGATCAAGAGTTCAAGTTGAAGTCTGGGCGAGGTTGCGCCCGTCATAGAACGCAAAGCCTGATCGGTCAGATCAGCGGCGCGCGAGAGTGCCTGAGTACCCCAGTTCTTTGCCTGGATGCTCATGCGTTCAAATTGATCGTGTGGGGTACCAACCAGAACATCACTGGCCCCGTCACCCGCGACAGCGATGATCAACAGGTCGCGCAGACGTTGGAGGAAATCCTCAACAAAACGACGCGGATCATGCCCCGAGGACACCATTTTTTCAATGACGCGATACGCTGCGCTTCCATCGCCACCGGCAAGAGCATCAACGCTCTCATCCAAAAGCGCGGTATCCGTGTAGCCAAGCAGTGCAACTGCGGTCTTATACGCGATTTCGCCATCGATTGCACCAGCCATGAGCTGATCCAGCACGGATAGCGAGTCACGTACAGAACCACCACCGGCGCGAATAACCAGAGGCAAAACACCTTCACCGACGCGGATGTTCTCCTCATCGCACAGGGTGTGCAGGTAGGGCTCCAAGATATCCGGTGGTACCAGGCGGAAAGGATAGTGATGCGTGCGGGAACGAATGGTTCCGATCACTCGTTCAGGTTCGGTTGTCGCGAAGATAAACTTCACGTGCTCGGGCGGCTCTTCCACAAGCTTGAGCAGAGCATTGAAGCCCTGGGGGCTGACCATGTGGGCTTCGTCGATGATGAAGACCTTGTAACGGTCACGCACCGGCGCAAAAGTGGCGCGCTCACGTAGGTCACGCGCATCATCCACACCACCGTGGGAGGCGGCGTCGATTTCGACAACGTCGAGTGATCCCGGACCACCAGTTGCCAGTTCACGACAGGACTCACACTGGCCGCAGGGAGTGTCCGTTGGGCCTTCAGCGCAGTTCAGGCAGCGCGCCAAAATACGCGCAGAAGTTGTCTTGCCGCACCCACGAGGGCCAGAAAACAAGTACGCATGATTCACCCTGTGGGCGCGAAGAGCCGCACGAAGAGGTTCGGTCACGTGTTCCTGACCGATGACCTGTTCGAAGGTATCGGGCCTGTACCGGCGATAAAGAGCTGTCGTCACACTTGAACTTTACGGCCCCGCGCGCTCATTTGCGTCCTGTTTTCGCCCCAAGCCGCAAGAAGACCGTAAAAATCATAAAAGTGGAGGCCCAAGTAGTTTCCTACTTGGACCTCCACTGACTCACGTCTATGCCACCGACTCAACGGCGACGCGCATTAGGAGATGCGGCCTCGGCGACGGAGTGCAAGGAGCGCACCACCGGCGACCAGCGCAGCAGCACCCACACCCAGGACCCCGGACTCAGCGCCGGTACGCGCCAACTTCGAGGGCACAGCCTTCGGGTTCGACTGCTTAGCGGGCTGCGGAGCCGGAGGAACTTCCTTCTCCATGTATCCGAAGTCAACGTTCTCAACGGTCGGGTTCGACTCACCAAGTTCGATCAGCTCGGACTGAGAATCCTTGAGCGTATCGGGATCAAGAGTGACCTCGAGGCCGTTCAAGACACCGGTCGTATCAACCTTCACGCGGTACTTGCCATCGGGCAGGTGCGAGAACTTGTATGCGCCGTTGGAATCCGTGGTGGTGGTCTCCACGACGTTTCCGTTCTCATCGAGCAAGGTCACCTTGACCGAGGGGAAGCCGGGATCGCTGGGATCCTTGACACCGTTGCGGGCCTCGTCACGGAAGATCGTGCCGCTGATCGAGTTGTTCTCGATGTAACCGAAGTTCACACCGCTTTGAGTGCGGTTCGCGTTGTTCAGGGAGATCGTTCCAGAGGTCGAATCCGCGACGCCGTCGGGATCCTCAGTCTGGTCCAGGCCCTTGAGCGTTCCGGTCGTATCAACCTTGACGCGATAGTCACCAGCGGGCAGCTTGGAGAAGCTGTATGCGCCGTTGGCATCCGTCGTCGTGGTTGCCACAACGTTGCCCGAGGCATCAACCAGGTTGACGGTGACGCCCTGGAAGACGGTTTCGCTTGCGTCCTTGGATTCGGAGCGGTTCGAATCGCGGTAGATGTTACCGGCGATCGAGTAGTCCGGAACGTAACCAAAGTTCACACCGGACTTCTTCGGGGTGGCCTCGCTCAGAGTGATCTTTTCCGAGGCGTTGTCCTTCGTCCCGTCCGGATCCTCGGTCTGCTCGGTATCCGTGAGCGCGCCATCCTTGACAACCTTGATGGAGTAGTCGCCATCGGGCAAGTTGGAGAAGGAGTAGTGGCCGTTGGCATCGGTCGTCACGGTCGAGATAACGGTGCCGTCCTTATCCAGCAGCTGAACGGTGACTCCGGTGTAGCCCGGCTCGTTGCCGTTCTGGCTACCATTACGCGAGTCATCGCGGTAGACGCTTCCCTCAATAGTGTTGTTGGAAACGTAACCGAAGTTGATGTTCTCGTGGATCGGATCCTCAAGCTTGAGCGTGTACACGCCGGAGGTATTGTCTGCGGTTCCATCCGGATCTTCGGTCTGAACCAGGTCAGCCAACGCTCCATCCTTGACGACGCGAAGCTTGTAGTCGCCCGCTTCCAAGTTCTGGAACTTGTAAGCGCCCTGTGCATCGGTGGTCGTGGTGTCCACAACGTTACCTGTCGAGTTCAGTAGTTCGACAGTCACGCCCTGGTAGAGCTTCTCGCCAGCATCCAGCGCCTCGGAACGGTTGCCATCGCGGTAGCCCGTGCCCTTGAGGGTGTAGTTGGTTGCGAAGCCGAAATCGACCTTGTCCTTGGAGGGGCTGGCGTTGTTCAGGGTGAACTGTGCAGTCGAGTTCTGGGTCTGCTCCAGTTTCTTGAGCAGGTCTGACTGCTCAACGTCCACAGAGTACTTTCCTGCAGGCAGCTTGCCGAAGGAGTAAGAACCATCGGCCGCAGTCGTGGTGGTGGCGGCGATGTTTCCATCCTTGTCCAGCAGGTTGACGGTGATCCCGCCGAATCCCTGCTCGCCCGTACCCATCGACGAGTTACGGTCCTTGTCGTAGTAGACCGAACCCGTCACGGTGTAGTTCTTTGCGTAACCGAAGTTCACATCGGCGACATCCGGATCATTACGCGTGAAGGTAATGGGGTTGGACTGCGAGTTTGCCGCACCGCTGGGGTCTTCGGTCTGCTCGAAGCCATCGAGCTTGCCCGTCGTATCCACCTTGACCGTGTAGGTACCGTCCAGCAGCCCGGGGAAGTTGTAATTTCCCGAGGCGTCAGTGGTGGTGGTTGCAACAACGTTGCCCGAGCCGTCGACCAGGGTGACAGTCACGCCAGAGAGGTTGATGTCATCCCCGTTCTTCGTCTTATCGCGGTTTTCATCCTGGTAGATGTTGCCCGAGATCGCGTGTTTCTTTACGTAACCGAAGTTCACGTTCTCACGAACGGGGTTGTCCGCGTTGAGTGTGATTGCACCGGAGGCATTGTCCTTCGTGCCATCAGGGTCTTCGGTCTGAGTCAGGTTGGCGAGATCGCCATCCTTAACAACCTTCACCGTGTAGGTGCCTGCGCCAAGCTTAGCGAAGGAGTAATTACCATCCGCGTCAGTCGTAGTGGTGGCAACAACTGCTCCGGCTGCGTCCACGAGGTTCACGGTCACACCATTTAGGCCCTCTTCACCGGCGGTGTAGGACGAGGAGTCATTCTTATCGAAGTACACCTTGCCCGCGAGGCGATGCTTGACGGTGATCGACGTGCTTGCCTTGTTGTTGTTCAGGTCGACGTCGTAGGGAGGCAGGTCCTTGAATTCGACGTTGTTGGTGATGGTCTTGCCATCGGTTCCGTCATTCAAGCGAACTGTCACGTACAGCGAGGCGTGGCTTCCCGCGGTCAGGTCGCCAATGGTCCACACTCCGCTATTCACGTCGTAAGTACCGGCCGCAGCACCGGCCTCGCACGCATCCGGGGTACCCGACACGTAGCCGGTGGGGCACATGAAGGATTCGGACTTCACGAAGGTGACGCCGTCAGGCAGCTTCTCCAAAACCTTGGTGTTCGCGGACAGGCCCTGCCCCGTGTTTGCGGCGTCGATGCGGAAGGTTACTTCATCGCCGGGCGAGAGAGCCGAGGCATCGGAAGTAACGCTCTTGTTGAGTGCCACGTCGAAGGCCGAGGCGATGGCGACCTTGAAGGGTTCGCTCGGGAAGACCGCCTGGTTCGAGGAAGCCTGGGTTGCTGCGATTGCAACCGATTCGTAGGCCACACCATTGGCGTTATCGGGAGCTTTAATCGGGACGATCAGGGGGATCGATGCGCCACCCTCGATCGGGGTGGTCTTGCCGTTGATGTAGATGCGGTAGGACTTGACATCGCTCCACGAAGCCGGGTTCGAGGTCCAGTTGTTATCGCATCCAGCAGGTCCGTCAGCCTTGGCCTTTCCGCGTTCCATAACCTCACCACGGCAAGGGTTGTACGAGGTCGAGTACTCGATGCTGACCTGAGAGGGGTCAATTCCATCTCCGGCTTGAACCTGGATCGGTCCGGTCATGATGGGCGCCCACTCGGAACCACGGCTTGCACTAGTGCGAACTGCCGTGTCGCCGACGTGCGGCAGGGTGCCGTAGACGGTCATATCCGACAGGTTGGCGTTACCGGTGTTGGTCGGGGTAATGCGGAAGGTGCCGTTTTCACCCTGACGGATCAGTGAGGTGCCGTCGTTGTACTTCATGTACACCGAGCCGGGGACTGAGCCGAGGCTCTCAAGGACGACGCCTGCTGCAGCCAGCTCGTTGACGCTCATGCCTGAGGTTACGGGGCAGACCTTATCGGTGACAGAGCCATTGGCATTGATGTCGTAGATATCGGTAGTGCCCGAGTAGAAGCAGGGATCAGCGTTCTGGTATTCGCGCTCTGCAGGGGAGATGAATGCCTGGTTCGTGTAGGTTCCGGGCTTCATCTTGTTGGTGACGAGGCCTCGCAAGGTGACGCCTGTAGCGTCAACACCCTTGAAGCCGGGCCACGTAACGGTCACCAATTGGCGCGAGCATCCGCTTGCGTCCGTGACCCAACGCGAGGAGTCGACGGTTGCGTTGAAGCCTCGTGGTCCACCTGCAACCGAGTTCTCGACATAGGTCATGCCACAGGGAAGGAGGTCGGCAATGATCGGCTGAGCCGGTGCAGACATCGTCCGGTTGTTGGCAATGATGGAGAAGGTCACTTCCTGGCCCGAAGCTGCTTGAGAGTTCGCAATGGTCGACTTTGCGTTGTAATACGAGGGACGCGAGGTCTCAAGCAGGAGGATGTCACAGAGGTTATCCGCCGGAATACCAATGGACTGAGTCCCGTCTTCGGACTTCATCGACAGGTCGGTCACACAGTTCTGGACGCGAACCCACGAGGGATCTGTTCCGGCCTTCCATGCATTTGAATTCGTGTCGACACGAACGTAGTCGGCTCCGGCTTCAGTCGTGGGCGTCTTTGCGTTGATCTGACCCTGGACGATGAAACGTCCGTTTTCCGAGGGGTTCAGGGTCTGCTTGTAGTGGAACTTCGTGATGTATTCGTCTGCTGCCAGACCTGAAGCGTCAAACTTCTTCGAGGCCGTCAGGGTTTGCGTTCCCGTGTTGCCCTTATTGGTCCAGTAGGTGAATTCGACCGGAGAAGTCGTGTTGAGTTCTGCCCCGCGAGCAAACATCAGAGGGTTCGCACAGTCGGTTGATCCATCAGTTGGCGAGGTCAGTGCGCAGCTGAGGTAGTCGGTGTATTCAAGAACAATCGGCATGTTTGAGGTGTTGCTGTACCAGTAGAGTCACATGCCGTTTTGACCGCGCTTGAACTGTTGCAGGGCATTCTTGGAGAAGGTACCGCCATAGGTGACCCTGTCGGCAAAGTCGTGTGAGACCGAGGAATTAGCGGCTGCGGTCTTCGTGGGATCACCGTAGGGGCTACCCGTAACGGTTGCGGTATTGGTAACCGTCGTATCTGCGCAGGTCGTCGGGTAGTTGAGCGTGACGTTGATTGTCAGAGTCACGACATTCGGAACCATTGTTCCCAGATCTCAAGTAAGGGAGTGTGTCGCTGCGTCGTAGGTCGGTTCTGCTCCAGTGAACTCAGATCCATCAGTTGAGCCCTGGGAAGTTGCGCTGACGTAGACAGCACAGCTCGGCAGTTTATCGACCAGCTTCGTGTTGACAACCGCGAGCTTGCCGCGGTTCGGACCAAGCGTTCCGGAGGTAATCGTGGGTGTCAAGGAATAGGTAACGTTGCTACCCTTCGGGCCGATCGCGGTGGGCTTCTTCTTTGTCAGAGCAAGAGTAGTTTCCGCGTGGTTAGTAACCTTCGTATCGTCGGTCACCGTCGTATCTGCCGAAGTAAATGAAACCTCGGGCGACACTGTCGACTGATCAGGAGTGTAGCTGTTCGGCATTTCGAAGGTGATGACAGCTTGGTAGGAGTTACCCGCGGGAATACGTCCCATGTTGTAGGTAACGTAAGCGTCGGTGGTAGCTGTTCCCCGAGTGATATTCGCGCTCACCGCAGGCGTTCCCGAAGCAGCAGTTGCTGCAAGGTTTGCTGCAACTGCCTTATCGACGGCATCGCCCGCCTGGTTCACAGCATGGGGAATGCGCACCTTAATCACGGAGTCCACGCAGTCCTCGGTCACCGAAGTACACGACCATGAGACGGTGTACTTCTGGGTATCGTCGGAATTGTAGGAAGTCTTTTCCGGGGTAATGCTGACGTTGAGGACGGGAGTTGCGGCGCGGCTGGGGTTATTTCCCAGTCCAAAAACCACGAGGGTTGCGACGATCAAGACTGACAACATCTGACCGGCGCGGCGCCAGATAGAGCGCGAACCGACGTTATGCACTGTGTTCTCCTGTTGAAGGTAGAGATGGATCAGGTCGATTCAATTTGTAATAAGGTGACACGTATATACGGATTCACATTTGTATCGACAAATAACTAGTGACCTGCGCACACACCAAATACAAAAGAACCCCCCGCGTACCCGGCAGCGCACCCTTATCCTTGCTGCATTCCTGCCCTGGGGAGGTTCGGATGATACCGTCACGCGGAGGATCCGGGAATAGTCTACACGGAGCATAGCTTTCGCGGCGACCCGTGGTAACAAATGCAGTCTTCCTCCCAGTTTCTTAGGCCTCGCAAGCCACATATTTCGACAGCTCACCCGCTCGATATAAACTTGTATCGAATGAGCGCATCCCCATCATCGCGTTTAACCATTGAGGAAGAAAGCTGGTTGGAATTTCAATGCGAACCAAACTGACTTGTGCAGCGACAGCACTACTCTTCGTCGCGGCAGTACCCGTCTTTGCTCAGCAGTCGGCGCAGGCCGCCGAGGTCGCGGGTCCCGCCACCTGCTACATCGCAGACGAAAACGAAACCATTCTTGAGCCTCGTCAGGAGTACCAGCCCGCCCCGGGCTCGGCGACACTCCCTTCAATCCTTAGCCCCGTCGTCCAGGGGTCGTACACGCTGCAGATCTCCGCACCTGCCGTGAACTTCGATCCAGACAACCCTGCAATTCACTTCGTCTGCGAGGTCAGGTACTCACACCTCGGACAAGTCCGTCTGGTCGATCCTTCTGGCCAAGTTTTAGCTTCGACGGTCTATGCCAATGATCAAGCGGATCCTTCTCGTGCGGCATCGACCACTCTTCCCCAGCTTCCCAGTGGCTACGAGATCGTTCCTGGTCAGTCGGTTTTCGGCTTCAACGAGGCCGCGCAGACCGTGGACCCGAACAATCCGACTGACGCACGCGCAGTTGGTCGCGATACTGACATCGTGATCCGACAGATCGCAGCAACGCCGACTCCCGCGCCCTCCACGTCTCAGCCTCCGGCACCGACTCAGCCCGCAACTCCAACGACCGAGGCCCCGACTCCGTCGGTGACCGCTCCCACCACACCTGCTCCTGTCTAGCCGACGACTCAGTCGCCAAAGAAGCCTGCACTGGCAAAGACCGGTTTCGAATCAGGAATTTTGGTTGCAGCCGCTCTTGTAGCAACTGCTGGCGGCGCTGCCGTGACTGCTCGCAAGCGTCGCGCCTGATTTCCGAGGCGATATAGAGTTTCCGCCCGTCCGCACACTGCGGGCGGGCGGGGTCTTTCTCTTTCCAAATGCGCTCGTGCTCATTACGAGCATGCGAGTCGAGAGCGATCCGCTGATTCGAGACTATAACCCGCGCGGTAAAATTAAGAGTAGTTATCCCATCAGAGCGACTAGATAGGGTATACCTAATCTATGGAATCGCGTGACACCCCAACAAAGTTTGTTCTTGATGTGGTCGCGCTTTTGGAAGCGTTAGGCGACCGTGAGTATATTCCTGTCTTCTTAGAAATGCTCGAATACGACGGCCCGGACGTAGAGGGTGCGGTCGCTGCGCTTGTCGAGCACAAGCAAGTTAACCAAGATTGGATTGAGCGGCTCGCTGCTTTTAATGACGAGTATGCCGGAGCTTTTGATTTCGAACTCGGAGAACTCCGCGCGGGCTTCGCAGCGCAAAATGCCAATACTGCTGCATAGCTAACTGAACCAACCCTAAACCCCGCCGCGACTTACGAGTGGGGTTTTCTCATGCCACCCGCACCTGCGCAGGAACGGGTTTTCTTATACCCGATCCGCATGGAAGGACACTAGATCTCTTCACCGCGGTATAGGAGCTCGCTCTATATTTTTCACACACTGTGTCCCTCTCGATCCCTGGAGGGAATTTCTGCAAGATAACCGAACCTCAAATTGATGGGGGCGTATTGGGGCCACTTTTAGCGCCCTCAAAGGTACCTATCGGTATATATCGGTTTCAATACCATCAGCCCAAAAACGTTGCAAACAAAGGAAAAACCCCGGGATCCGTTGAGATCCCGGGGACGTACTGCGGAGGATGGGGGATTCGAACCCCCGAGGGCTTGCACCCAACACGCTTTCCAAGCGTGCGCCATAGGCCACTAGGCGAATCCTCCGGAGCGTGAAACACGCACCCCGTAATGCTAGCGGAATTCGCCGAAATCGCGAAATTTTGATGCCAATATCCAGCGTGGAATCCCTCACCATAGGGAATACCACGCGCGTGAATTTCCTACTTCAGCCCACTAAAGGCAAGCATCCAAGCTAAAACCCAGAAGACAATGCCGACGCTGCCAGCACCAATTGCCCCCGTCGCAGCCTTGCGTCCTACGCCGTTCATCGACGTTGACTGCACAAGCCCGATCGTCCCCAAAATGACTGCGATGAATGCGGGAATAAAGAGCAAAGAGAAGCACCCGCACCATGCGGCAGCAGTAGCAACGGAATTCACTTGAGGCTTAGGTGAGGTATAACCGGGCGAGGAAAAGACGTACAGCAGCGCCGGATCATCGCTACCCGGAAAGACCATTTGTTTCTGCTGCGGCTTTGGAGTCTCAAGGTGCGGGGTTGGACCATAGGGATCGTCAATTCCAACGGTTGCGGCCTGAGTTGCGGCACCGTTTTCGCCAGCTTCGCCAGGGGCACTATTTGCAGCTGCCGCGCCCTGCCCGCTGATCCCACTCCCGCCGGGAGCATAGGGGTTTAATGCACTCATCAGGCTCCCTTCATGTTCTTCCTTCCTCAAGGATGCCACATCGAGGGCTTGTGATGTGAGGCGCCACATAGCGAGCGGTTTTATGTTCACGCGCAAAAGAAGGCTATGATGGTGTTCCGACCGGTTTCGGCCCAGACCTTTTAACTGATCGGAGATTTAACAGCATGTCTGTTGCACAATCTGGATTCTTCCGCTGGAAACTTCATGGCGATGGCACCAGTATTGCTCCCGGGGACGTAGTTCTTCCCGGCGAACGTCTTTCTTGGCCTCGAACAATTGGAATTGGCGCACAACACGTCGTTGCAATGTTCGGGGCAACTTTTTTGGTTCCCTTGCTCACCGGATTCCCGCCGTCAACGACGCTGTTCTTCTCGGCAATCGGAACGCTCCTCTTCTTCCTTATCACTGCAGGACGACTCCCAAGTTATTTGGGGTCGTCCTTCGCTTTAATTTCGCCGATCATGGCCGTCTCCGGAACGCAGGATCTCGGTCCGAGCTTCGCTCTGGGCGGCATCATTGCCACCGGCGCAACCCTGGCTCTCGTCGGCATCATCGTTCACTTTGCAGGTGTGCGCTGGATTGACGCCATCATGCCCCCGACCGTCACCGGCGCGATCGTCGCCCTCATCGGCCTAAACCTTGCACCCGCCGCATGGAACTGGGTCAAGACCGGCCCCATCACCGCCGTCATCACGATTCTCTCGATCTGCTTGATCACGGTCCTCTTCAAGGGCATCATCGGCCGCCTCTCCATCCTCTTCGGCGTCCTCATTGGCTACGTTGCTGCAGTCTTCCAGCACGAGGTCAACTTCGATGCCGTTCGCGAGGCCGCTTGGTTCGGTCTGCCGCAATTCCACACTCCCTCCTTCTCCGTCTCCACTCTGGGCCTCTTCGTCCCCGTGGTCTTCGTCCTCATCGCCGAAAACGTCGGCCACGTGAAGTCCGTGTCCGCAATGACCGGCGAGAACCTTGACGATCTGACCGGACGCGCACTTTTCGCAGACGGTGTCTCCACCATGCTCGCAGGTGCGGGCGGCGGTTCCGGTACGACGACCTACGCCGAGAACATCGGCGTTATGGCCGCAACCCGCGTCTACTCGACGGCTGCCTACATCGTCGCAGCATGCTGCGCCTTCCTGCTCTCCCTCATGCCCAAGTTCGGTGCGCTCATCGCAACGATTCCCTCCGGTGTCCTCGGCGGCGCCGGTACCGTCCTCTACGGCATGATCGGCATGCTCGGCGTGCGTATCTGGGTCCAGAACCGCGTGGACTTCGCCAACCCGGTCAACCTCAATACCGCTGCTATCGCACTGATCGTCGCAATCGCAGACTTCACCTGGGACATCAGCGGCATGACCTTCGGCGGTATCGCCCTGGGCACCGGCGCTGCGATCATCGTCTACCACGGCATGCGCGGCATCTCGAAGCTGCGTGGAACCAACCTTGAGCAGGCCTCGCCCGCTTCGGCTCCCGCGGGATCCGAACTCGAAAGCGAACCCTACGCTTCACGGCATCGCTCCACTCAAGCCTGATCGACTCTGATCACTCGGGGCCGGGGTGTTCGAAAGGACACCCCCGGCCCCGGCTTTTACCCACAACGGCCTACACTCACATCCAGTAACTAAACCGGACGTCCGTTACAGTTATGTGCTAGCATCTTCGCATGCGCTCCGAATCGGCCCGAGCTCGTTGGGCCTTCTTGCTGATCATTTCCCTCGGGTTATTCATCGTTGCTGCAGATAACTCGATCCTCTACGTTGCGCTTCCCACCCTTCGAGCCGAACTCCACACGAGCCACCAACAAGGCCTGTGGATCATCAACGCCTACCCCCTTGTCCTCGCTGGCCTACTCCTCGGAACCGGGACGCTCGGAGACAAAATCGGTCACCGTCACATGTTCGAAATCGGCCTGACGATTTTCGGCATCGCATCGGCGGTTGCAGCATTCGCACCCAACGTTGGTGTTCTCATCGGCGCCCGCGCATTCCTCGGAGCCGGAGCAGCAGTCCTGATGCCCTCCACACTCGCCCTCATCCGCCAGACCTTCTTCGAACCCCGCGAGCGCAACACCGCGATTGGAATCTGGGCCTCAGTCGCGACAGTCGGCTCCGCCGTCGGACCCCTTCTGGGCGGCTTCCTCCTGACCCACACCTGGTGGGGCGCAGTCTTCCTCATCAACATTCCGATTGTCATCATCGCCCTTGTGGGCACCTACCTCATTGCGCCGGACAATTTCCCCAACCCCAAGCGAAATTGGGATTTCATGTCCTCCCTCTACGCAACCGTCACCATGGTTGGCCTGGTCCTCACCATCGAAAATCTGGCACACACCCCCATCGACACCACTTTGGTGACAACGGGAATCGTCCTCTTTGCGATCGGCCTCGCCCTATTCGTCCACCGCCAGCGCTTCCTTGACACCCCACTCCTCACCCTGGATGTCTTCAAGAGCCGCCTTTTCACCGCAGGTTTCCTCGGTGCATTTCTCGGAATGTTCGTCGTCTCAGGAATTGAAATCCTCACAACCCAGCGCTTCCAGCTCTCCGCTGGGTTCACCCCACTCCAAGCCGGCCTCGTGACCGGCGCTGTCGCAATCGCTGCTTTTCCCGGCGCAATCTTCGGTGGCCGCTACGTTGATCGCATTGGTTTTCGGACGGTCATCTCGGGAGGCTACGTCATCGCGACCATCGCTGGAATACTTGCGGTCTTCGCCATCCGCGAAGGTTTCTTCCCGCTCTTCATGATTGCCCTGGTCCTCGTTGGTACGGGTACCGGCCTAGCCATGAGCGTCACTTCCACTGCGATCATCGGCTCCGCTCCCGCGCGCCGCACTGGCATGGCCTCGGCAATTGAATCGGTTTCTTACGAATTTGGAACCATGCTCTCGGTCGCCATCCTCGGCTCGCTGATGTCACTTTTCTACACAATCAACGCCGCGCCCGAAGTTGCACATAGTATGGATGCCTCGGCTCATAATCCGGCTCTTGCCCCCATGGCCGCCTCCGCTATCGATACCGCCTACACGTGGACGCTGTGCATCGCGATTGCAGTCTCTTTCACCGCTGCCGTCGTCACCGCCGCGCTTCTCACTGACAATCCGAAGGAGACCAAGTATGCGCACGAGTAAAAAATCCCTGCTCATTCAGGCCGCCCTCGAGATCATCGATAAGAAGAGCCTGGACGCCCTGACCTACGATTCACTGGCGAAGGCCTCAGGAATGTCGAAGTCCGGCCTGCTCTACCACTTCCCCTCGCGCGCGGCGCTGCTGTTGGCGCTCAACGAGCACTTGGCCTCGTCGTGGCGAGCAAGCCTGCTCGAGGCCGCGGGCGCCCCGCCCGAAGAACTTTCCCCCCGCGAACGCTTGCGCGCCGTCGTCGAGGTACTCTCACAAAGCGCAACCCGCGCAGACCTCTTGCTTGCTTTGGATACGCACACCAGCGAAGAAGGCGCCGAGGTGTGGGACAACATTTTGGGCCCCTGGCTGCTCCCGCGTGAGGAAATCCTTGCGGATCCAGACATTTACCTGCTGTACATCATCGCCGATGGTTTGTGGGTCCACGACCACATCAATTCCTACGATCTGACCACCCAGGAACGCCGCGCACTGATTTCTGCGGCTCTGGCCTATCTGGACTCGCTTCCAGACCTTTCGCACGCTCGCTTTTAGCAGCGCGCCAGCAACTTTTACTTCGTCGACTTCACCAGCAGACAGGTGCTGGGGCCTTTGAGGTTGTCGTGGTTCTCCTGCACGCGCTGCAGATCTTCGGCGGTCAGTGCGCCGTTGTAGAGCGAACCTAGAAGAACCGTGACGCCGGGCTCGGTATTGTCGGTCAGTGTCACTCGTGATGAGGGGAAGAAACGCGCCACCGTGTAGGCCTGGTCCACTGACTGCGGTCCTGCCTGAATTTGTGCCGATCCCGCGTACTCCGGTGAGGAGTTGGAGGGGTCAGCGACCTGGAAACCGACGGTCTTCAGCATGTCCGAGGCGTCGCGCGCAACCCCCGAACGCGAGGTTGTGTTCAGTACTTGAACCTTGATTCCCGAGGCCGCAAGGGGCTGGGTTTCTTCGCTGGGGCAGGGGATATCGCCCGCCGAGGCGTACTCGACCTTCGCGGAAAAACCGTTGAGGAAGGGGATGGGAAGGATTCCCGTCAGCACCAAAAGGCTCAACACACTGACACCAGCCATGACTGAGAACACGATCGAGAAGATCGAGTTCTGCTTGAGCTGGCGTTCGCGGCGGTAGAGCTCGCGTCGGGACAGTTGAGGTTGCGGTGCACTCACAGAACTAACCTACTTCACCGACGCTACTTTGTGCACGAATTAGACCAGGAAAATCAGTGTCATCGTGGCAACCAAGGCGATAACAGCGAAGAGCGGAAGGGCTCCCTGCTTAATGGCTGCGCTTCGCTTATCCGGCGAGGTGATGAAGAGGAGCAGTGCTGCAGCGAGCATCGAGCCGGTCCCAAAGAGCATGAGGGCGAGGCCAACGGCCGGGGACGCGAACACGTAGACGAGGACCCCTACGAATACCTCAAGCGCGAGGAAGAGGTTGTAAAAGCCTTGGTTGAAGGCCATTTCTTTCGTGTTCTCAGCCGCTTCTTCACTCATGTTGAAGGTTGCGCGGGTGCGCTCGGAGGTCCAGGAGATTGACTCCATATAGAAGATGAAAACGTGAAGCAGCGCGGAAAGAACGGCAAAAGCCATTGCAACGATCATCATGGGGAAAGCTCCTCACGCATGTTGATGTTTGAGACTCAATGAGTTTACGCCGGATAGCAGTTGTCGGGAGCGCGATATCACGCGCTCCCGACAACCCATAGCCGCTGCACTCAACCCCACTTCAGTGCACATCGCGGCCATTGACACGCTCGGCTCCTCCCCATGACACACGGAGCAACCGAGCTCGTCGTTTTCTAGGCAGGTCTGAACTGAAAAGATTCAAACCCAAGTTTTTCAATGTCGTCGGCCAAGGATTGGACCTCGAGGTCCCAGGCAGCATCCCCGGCGTTAAAACCCTCGGCTGTCCCCAAAGCACGTGCCTGCTGCAAAGCGAAGTGAGTTGCCCCCAGATCCTTTACACAAGAGGCAACCTCGTAACCATCACGAGGCCCATCGGGGTACACCGTGAGGCGCACCTCGTAGGAAACCCCAGAATCGAGGACTTCACCCAAGCTCTCCCACGCTTTCGGCCCCGCATTTGGGCGCCCAGCCACGGCCTCGTAATTGGGACCGGACATCGCCTTGATGTCGATACCGACCCAATCCACAAGGCCGGTGCGTAGGATCTCGCGCAGACGCGCGGGATAGGGACCCGCCGTATGCAATCCAACCTCGAAACCAAGCTCACGCACGCGTTGCATGGCCGGGAGGACGGCCAACTGGCGCGTGGCCTCGCCACCGGAAAAGACCACGCCGTCGAGCAGGCCCCGACGCCGACCCAGCAATTCCTCGACACTCTCCCAAGAAACCACTCCCGGGATTTTTGGGTCGATAATCGCCTGATTGTGGCAGTACGGGCACGCCCAAGGACACCCTTGGGCGAACACTGTCGCCACAAACTTCCCCGGCCAGTCCACGCTGGACATCGGGGTCAGACCCGCGATCTGCAGGTCCGAGGCGGTCAGGGTTGCTAGGTTCATCGCTGGTCCACGGGCGGGAAAGCGCTCACCAGTTCGCCGTGCTCAGATGCTGCGGCCTCGGAGAACATCGTGCGCTCGGCGTACTCGCCCTTCTTGCCGATATTGAAGGACTTCACGGGGCGGAAGTAGCCCATGACGCGGGTCCAGACCTCGCACTCTTGGGCTTCGCGCTCGGGGTGAGCGTGAGCGCACTTCTCGCAGGTGAAGTGTTCGCCAGCAAGATAGCCGTGCACGGGGCAAATCGAGAAGGTCGGGGTGATGGTGATGTAGGGGACCTTGAAGGCGGTGAGTGAACGACGCACCATTTCCTTGCAGGCCGCACCCGAGCTCATGCGCTCGCCCATGTACAGGTGCAAGACCGTGCCGCCCGTGTACTTGCCCTGCAGGACTTCCTGATCTTCCAAAGCCTGGAAGGGATCGTCGGTGTAGCCCACGGGAAGCTGCGAGGAGTTCGTGTAGTAGGGCTGTTCCTCGGTTCCGGCCTGGAGGATTCCCGGGTAGTGCAAGCGGTCAGCCTTCGCGAAACGGTAGGTCGTACCTTCGGCGGGGGTTGCCTCGAGGTTGTACATGTGGCCGGTGGCTTCTTGGAGCTCGACCATGCGCTCACGGATGTGGTCGAGGATTGCGCAGCACATGTCGAATCCCGCAGGATCGGTGATGTCGTAGGCGTCGCCCGAGAAGTTGCGGACCATCTCGTTCATGCCGTTGACGCCGATGGTTGAAAAGTGGTTGTTCAGGTGGCCGAGGTAGCGCTTGGAGTAGGGGAAGAGCCCGTGATCCATGTGGTACTGAATCGTTTCACGCTTTGCCTCCAAGCTTTCTGAACCGACGTTGATCAGTCGGTCCAGTTCCTTGACGAGGCCCTCCATGTCTCCCGCGAAACGGTAGCCCAGGCGCGCCATGTTAATGGTCACAACACCGATGGAACCGGTCAGTTCTGCTGAACCGAAAAGTCCGTTTCCACGCTTGAGCAGCTCGCGAAGATCCAGCTGGAGACGGCAGCACATCGAGCGAATCATGTGCGGGTCCAGATCGGAATTGATGAAGTTCTGGAAGTAGGGCAGACCGTATTTCGCGGTCATTTCGAAAAGGGCCTCAACGTTTTCGCCCTCCCAATCGAAGTCGGGAGTGATGTTGTAGGTCGGGATGGGGAAGGTGAAGACGCGGCCATCGGCATCTCCCCCGGTCATGACCTCGATGAAGGCGCGGTTAACAAGGTTCATTTCCTTCTGGAGCTCACCGTAGGTGAAATCAACAATCTCATCGCCAATCAGCGGGTGCTCATCGACCAGATCATCGGGGCAGGTCCAGTCGAAAGTGAGGTTGGTGAAGGGGCACTGGCTTCCCCAACGCGAAGGCACATTGAGGTTGTAGATCAGTTCCTGCATGCACTGAAGGATCTCGTCGTAGGTCATATTGTCCAGACGAACGAAAGGCGCCATGTAGGTATCGAAGGAGGAGAAGGCCTGGGCTCCGGCCCACTCGTTCTGCAGCGTGCCAAGGAAGTTAACAATCTGACCGCACGCGGAAGAGAAGTGCTTGGGGGGCGCCGAGGCGATCGCGCCGCTGACCCCGTTGAAGCCCTCCTGAATGAGGCGCTTAAGTGACCATCCTGCGCAGTAGCCGGCGAACATATCGAGATCGTGGATGTGAATGTCACCGTTGCGGTGTGCCACGCCCGCTTCGGGAGAATAGACGCGCTCCAACCAGTAGTTCGCAATCATCTTTCCGGCGGAGTTGAGGATCAAACCACCCAGTGAGTATCCCTGGTTGGCGTTTGCGTTGACGCGCCAGTCAGAGCGGTCGAGGTATTCCTCGATCGTTGAGATCGCGTCGATTTCGTAGCGTGTTGAAGGAGACGTAGTCACGATTGACCTTTCAGGCTTACTTGGCATCATCGCTGTGAGGGCACAATATCTAGTGCTTGAGACGAACGCATCCCACAATATCTAGTGGCAATACTGAAGGGGTGGGGGCGACATGCGGAGTGTCGCGACTCGCGCAAAATGCACAATTTACGCGCGGCGGTGCACGCCTCGATCAAAGCCCTGAACAGACTGTGAATAAGTTTTGCGTATTTACTCGCCTGAGAGACGATCAACCTCATGGATCACGAGGCCACCAACCGCAATCACCGCAAAAGAAGAAATCCCCGCAAGCACATGAGCCCTGCGCGGCAAAGCATCCAAGAACTCCGCGTAGGTAATACCCCCGGAACCCATCTGCGCCAAATCATTCGGAGTCAATGCCCACAGGGAATACACCAAGCCCAAGGCAGCGACAATCGCACTCGCAAGCGCAATAACGACCATCGCTTTTTGCACGGGAACCCCGTGACGGGGCCTGTCTTCCAAAGGACACAGGATCAACGCCCAAAAACCGCACACGGCCATCGCCACCAGCACATCTGAAGGACGATGCCAGCCAAACACCATGACGGAAATTCCCACAAGCGAGGTCCACAGGTACCCGATCCACGCCGCTGGGCCTCGGAACCATTCGGGAGCAATCATCACCAAGGCCAGCGCAAGGGACATCGCAACAGTCGTGTGACCCGAGGGAAGAGAATTCACTGTCGCAGCGGACATGTGGTAGTCGGGGCGCTCAATCAGAAGCTTGGCAACCTGGGTCGTCGTATTGGCTGCGATCACCATTCCGAGCGCGCGGCCCGCAAGAGTTGGGCGACGACGCAGCCAGGCAATGACAACGACCACTACCCCGATAATGATCATTGCCGGAACAGAGATGATGTGCGTAACCGTGCGGCCAAGGGAGCCGAGCGGGTCGGCCCAGCGCATTGCTGCTTCCATTGACAAGGTGTCAATTGCTTGGCCCTTGACGGTAAAAATCGCGAGGAAAGCGATGACGGCGCTGAGGAGCGCGCACCCTGCCGCGGCACTGATGCGCCGGAAAAGGCGAGGGCGGTAGCGCCTAGAGGCGGTCTTTGCGGGCGGCGGCGAGGCCGGGCGGTTTATGCGCGCAAATGCGAGACGCGCACCTCGGGGCCCTTCGGGGTGGGCCGAGGCCTCGGGAAGGGTACGTGTTGCACCCTCCCCCACGGATGACGCACCCGTGGAAGGTGCGGAAAAGACTTCGGTTTCACCATTGGTGGAGGGAGTTTCGGAAGGGTGCGACTGACGCGCTGTCATCGGCTACTCCTTCCCTCTAGGCACCGTCTTCGAAGGCTTTATTTTAGTCATCAATACAGGGGTTTATCTATCTGAATGCTTGGTTTTTGCTCGGTTGACCGGGATGACTTTGCCGAATTTTTCCCATCCCTTATCTCGAGCCTTGACCCCGTGCGTCGGTTAAAGTGGAGAAGTCAACAAGCGTGAGTCACGGTGACGAAACGCTACCTTAAGACTCGGATCAGGGGTGCTACGTGTCGCTTTCACCGGTCAACACCGACCGTATTCGCGCGGTTCTCCACGGCCACGATCTGAATTTCGGAGAGTCTTCGGAAGAGGAACTCGCCGTACCGACGCGTAATGCTGTCTATTTTTGGAACACCTCGAATCCCCACATCCTTCAGTTGCGCGCACATTGGCGTGGGATCGCAACCGATGACGCTCAGTTCGCTTCCCTTGTTGAACAGGTGCGGCGCTGTAATTCAACGCGAACCGGCCCGAAGGCGTATCTCGCTCCTTTCGAGGACGGTCGCCGATATGGCTTGATCGCCGAATGCGACATTGTGGCGACGAATGGGCTTTCTGAAGCTCAGCTCGATGCGTTTTTCGAAACCTCGATGTCGATGATGATGGGGTTCTTCTCCGACCTTGAGGAGACTCTCTCCGACTTTGTCACGTGGAACGAGGAGGAAGATCACGCATGAGCACTCTTCCAGGCCCCTTCGCTATCCCGAACGATTCAACGACTCCGTACAAGGTGACTTTTGATCGTCTGATGCGCACTTTGGCCGATCTCCAGTTCCAGGCCGATGTTTTGGCCGAAAACCGGGCTGCCGGCGCGGTCTTCGACGGCATCCCCTTCTTGTTGAGCATGGATTCCGCCGAGCGTTTCTTATCAATCCGCGCGGTGTGGGACACCGATTTTGATGCCGAAACCGCGGGGCAACCGCTTTTCGCCGCCGCAGATTCATGGAATCGTGAGAAATACTTCCCGACCGTGTATTGGATGCTCGACCCCGAGGGCTCCCTTCAGGTGTGCGCAGATTTTGCCGTTGATACCTCCGCAGGATTGTCAGATCAGCAATTGACCGACCACTTGGGAGCCGGTATTTCCACGGGTATCGACGCAATCCGTTACATGCAAGAGGCAGCAACTCAGACTCTTGGGTGGAGCGCTCCCGAAAGTGCTCCCTATACGCAGTCTGATACTGACGTGCCTTTCCCTTCTCAAACTGACGAGGCCGGCGCTCCGCCCGCCCGCTCCGGTGCGGCTTTCGGCTTGGGATGAGCACTCACTCACAAGCCCTTCTTGAGATCATTCGCGCTCGTGGAAATAGTGGTCAATTCGTTGATTACCGTTTTCTTCCCGCGCGCGCGGCTGAGTATGGTTCCTGGCCTGATTGGCTTCCCTCGTCCCTTGTTTCTGCATGGAAGAAACAAGGCGTAGATTCCCCCTGGCTCCACCAGCTCCGAGCGCTCCAATCAATTCACTGCGGTCACGATGTTGTCATTGCGACGGGCACGGGTTCAGGTAAATCCTTGGTCGCATGGACGCCCATCCTCTCTGACCTCCTCAATGCCGAGGTCTCGAGCCGCATTTCCAATATCCACCATCGGCCCACGTGCCTATATCTCTCGCCGACGAAGGCCCTGGCTGCGGATCAGCTCCACTCGCTCAATGAGCTCATTGGGGCGCTCCCTGAGCAGTTGTCTGTCGCGCTTGCTGATGGCGATACCCCTCGCGAGGCCAAGAATTGGGCGCGCGCTCACGCCGACATTGTCCTGACGAATCCGGACTATCTGCACTACGTCATGCTTCCAAACCACGAACGCTGGATGCGCGTGTTGGCATCCTTGCGTTACGTGATTGTTGATGAGATGCACCAGTGGCGCGGTGTGAGCGGAAGCCATATTTCCTTGGTTTTACGTCGACTCTTGCGTATTGCACGACACCTCGGCGCACGCGTTCAGGTGATCATGATGTCGGCGACCTTGTCAGATCCGCAGTCTGTTGCGCAAACCATGATTGGGCGCGAGAAGGTTGATGCCATTACCGAAGACACATCGGGGCGCGGCACCCACCACGTTTTCATGTGGGAGGGGCGCGAGGTTCCTCGCGAAGATGAAGTTTCAATTGAGTCTTTCCTTTCTGCCCTGCAAGCCGCCGAGGCGGGCGAAGAAGCAGTTCTTGAAGCACCTACTCAGCGCCTTTCTGCACAAACCGAAGCCGCTTTGTTGTCCGCAGAGCTGGTCCGCAATAATGCGCGCCTGTTGACCTTTGTCCGCTCTCGAGGCGGCGCAGAAACTGTCGCTGCTCAAACTCGCGAGAATCTCCACGACAGTCCCGAGCTTGCCTCTACCGTTGCCGCATACCGGGGAGGTTTTCTCCCCGAAGAGCGACGCGCCTTGGAAGCCGCGCTCCGCTCCGGTCAGCTTCGAGCCTTGGCAACCACTTCCGCTTTGGAGATGGGGATCGATATTTCCGGTTTGGACGTCACGATCACTGCCGGTTGGCCGGGTACGCGAGCATCTTTCTGGCAGCAGGTTGGTCGATCGGGACGAGCCGGCGCGGAGGGTATTTCCGTTCTGATTGCTGGTGATAACCCCCTTGATTCTTTCCTCGTGCACCACAGTGATGAGATCTTTTCCCCCGTCGAGGCCGCCGTTCTTGACCCCGACAACCCCTGGGTTTTACGCGATCACCTGTGCGCCGCGGCTGGAGAGATTCCTCTTTCTGACAGGGAGGCCGCCGAAGTATTTGGACCGCGAGCGCCTGCACTTTTAGCGCAACTTGGCGCCGAGGGCCAGCTTGTAAACCGCAGTGGTGGCTGGCGCTGGAATATCACCTCCGATGAGCAGCCCTGGGATCGTATTCAGATCCGTGGCAGTGGTCGAGATGTTCAAATCGTTGATGCTCGAAGTGGAAGCATCATCGGGTCGGTCCCCCAAGATTCTGCAGATTCTCAGGTGTTCCCTGATGCGATTTATATACATCAGGGACGAACCTTCCATGTCCTTTCTCTTGAGGAAGGGCCCGCAAGGCTGGCATACGTTGAAGAAGTTCGCACCCCCTTACGAACCAGAGCACAAGACGCTGTCTCCATTCGCATCGTTGATGTGGATGAGGAATGGGTGAGCGGGGACAGCTTGGTTCATTGGTACCGAGGCAGCGTCGATGTGACTCGCCAGGTCACGGATTTCGACCTGCTTCGGCTGCCCGGTTTGGAGTTCATTTCCAATACTCAACTTGCCATGCCCGAACGTACTTTGCGTACCCAAGCGTGTTGGTACACCCTCTCCCCATCAACGATGGCTTCTTTAGGAATTGATCGAGGTAGCGTCTTGGGTGCTCTTCACGCTGCCGAGCACGCATCTATCGCCCTACTGCCATTGTGTGCGAATTGCGATCGATGGGATTTGGGTGGATTGTCGACGAATCTGCACACGGATACGAACTTGCCGACAGTTTTCGTCCACGATTCGTATCCGGGTGGCGCGGGTTATGCGCATTTTGGGTTTAAGCATGCCAGGGAGTGGATTGAGCGTACTTACCAGGCTGTCGCAGAGTGCCAGTGTCACGATGGTTGCCCGCGATGTATTCAATCTCCGAAGTGCGGCAACGGAAATGAACCCCTTTCGAAGGAAGGTGCACGGCGCCTCTTGGAGTTCCTCTGTGAGCATTCCCCCTTCGAAGAAATTCCCAGAAAACTTCCAGATACAAAATAGTATCCACACAGCATGGTTTCTTATATTTAAGTCATCGAGAGTTGGACCCCGCTTAAGCGGGGATGCCACACCGAAAGACTTTTCGGGAAACTCGCACTGTGTTGATGGGATACTTGAGGGGCCAGCCGGGGGGCAGGCCCCTCAAGTGCATCTACGGGGTCAACACCCGCTCGAGCAGAGCGCACAATCACCCATCCCCATGCGCCTTTAAGACGAAGGCTCACGATGGTATCGACTCCTTCGCACCGGCATGAACTCAGCTGCGCACCGTTACTTTCCGCAACTTCTTGCGCTACCTGGCACGCTTTATCCTGAACATCCTCCCACTGAGCAGTCGCAGAAATGTCCGCGCCCGCCAAAGCACTCAGATCCGCGATATCTTGAGCCCGATTCAAGGACACAAGGAAAGCTGCACAGACAATCCCCGCACAGGCGAGCACCATGGCAAGCGCGACAACTCCGATCACCATCAGTGTTCCCGAGCCTTGGTCAGCGCTCCATCCTTTCGTCCTATCGGTCCCAGCGGCTTCATCCACCCCAGACATCAGTCTTCACCACCGACAAGCGTGCTCTCACGCAAGCCTTGGTAGCGACAGTGTGCGTGAAAGCCCAGTACTCCAGCAGGACCCCGATAAGAACTTTCAGCTGAGCCATAGATCCAGCGCTCATCACTGGTGAATTCGAAGTGAAGGTTACTCAGTCCTGCACCTACTGCTTGGGCAGCTTGCACACCGTCACCTCCGCGAGCGCTTTCACGCACACCAATTCCCAGTGCAGAACACAGTGTCTGAGTGGTCATTGATGCCGCAAACACCGAAATGACTATGGCGATCATGACAACGATTGAGAAGGTTCCCAGTGCAATTTCAACGCTCACCATGCCTTCATCTCCCTTTCGATCAGGTAAAGGCACGGTGAGCTGAGCGCGCGTGCTCATGAAAAACTCAGTGCCGTTGAAATGAGGTGCTCCAGCGCCGACTGAACGACACCGGATTTGAGTACGACGAGAAGCAAACCGGCAAATCCAGCGGTTGCAAGGGCACCGATCGCGTATTCAACGGTCGTTGAGCCCTCTTCCGCGTCGCAATCTTCTTCCCGCATGTCAGCACTGTGCATTGTCATGTTCTTCTTCATGGGAATCTCCTTCCTGTGTTGTCCCACGTCTTCGAGAGTGCTCTTTTTCAGCCCGTTCATCTCTTCCACCTCGCAAATCTGTGGATGAATCGTCAGCATGCGAATACTGTGGATAACTTCCTTGAAAGCTGTCAGATTGCGCTGTGAGCCAGCGTGATCAACACGGGAACGACACCTAAGCAGATAAATGCCGGCAACATGAGAAGCCCAAGGGGTACAACAAGCCTCACACCCAGTTCTTCGGCGCCCGCCCGCGCATCTGTAAGACGCTTCTTTCGAGCCGTAGCGGCAAAACGGCGCAATTGTTCGTCTACTGCTGCACCCCGCATCCATGCCTCACGAAGGACCTCAGTGACCTCGAGGTATTGCTCTGGGCATTCCTCCCAGGCAAGTTCCCATTCGAGTCCCACAGTCAAACGCTTCGAGACAAGACTCAACTCCTCACGATCTGAGCAGCGTCCAAGACATTCCAATGCCCGAGGAATTGATGCTCCAGCATCCAAAGCTGCCGCTATGAGGTCGCAGACAAGCGCCGTATCTTCACTTCCGTCTTCATCCCATCTGCGCTGGGACGCTCGGATCATCGACACTGATACCCACCGTCCGGCAAGTAAAAACGCCAATCCAACGATGCCGCACGCCGTCCCCGCACCTCCATCGGCAAGGACAGGAAAAGGATTAATCCCCATCACGCTCACCGCAAGCAGAGCTACAACCGGAAGCAAGTTGAGGATTTTTGCCGAGAGCGCGGGCCCGGCTCCCGCAATTCTCCTGGCTTCTTGCGCCTCGTGAAGGTCATCGAAACTATCGGCAAGACAATCCAAAACCTGAGCAAGAGGTGCTCCAAGAACTGCTGAGATCCCACAAGCCGCACGAATACTCCGAAAGTGTTCGCCAGCTTGAGTAATGACCTCCCTGGGAATTCCCCACTCGTCGCACTCCCCTTCCCCGCAACTCTTCATTCGGCTCACTTCCTGCCACGCTTGTTGCGCGGGAATACCGACCTGCAGCAAAGCACTGACTTTGCGAAGTTTCTGGGCAAGCTTTTCGGCGTCAATGGATGTCTTTTGGCCGCCCTCGTTCTTTCTTCCCGAACGAGGCCAGCGCACGACTTTCTCCGCAGGATGCGGATCCCAGGCTTGAACGCGAGTGAACTGCCGCGCTCGCATTACGAATCCCGACTGAGTACGCGACGCAATTCTTCCCACGCAGGACCGGTCGAACCGCGGCCTCGGCGATCAATGCGGTACGCGCAAGAACAGGTGAGCTCCCCGCGCTCGAGCCCGAAAACCCCAATTTGGGCAACGCGCCGGCCAGTATTCCCATAACTTCCCACGCTCCTTTCCATGTGTACAACAAGGTCAAAAGCCGCACGGGCCTGCACGTGGGTGGCTTCAGCGCTCATCCCCGCGAGTGCTCCAAGAGCGCTGATCCTGGCCGGAACTTCCGCGGGAGTATTGGCGTGAATCGTCGCAAAACTACCGCGGTGTCCGGTATTGAGGGCGCTCATAATGTCGCGCACCTCCCCACCTCGACACTCTCCCAAAATGATGCGATCGGGTCTCATTCGCATTGCAGCGCGCACAAGCTCAGAAAGACTGACTTCACCTCGGCCTTGAGTGTTGGCCTGACGTGCTTGAAGGTGCACGACGTGCGGGTGCGCGGGGTGCAGTTCGCTCATTTCTTCGATACAGATCAAGCGTTCATTTACCGAAATACTGCTCAAAAGCGCGGAGAGTAGCGTTGTTTTCCCGCTCCCCGTCGCCCCAGAAATGAGGACATTGCAACGCACATCAAGCATTCGACTCAGAATTTGTTGCGTGGTGTCATCAATACTCGCTCCCTTGCGCATCTGTTCAAGAGTGAGGCCACCCCGAGCCGGAATACGCAAAGAAATGATCGTTCCCTCACCGGAAAGCGGCGGAATCACCGCATGAACTCGGACCCCCATGGGCAAAATTCCGTCAACTATCGGCACAGCATCATCGAGGCGTTTGCCGCAGATCGCCGCCATTGTGATGGCCAAGGCTCGCACTTCTTCCTCACTAGAAAAGCCATCGTCGATAGGCTCCACACCCCGCCCACAATCGACCCAGACCCGAGTGGAATTGACCAAAATATCGGTGATTCCCGGAAGGCGAAGCAAGGGTGCAAGGACTTCCCCGAGTCCATTGAGGCGCGCGTCAAGCTCTTCTAACGCGGATCCGACATCCCCTATGCCCTTCCCCGGAGCTTTGAGACGCATAATCGCTTCATCGAGCGCTTCTCCCGCAGTGCTCGCCATCAGGAGCGCGTCAGCCACACTCATTCTTGCGCCTCCATGCGTTCCCACAGTTGTGCGCGCGCTTTCCTTCCCCTTCTCCCCTGACGAGGCCGCATCCCCACTGCATAGACCGGACGGGCACTGGTGTGCACGATACGCGTGATTTGCGAAGGCGAAATCAGACCGATGCTCGCCCCTCGCACCAAAAAGCAAGACGAGGCTTGTGGAGCAATGAGTGCATACGTTGGGCAAGGCGGAGGATTGGCAGCGCTGAGCGCACATAAGCGTGCAGCTCCATGTGCGTCACCGTGACCAAGGAGAATGAGGACATCGATGGACTCCCCAATTTCCGCACATCTTGGTCCCCACAGTCCCAAATCACAGACGATGCTTTTTTCGCCCTTCAGCGCTGAAATCACAGCGGGTACTCGTGAATCGTCTGCGTATGCGCCGCCGCGTGCATCCCCTCCCAGATAGGGGACTCCGCGGCTCAGCGGAAGTTCTCGGATCAGTGAGGGAAGGAAGAAGCGCTCACGGACGCTGATCGCAGACCAGGTTGCGGCCTCGGCAGGGGGAGTGAGAAGAGTCCCTCGTGAAGCACGCAAAGGACCGGGGCCAGAAAGATTGACGCAAATACTGCCAGTATCGCGACACAGATCCCATGCGAGTGTGGATACGCCCGCTCCCCCGCTCCATCCCGCGATCCCCACGCACATGCGGCCAGCCATGGAACCTTGAGCAGCCATCCATCGAGCCATATCGGCCGCGAGTAACTGGCCAAGGAGCTTTTCACCACCGGGAAGTTGAACACTCACACCCACACAGATGACATGAAGTCCCAAGTGTTCCCAAACTGAGCGCTGTGAGGAATCCGCGATTACCACACTGACGAGGTCCTGGATCCTTCTTCCCTCCTCGCGCGAAGTGCTGCGCGAGGATCCGTTTCGACCATCATTGAGTTCATGGGGGCTTCCCTGCCACATGCTCATCCCAAGAACGGCACACACCGCACGCAGTGATTCCACTGCCCGCACTTCAAGCCCACTCCACGCAACGATTCCCATTCGCGTCATTCCTCAAGCGTGAATATTCCTTGCGCAGAACGCACGTGCCCCATCTGAATCTGTGGAAAACTAGGAGTAATCCCAATTCTGTGGATAGCAATGTTGCATCCACACCAACTGAAGGTACCGATGATGTCCACTCTCAACGAAAACATCGATTCCCCGAAACCTCCTTTTCCGGGGAAAAATCGCCAAGCACTCGCAGAAGATAGCCACATCGCCGCATTTTTCGATCTCGATAAGACCATCTTGGCCACGGCCTCGGCAATGGCGCTGAGCAGCCCACTGGTCCACGCGGGTGTCATGAGTCGCTGGGATTCCCTGCGGGCAACCATCGTTCAGCTTCCCTACCTCTTCACTGGTGCGGACGATGATCGGATGCGATCAATGATGCATGCGCTCGGTGAGCTCACTCGCGGCTGGGACCCTCAATACGTTGAGAAAATCGTCAACAGTGTCACGAGTTCAAGCATCGCGCCTCTGTGCTACCGCCAAGCCCTTGCGCTCATCGACCACCACCGACTCTTGGGCCACCATGTTGTCATTGCATCCGCTTCGCCCATGGAGATTGTCCGGCCGATCGCACACCTACTCTCAATTCCCGATGCGCTATCCACCATTGTTGGACGCGGACAAGATGGGCTGGTTGACGGGACGATCACTCACTTCAACCACGGAGCAGGAAAAGCCGAAGCCTGCCGAAAACTCGCCGACGAACGCGGGTGGGACCTCAGCGAGTCCTACGCTTACACCGATTCCGTTTCGGATCTACCCATGCTTGAGCTTGTCGGCCATCCCCAAGCCGTCAACCCTGACCGTTCCCTTGCGGCAATCGCCCGCGAACGTGAATGGCCGATCCACACTTTCACCCAGACCGTTCGGATTCGCAGTCGAAAGCGCACGCGCATGACGCTGGCCATGATTCCCGTGGCGCTCGTGGGTGGGATCGGAATCGGTTATTGGGCACGCCGCTCAATTCCCAGCAAGTAGCGGCATACTTGACATATGTCCAAACTGTCCTTGCCGCCCGGCTCCGCTTTGCGTTCAGCGTTCTTCGCTGCCATCTTTGCGCCCGTTGCCTTGATTCTCATGGGAATGTCCCTTGCGGATCTTCAAGCACGTGCGGCTATCGGTGTGCCCCTAGCCTCCGTCGAGGGCATGATCGGTATGGCGTTCTCAGCCATCATTTTGGGCATGATTTCAATTAACTGCGAGCGTCATTCCATCGGAATGTTCGTCGCCGCTGCTTGGGCGCTTATCATCGGTTTCCTGCAAACTTTTGGTTATCTCCGCATTCATTTCCTTGTTGCGGCAAACCTTTCCGCTGACGACATGTCCGCTGCCCAGCGCTGGAATCTCTACCCAGTGTGCGTGGCCGCAATCCTTTTGGGTTCAGGCGTTGCGTTGGCCCTGACCCACCGCGCCCGTGCGAAGAACCCAGAGACTGAGGAGCTCATGCCCTTCGAGCGCCACCAAAGCGAGCGCATTGCGGTTGCGGTTGCTTCCCTACCCTTGGGTATTGGTGCCCTGGCGCTGCTCATTCGTTGCGCTCCTGCTGATTCTCTTCCTATGGCCGCACGAGGCCTGAGCGGAGTTGTCGCGCAAACTCCGCTTCAGCCAATCCTCAGTGCCGCGGTCGCTGAAGTTCTTGGCCTCATCGCTCTGGCTTCCCGCTGGTCAATGATCGGCCCCCAACTCATCGCATGGAGCTACATCATTCCCGGGTTCTTGTTGATCCCCCTGGGTACGACCCTCACCGGTGTCGTTGTGAATCCGGGCCACTCTTTGGGAACGCAGGTCCTCATGGCTGCTTCGACGATCGCCGCCTACGGAATGATCCTCGCGGCCTCGACTCTGGGGATCTATTGGGCGCGCCGCTACGCGACAAACTGCTCATCTTCAAACGATTAATTCGCTAAATGTTGCGCTTCTCGGCGGGTAATCCCCCATCCCGAGCGTTTTCTCGTTATCGTCAGCACGAGAAGAGGAGGCCTCATGTCTGACCAGGAACACAACGAAGCATCGCCCGAAGAAACCAAGGACGAAGCGATTCGCCGCAACGATAACGAAGAATTGCCGCTGACCGGTGAAGAAGTCACTCTCCCGGGTGAAGCATTTGCTACCGAAGACATCATCGGCGGCGCCTCTGTTACTGAGACCAGCCAGGTTGAGCCGGTTCACATGGGCGTTACCCCCACTTCTCTCGACGATGTTCTGGCCTCGCGCGCGCAAGACGAGCAGCCTGAGGACAACGCTTCCGAAGGCCAGCCCGCAGCGGAGTCTACCGTGCCTTCCTCCGACGAGGCCCAGGCCGAGGCCCCCGTCGAAGAACCCGTGCACGAAGCTGCTTCTACCGAAGAGCACGCAGAAGCTGAAGCGAGCGTCGAGGCCGTCGCCGAATCCCCCGTAGAGCCGGAGAGCAACGGCGAGCCCGTAACTGTTGAGCACGAGGATGCTCCGCTCGAGGAAACCCCCGCCCCGGCACCCGAAACCCACGAGGCCGAAGAATCAGCGGCCTCACATGAGGAAGCACCGGCCTCGGAAGAAGCAGCGGTAGTTGAAGAAACTGCTCAGGATTCCCCCGAAGAAGCCCCCGTCGAAGAAGCAGCCGAGGATCTTCACACGACCACGACGATCCCCGCCGCAAGCGACGCGGTCGAAGAAACACCCGAGGTGGAAGAAGCCTCGGCCCCCGTCGGTGAAGTTCCCGATGCGCTTTCGCGTCGTTTTGGCGACCAAGCTGAAGTTTCCGACGACTTCCAAGAAGACGAACTCGAAAGCACAACCATTCGTCGGCGCGCTTTCGTTGCCCCGCAAGAAGAATCTCCCGTCACCGAGGCCGCATGGAAGCCTCGTGAAGACGCCGTTGAGCGCAGTGTTCCTCAGGACACCCCTGAGAGCCTCGATGATGTTCTCTTCGAGGGCGCCTCCATCGTTCCCGAAATGCCATCACGCACCGGTGCGCACCTCTTCTCCTTCATCTTGGGGATCCTTGCCCTGCCGATCACCTGGTACCTCGTCGCCGACGCGGGTGCCCGGATGACCCTGCCAGAGGGCAACCCGGCGGCGACCGGCGTCATCAACTGGCTGGCAATCACGGAACTGGCCATCGCTTTCGTTGCGATCATCGCGCTTTTTGAAGCATTCAAGCGTTCTTCCTTGGGAGCGTGGATTGCGGGACTGTGCTTCCTTGCCGCTGGTATTCCTTGGGTTTTCGCCCCGGCTTTCACCAGCGCACACACCGTTTCCCTGCTGCATTTCCTGCAAAATGCCGGTTCCTTCGGCTCGAACCTTGCCCACCACTTGCAGGCCTCGGGCTACTCTGGTCGCCTCCTGATCCTGGGCATTGTTTTGATGGGCGTTGCCTCCTTGTCTCACTCGGCACGTCGACGTGGGCGCGCGGAAGAAGCCATGCGTGAGCAGGTCGAGCGCGTGAATCCGACGGGCGCGCACTACACCGCCCGCGAGCGGCGCCGCGCTGCAAAGGCAGCTGGTCTGCGGTGAAGCCCGAGGTTTCTCGCACCCTTCTCGAGGCACCCGGCCAGTGGGTTCACCGCCGGGTTTCGGCCTCGGGGGCTTCATTCCACGTCGCTGACGCGGGTCCTGAGGACTCCTCTTTTGCCGTCATCTTGCTCCACTCCTTCCCCATGACGTGGTGGACGTGGCGCGAAGTGATCCCCGCATTCACCGAGGCTGGAATCCGCACGATTTCCATGGATATCCGCGGTTTTGGAACCTCGGATCTTACTCCCGGGGAAGTCGAGCTCACTCAGCTTGCATCGGATGTGGCGGCCGTGGCCTCGGCGCTGGGAATTTCTTCCTACACGGTCGTCGGTAACGGAATGGGCGGGGTAATCGCGTGGATGCTCGGCTCCCTCGAACCCGCCGGTTTGCGCTCGATTGTTCCCGTGTGTGCTCCCCACCCCCTGGGTGTGCACTTCCTTCGTGGGCTTTCTTCACGAGGCCGAGGCCGCTGGTTCTCAACCCTGCTCTCGCGCCGGCCGCGCCTGACTTTCTTTGCGTCAAAGTCAGCGTGGGTGGATCGTTCGATTTCGCAGTGGGCAGCGCCTTTCACGCAGGATCACATGCTTTCGCAGGCGGGTGTGTATCGTGAGGCGCTTTCGCGTCACGTTGCTATTCGCTCTGCGTGGCAGTCTCTTCAGGCCACTTTTAGGCCCTCGTTCACGTCAAAGGATGTTTTAACGCGCAAGGTCGAAGTTCCAGTTTTGTCGATTCAAACGCGTAATGATGGGCTGTGGTCACACGTCGACTTCGCCGATGATGTTCAGGCAACCTCGGGCGAATTCACCATGCGCGCGCTTTCTGAGAGTGGTCACTTCCCGCAGGAAGAAAATCCGCGCGCACTCGTCGCTGCAATCCTTCCCTTTATTCGCGAGTCTGCCTCGCTGGAGTAGAGAATTGGCACGCATCGCTACGAATTTACGCAAAGTGTGTGCAAATCTGTGTTTTAGCTCGTTCACCATGCATAATAGTTACGACTATCACACGGTGGCTCTTTCGTGCTGGGCTGCCGTCTTAGAGGAATAGGACAGCTCAGGAGTCGGCGGCGCTGGCTAGCGGCGCTTGCAAACAGAACGGAGTTCCGGCTTTATGTATGGAGACGCAAACTTCATCAACCAAGTGCCTCTTTTCAGCGGACTTGATGAGGCCCAACAGGTATCGCTGCAGCAGAAGATGGGTCAAACGACGCTGCGCCGCGGTGAGACCCTCTTTGATGAAGGCGATCTTGGCGACCGCCTGTACATCGTCACCGAAGGAAAAGTGAAGCTGGGGCACACCTCAAATGATGGCCGCGAGTCCCTGCTTGCAGTCCTCGGCCCCGGCGAGATTCTTGGTGAACTCACCCTCTTTGATCCAGGCCCGCGTTCAACCACCGCAACTGCTGTTTCTCCCGCGACGCTGCTCCACCTGCAGCACACCGACCTCATGGAAATCGTCGAGGCAAACCCGACCTTGGCAAAGCATATGCTTCGTGCACTGGCTCAGCGTCTGCGCCGCACGAATGAATCGCTCTCGGACCTGGTTTTCTCCGATGTCCCTGGTCGCGTCGCCAAGGCTCTCCTCGATCTTGCTGATCGCTTCGGCACTGCAACCGATAAGGGCATCCACGTTCCTCACGACCTCACCCAGGAAGAGCTCGCACAGCTCGTTGGCGCTTCTCGTGAAACCGTGAACAAGTCGCTAGCCGACTTTGTCTCCCGCGGATGGATCCGTCTGGAGGGCCGCGCCGTCACTCTGCTGGACGTTGATCGCCTGGCACGCCGCGCGCGCTGATTCAGTACGACGTATAACGGTGGGCTGAGCAGGTACATCACCTGCTCAGCCCACCGTTTTGTCGCCCGCTTAATTGAGCGGGATCAGTCGTTCTTCGGTCGCTTCAAGTACGCCACCAAGCTATCCGAACCAGTCGGCCCGGGAACAACCTGGACGAGTTCCCAACCATCGGCACCCCACTGGTCAAGAATCGCCTTTGTCGCGTGAGTCAGAAGCGGAATTGTTGCATATTCCCAAGTAGTCATAGCGCTATACTACGACACCCTCGCCGCAATGCTCATGCTCCAACGGGCACGGCGATGGCCCTTTCTCGGAGGACTTTGGCTGAGGCTCGAATAGACTTCATCGACAAACTCTGCGGGACCCTGGGCTTACGCAGTTCAACGGCAAGGGGGTCCGGGGAATAGTTAAGCCACTTCGACCAATCGTCAACGTTCGGGTACACCCGCAAAATTACGCGCCGTTCGCGTTCCGTGAGTCCTCCCCAGACGCCGAAGGTCATTCGCGATTGAAGCGCATCAGCAAGACATTCGAGGCGAACTGGACATTCCATGCAGCGCATCCGAACTTGCCTCTGCGCTGCACCCTGTACGAATAGTGCATCGGGTTCTTTTTCGGCACACAATGCATACTCCACCCAGCTGTGGTCATCAATCATTGATTCCACCCTCTCCACATCTGCGGTCAACATTGACCTCCCTTTAAGAGACTACACATGAAATTCACATAAGTGAAATTGGGACTATCTCGATCCAATTGCCCCCTTGTCCTTGATATTCAAGGCATTGCCTGTCTTCCTCTGCCTTTCACCGCGCCGGGCACGTATCCTGTACCTATGGCTCAGTCGCATACACGCTTCGTTCGACCCGCTCAGCTGGTGGCGCTTTTGCTGTCATTTTTGGCCGCGTCCGCGCTTGTCGGCATGGTCAGTGCTGGCGTTTTAGTGCCGGCCGTCGGAACCGGTGCAATCACGGCGAAGGCGGGGATGGAGATCTTCGATGAGATCCCAACCGACATCCAAGTCGTATCTCCCGCGACCGAGTCCACGATGCTCGATACGAACGGCCAAGTGATTGCCCGTTTCTACGATAAGCAGCGCATTGTTATCCCCTCGGATAAAATCGCACCCGTCATGAAGAAGGCAATCGTCGCCATTGAAGACCGACGCTTCTTCGAACACCACGGTATTGACCCCACAGGTATTGCCCGCGCAATGGTCAATAACCTCGGTGATGATGGCGGTAAGCAGGGCGCATCGACCATTACCCAGCAGTACGTGCGTAATGCTTTGGCTGAAAAGGGTTACATGGAAGGCGATGCCGACCAAGTCGAGGCCGCAACCGAGCAAACCACTGAACGTAAGCTGCGCGAAATCAAGTACGCCCTCGCTGTCGAAAAGCAGATGGACAAGGATCAAATCCTGACTGGCTACTTGAATATCGCCCCCTTCGGCCCCATCACCTACGGTGTCGAAGCCGCCTCGAAGCTTTACTTCTCCAAGTCCGCAAGCGAACTTTCCACTGGCGAGGCCGCACTACTAGCCGGCCTCGTGCAGTCCCCGGTGCAGTACAACCCCCTTCAGCATCCCGAGGCCGCGCAAGAACGCCGTAATACCGTCCTTTCCGTCATGGCCGACCAGGGCGTCATTACAGAGGCCGAAGAAGCCGAAGCAAAGGCCGTGAACGTTACCGACATGCTTCACCCCACTCAGATTCGTGAGGGATGTTCGGGTGCTGGCGATGAAAATGCCTACTTCTGCTCCTATGCAGTGCGCCAGTTCCTTGCCGATAGCGCATTCGGCAAGACCTCCATTGAGCGTGAGCGTCTTCTTAAGACCGGTGGACTGACCATCCGAACGACTTTGGATCCGAAGAAGCAGCATGCTGCCTACGAAGCCTTAACGAAGACCATTCCTTCCGACGATGCCTCCGGTTTGGATGACGCTTTGGTTTCCTTAGTCCCCCAAACGGGTGAAGTTGTCGCAATGACCCAAAATACTGTTTACGGCGTGGGTGAAGACGAAACCATGTCGAACTACGCGGCTGATGGTTCCTTCCAGGTTGGATCAACCTTCAAGGTCTTCGTCTTGGCCGAATGGTACAAGGAAGGCCGCTCGGGTTATGAAACCATTGACGGGCGAACGAACTTCCCCAATGGCTCCTTCAAGTGCGATGGCGCTCCGATCCACACCGAAAGCTGGAACGTCGTCGACTTGGCCGGTAAGAACGGCGCCTTTAACGTCATTGGCGCAACGGGCCTTTCGGTGAACCACTCCTTCGTCAACATGGCTTCCAAGCTCAACTTCTGCGATATCTTCCAAGTTGCCGCTGACATGGGCATCGATGACGGAAACGGTGAACCGATCTTGGCTGTGCCCGCTAACATCTTGGGCTCTGCTTCTGCTTCACCGCTGACCATGGCACGCGCTTTCGCAACCTTCGCCAATGACGGCAAGATGTGCCAACCCTACTCGATCGCGAAGGTTACCGACCGCCAGGAGAACGTTCTGAAGGAAGGTTCTGCGAACTGCAAGCAGGTCATCGATCCGCAGGTCGCTCAAAAGGTTGCAACAACCCTGACGAAGTCGGCTAGCCAGTACTACACGGCTACGCGTTTGTCGGGCGGTCGTCAATTTGCCGCCAAGTCCGGTACGACTGACTACTCGGCAAACACGTGGCTGACCGGATCGACCGCCGAGCTCACCACCGCCGCGTGGGTTGGCCACGGCAACGCCTCGACAACCCCTGTTCAAAACGTTCGCATTAACGGCCGCTACTACTCGCAGATTTTCGGTGAAACCTTCGTTGGTCAAAACATTTGGGCGCCGTATATGAGCACAGCTCTGGAGGGCACCCCCAACCAGCCCATGCCCAATGCGAATATCGGAACCCCACAGGCCGCACCGCGCCAAACTCAAGCTCCGACTCCCAGTGCAAACCCCGCCCCGCAACAAAATCCGCAGGGCCAGCAACAACCCGGAGACAACGACGATGATGACGATGGGGATGAGTAAAAAATGACTTCACGTCGACTCGTCAAGCACGCATTCCGAGGCGCGGCCGCCCTTGCTCTGGGCGGTACAGCGGCTCTTGCCTGGGGAAGTGTCGAGCGGCGTCGACCTGTCCTTCGCCACTACGATGTCCCGCTTTCGGCACTGTCAACGCCCATGTTGCGCAGTCACCACCGAATGGCGAAAGTCCTCCATTTCTCCGATCTGCACCTTTTCGCAGGCCAAGAATTTCTTCTCGATTTCCTGCAAGAGATTCGCGATACCGAGCAATTCGACTACGTGATCTCTACCGGAGATAACTTCGGCAGTCCCGATGCGCTGGAAATGGTGATCCAGGCGCACGAAATTTTCTCTGACTTCCCTGGAGCTTTTGTTTTTGGTTCAAACGACTACTACTCGCCAAAGCCCAAGAGCTGGACTCGCTACCTTCGGCCTCGTCAATCAGGAAAGGTCGAGCGCCCGGTAGACCTGCCGTGGACCGAACTTGCCGCGCACCTGCGCACGATGGGTTGGGCGGATTTATCGAATTCTTCGGCACTTGTGGAGCCTTTCCAGACAGAGACCACGACAGACATCGACGAGTTCAGCTACGCACCAGCTCCTCTTGCTCTGCTGGGTGTCGATGACCCGCACATTAACCGTGACTCCATCACTGGGCTATCGCAAAGTTGGCTATCCTCTAGAGCGATTCGCATGGGTGTGACCCATGCACCCTACACCCGCGTGCTCGACTCAATGACCCACTTGGGTGCAGAAGTGATCCTCGCAGGCCACACTCACGGTGGTCAGATTGGGCTCCCTGGTGTGACCTCCCTGGTGACCAATTGCGATCTTCCCCGCGAGTTTGGCAAGGGGTTGCACGTGTGGGAGACCAGTGCCAGCGAGAATGCATGGCTGCACGTTTCCGCAGGCTTGGGTACATCCCCTTACGCTCGAGTGCGTATCGCCACCCGTCCCGAGGCCTCGATCTTGACCATTCACGACTGAACACAGGAAACGGGCAATACTCCAGACCTCGGCCGTCCAAAATTTTGCGCACCGGCTTTGGACGGCTATACTCATACGGTCACGGGGTGTGGCGCAGCTTGGTAGCGCGCTTCGTTCGGGACGAAGAGGCCGTGGGTTCAAATCCCGCCACCCCGACGTGATTCCCGCAGTATCTTTTGATGCTGCGGGTTTTTTCTTACCCGTTTACACAGTCCCAACTTCTTCGTTGTTCGCGCACGCCGAGCACCTGCCCTGATAGCGTGGCGCTATGAACGCTTCTCAACCAGCGCACCGCCCCTTCCTGGTGGCCGTCTGTCGTCCAGATGGCATTCTTGCGCGCGATGAACTGGCCTCGATGAAGGCTATCGGCGGTCTTGACGACCGTGATCTTCACGCTCTTCCCCTTGTCGATGAGGCATCACCTCACCCGGTGAGCGACATTGATCTTGACCAGTACTCGGGCGTGATCATCACGGGTTCTCCCTTCGGATTCGAGCACCCGCACGAGAAGAAGACCGACGAGCACCTGCGCGTAGAAGAACGGATCGATGCTCTTGCCGCCGTCCTCCTCAAGCGCGATTTCCCGACCTTTGGAATTTGCTTCGGCATCCAATCCCTTGCACGAGCTTCAGGGGCTCCCCTTGTTCAGGGGTTCTCCGAAGATCTCCAAGCTCCTGAGATCACTTTGACCGAGGCCGGGCGCGTAGATCCGCTCACCGGGGCTCTTCCCCCAAGCTTCCACGCATATACCGGGCATGCGGATGCCATCGGCGCCATTCCCAACGGCGCCGAGCTCTTGGCGACGGGTTCACGCTGCCACGTTCAGATCTTGCGTTGGGGCCACAATATCTACGGCACACAATTCCATCCTGAAATTACGCGTGAAGGCATGCATCTTCGCATTGATACCTACGGGGACACCTACTATCCTGCGGAAGAAAAGCCTGCCGTTATCGCACGCTGCGATGCGGCAGATACACAACCCGCCCACGACCTTTTGGCATCGTTTATCCACCGTTACAAGCGAGCCTGACGAGGGGGAGCTATGGCCATTTCTTTTGCTCAGTCCGAACGTTCAACTTTGGGCGTGGAATGGGAACTCCAGCTAATCGATGTCGATTCAGAAGATCTACGCCAGTGTGCGGAAGCCATCCTCAGTGAGATTTCGGCCCGCTATCCCGACGACACTCTCATTCACGGTGAGATGCTGCGAAACACGATCGAGTTGGTCTCGCGCAAACAAACCCGAGTGAGGGACGCGATTGCAGATCTCAATGAGGGACTTGATCTCTTACGCCCCGTGACGTCTGCGCTTCGCGTGGACCTGACCGGCGCAGGTTCGCACCCCTTTGCAAATCCCGCCCACCAACGTGTTTCTGACTCTGAGCGCTATGCAGAACTCGTGAATCGCACGCAGTTTTGGGGTCGCCAAATGCTGCTCTTCGGCACCCACGTCCACGTTGGGATCGAGGACCGCTCAAAGGTTCTTCCACTGCTTGGGTTCCTCGCAACTCACCTTGGCAGGCTCCAAGCACTCTCGGCCTCGTCGCCCTACTGGGCAAGCACGGACACGGGGTACTGCGACAACCGCGCGATGGTCTTCCAGCAGCTGCCTACCGCTGGGGTCCCGCAGCTCTTCACCAGGTGGGAAGAGCTTGAGGGCTATACCCAGGACATGAAGAAGACCGGAATCATCTCAAAGTTCGATGAGATCCGCTGGGATATTCGCCCCTCGCCCAGGCTTGGGACCCTCGAGGTTCGCGTATGCGACTCTGCCTCCAATGTCGCCGAAATTGGCGCGATCACTGCACTGATCCACTGCCTCGTCGAATATGGTTCGCGCATCCTGGACCGCGGCGAAGAACTGCCGAGGACATCGCCGTGGTTCCTCGCGGAAAACAAGTGGCGCGCGGCGCGATATGGAATGGATGCCGTCCTCATCGAAGACATCCACGGCAACGAACGGCATATTGACGATCTTCTTGATGAGACCGTGCGCGAATTGGAGCCCATCGCTGATGATCTTCAGTGCCAAGAAGAGCTCGACTTCATCCACACGCTGCGCAGTGTCGGCGTGGGTTACCAGCGTCAGAAAGCGGTCGCCGATGGCTCTGGCAGTCTCGAGGCCGTCGTCGCTCACTTGCGCGCTGAGACCGCAGCTGGACGCCCGCTTGCCCCGCAAGTGACAGCCGGTATCTCTACGGAGGGGGCACGATCGCCTTGTCCGGGAAACCGGAAGTAGACGCAGACAATGAAAGTGGGCGACGCAGCATTTCGCGCGCGTCGCCCACTTTTTCGTGCCCGCAAAGAGCGGGATTATTGGTGAGATCTAGGTCAGCCCTGCTTGCCGAAACGGCGGAAGAACATGGCCAAGAGTGCACCGGAAAGGTTGTGCCAAACCGAGAAGACTGCGCCGGGAAGCGCGGCCTCGGGGCTGAAGTACTTCGTTGCCAAGCCGGCTGCCAGACCCGAGTTCTGCATACCAACTTCGATTGCGGTCGTACGAGCTGCACGGTAATCGCCGCCCGAGATACGGCCTGCGAAGTACCCGAAGAAGTAGCCCAGCAGGTTGTGGAGGATGACCACGACGAAGACGATGAGTGCGGATTCCATGATCTTGTCGGCGGACTTACCAACGACTGCTGCCAGCACGTAGGAGATGCCAAGGACCGAGATCCAGGGAAGAGCCGGAAGGATCTTTTCAACGTAGCGACCGGCAAGCATACGGACGACGATGCCTGCGACGACGGGGATCAGAACGATCTGAACAATTGCGAGCGCCATACTCTTTGCATCAACGGGCATGTACTGACCGGCCAGCCACTTGGTGAGAAGGGGGGTCATGAAGGGTGCCAGAAGAGTGGAAATCGATGTCATGGTCACCGAGAGTGCAACGTCACCCTTAGCCAAGTAAGAGATGACATTCGAGGCGGTGCCACCCGGGGCGCAACCGACCAGGATGACGCCGGCTGCAATTGCCGGATCGAGGTGGAGCAGCTTGGCCAGAAGGAACGCGACTCCAGGCATGATCACATACTGCGCGATAACACCGACGATGACGGGCAGGGGGCGCTTCACGACAAGGGCAAAGTCGGGAAGGGTCAAGGTCAAGCCCATGCCGAACATGATGATGCCCAGGCCGATGTTCACACCCGAGGCGAGCTTTGCTGCATGGGTCGGGAAAATCAGACCCAGAGCGAATGCCGCAATAATGATGAGCGGAAATACGGTAACCGCAATGCGGGCAGAACGATCTTCTTGAGAAAGCTCGGGCTTAGCGGCAACCGAGGATGGGACGGTTTCTTCGCGTGTATCGTTTGTTGACATACCTATAACATTGCGCCGAAAACTCAGTTCGCGAAAATTTCATCTCAGAGCATGGGATATCGGTGAGCACGGGCACATTTTCCTCGTATTTCTTAGGTTTCCCTAAGTGAATAGGCCCACTACACTGTTGCCCATGAATCAACGTGGCTCGAAGATGCGAAGCTTGGTCCGGCGCGGCTGGCTCTCGAACGAACACGGCGCCTGGGTCATGACCGTTCTTCCGATCGCTGTCGGAATATGCACTGTCCATCCCCAGCCCATTCAATTCCTACTCCTTGCAGCCTGGACCGCCGCCTATTGCAGCTTCCACGCTCTGAGCCTGTACTGGTCAGCCTCTCCCAAGCGACGCCGCACCTACCTTCCGGCTTTCCTCACCTGGGCGAGCATAGCTGTCGTGTGCGGGGTTCCGATTATTATCATGCGCCCGCATGCCATCGCACGGATCATCATTCCCATCACCCTTTTTTGCGCAGTTGCGACTTACGAGGCCTTCCGCAAGCGCCGCCGCTCCATTGCCTCCCATGTGTCGAGCGTTCTTGCGAGTTCGTGCACCCTCCCCCTGTCGATCTGGATTACCTCAGAGAGCTATTCGCAGTACAAACTGTGGTGCGCAGCGGTAGCCGTCGCCGCCTACATGCTGGGGTCTATCGTCTACGTCCGCTCCCTCATCCGCGGGGCAAATAAGCTATCGGTTTATATCGTCTCCGTTGCCTGGCACTTGGCACTTGTGGTCGCATGCCTGATCGGAGTGCTCATGCATGTTCTTCCCGGCGGAGTACTTCTGGCTTTCGTCGTGATCGCCCTGCGCGCGATCCTTATCCCCGCACTGCATAAGATCAAGCACCTCAAGATCTCTCCCCTGATCATCGGACTTGGGGAATACGTCTCCTGTGCCTGTCTCTTTTCGGCGGTCCTGGCAATCGTCGCCTAGTCGACTATTACCCGATCGGTGATAATGGGGCGTATGAACTTTATTCTGCGTCTCATTGGAACGGCGCTGGGCCTATGGGTCTCAGCTGCTCTTGTCCCGGGAATTACCATTGCGCGCGGTACATCCCTAACGGAAACCGTCGTCATCTTGGGTTTGATTGCACTGGTATTCACCGTCGTAAACTCCATTGTGCGGCCTCTCATTCAAATTCTTGCCTTCCCGCTCTACATCCTCACCTTCGGCCTTTTCGCACTGATCACCAATGGCATTGGCTTCCTGGTCGCGGGATCGATTGCAGACTCCATGGGCCTGCCCTTCTCTGTGTCTGGCCTTGGCGCGGCCGTCATCGGTGCCATTATCACCGCTGTTGTCTCCTCGCTCTTTGGAGGACTCACGGGCGCTAAGAAGAAGTAACTCAGCAGCGCCGTCTGGCCTTGAGCCACTCTCTTAAGAAACTCGGCGGGTATCAAAAATGTAGGAACGCGTGCGCGTCGCCTCGGTGATACCCAGCCGAGTTCTTCTTTGTTCTTCCCATCGATGCACGCCCTCGATATTGCGATAGCGGCCCGCGTCCGCCGATTCGCACTCTCGAATTGCTTCGGTGTAGGTCGCAATATCGTGAGCGGCAATGGGATTGTCCTGCCCTTGTTTTCTTTCTAAGTGCTCACTATCAAAATGCAAGGTCAATGCGTGGCCGCGATTCGCATTCGCTCCGCCGTCAAGTGCGGGAACGATGTCACGCGTGTTTTCCATATTCAGCATGGGAACACTTGAGTCGGGATGGAATCCCGCGACCGGCGAACCCGCAGTCAGCACCGAGGCAACGCGGTAGTGCGAGCGCACCTGCGGATCTGCGGCCAACTGTGCGGCAATAATCCCGCCTTGAGAATGCCCCACAAACTCAACTGGCTCATCAGCCTTGATCCCCGCCATATCCATAGTAGTTTTCACTGCCCTGAGCTGATCGGAATTGGATTGCCCAACTGCTTGAAGATTCGTCAGCATATCTTGGGGATTGTCTTCGCCTGGCCCCCACTTTTGCGTCCCCCTGATCATGACCGACCACGCACGGTGTTCCCTCCCATCGGCGTCCACCGTCACGTGCTGAAGGATCTCAATTTGCCCCTCGTCTGCACTGGAGCGAAGCTGTCCGATACGTTCCAATGCCTCCGAGGCCTTCAGCGGGGTTTCGACCCCTTCCTTCCTAGGATCCGTCTGCGTGCGCAAGACTTGCGACTGGGGAGAGGAAGAATGCGGTGGATAAGCCGTCACAGCATTTGCCGCATAAATGACCGCACCGAAAGATCCGCAATATTCCGTGGGGCGCCCTCCCTGCGCGACGCCTGAAAGTACTCGGCTTGCCGGCCCGGGCGGCGCACCATCGGGAAGGCTCTGCGCTGAAATCCTCACCCCCGAATGGCGACCAAACATCAACCAACCCATTGCCGCATACAGCGTCGACATTTGTGCAGCAGCATCTCGAGTAACTTCGACGTCCGAGCGCGTTGAAGTCCCATTGACCAGTCGCGATAGCTCAGCAACATCCATTTGTGTTCGCAAACCCAAAGACGCATCTGATGGCTGGCGAACAAAGGACAGACCGTGGGCGCTGATAGTTGCTATCCCATGAAAGATGCCAAGCGGTGCAAAGAGGAAAGGGGCATAAGGATTGACGTATTTCCCCACGCCTGCGATCTTCCGCGATGCTGTCAATCCTCCCGCCCACGAAAGCTCGCCCATACTGCCACCCAGCCTGCGCACGGTCTTCTGATAGGAAGCAGCGTCGGCCTCGGCAGCGGCATGGATGGACGCAACGTAAGCAAGCCTGTCCGCACAACTACCAATCTGCTCGCTCAGTTGTGCACCGAGGGCACACAAACGTTGCAAAACACCCCCACACTGATGTGCACACAACTCCTGATTGAGCGAATGCGCCGCGCCTAGCTGACTATCAAGGGCCTCGCGAATCCTTCGCAGGAATAGAACGTCGCCGACAAGCGCCTCGGTATCAATGCGCGTTGTATCCGAAGAAACCACCATCCATGACACGCACTGCCCACTCATGTCTGACCTCCCAACGCCACGCTCTCAATTTCGGCTAGGTCACGCGCTTCGATTGCCAGCGCCGCCCACATCCGACAGTCATTGCGAATCTGCTCAATTTCTGCGCGCGCCCCTTCACTTCCCTGACCCGTCCACGAATCAAAAGAATGAGCACGCAGTTCTTCGCTGATTGCCACGCAATTGTCTTCAATCTCCTTCAGTGACTGGCACACCGTAATGAACCACATGAGCTCAGCCTAAAAATGTCGACCCCACCCCCACAGAGCGCACCAAAAATCTGTGGAAAACGCCGATGGCATTGCATCCCTGTGGATAGACCTTCCCTCTGACGCGAGTGCCCGCGTGGCGCGATGGCGCAGGTCTGAGATGATTAAGACATGACATCGCAGCAGGAATCCATGTTTTCACCCGAGACCGGATATGCAGACTTGGCGACAGCAGGCCAAGCTTTGTCGCCCCTCGATGGCCGCTATCGCCTGCACACTCAGGAACTGACCCAATACCTTTCCGAAGCCGCGCTCAACCGCACCCGCATCTACGTTGAGATCGAATGGATGATTGAGTTACTTCGCCGCGGAGTCATTGCCCACGCGCCCCTGCTCTCTGACGCTGAAGTTGACTATTTGCGCGCACTTCCGCGGGAATTCAACGCTGATTCCATTGCCGAACTCGCCCACATCGAAGCCGAAACCCGCCACGATGTCAAGGCAGTCGAGTACTACATCGACAATCGACTTGAAGAGGCGCGCTCCCTCTTTGGTCCCGACACGGTCCTTCCTCAGCTGCGTCCTCTGGTTCACATCTTCGCAACCTCCGAAGACATCAATAACCTTGCACACGCGCTGAACATTCAAGCCGCAATCCGCCAGGTCTGGTTGCCGCGCGCACGTGGACTTCAGGCGCGCTTGCTTGAGCTTGCCGAGGCCGGCGCTGAAATCCCTATGCTTGCGCGAACGCACGGTCAGCCGGCAACTCCGGTCACGATCGGCAAGGAATTGGCTGTCTTTGTCTACCGACTTTCCCGCCAAATTTCGCGCATCGAAGACACTGAGTACCTGGGGAAGATGAACGGTGCGACGGGCACCTGGGCAGCGCACCGCGTCGCCTTGCCCACTGTCCCCTGGCCACTCCTCACGAAGGACTTTGTTGAGCGCCTCGGGCTGTCGTGGAATCCGCTGACAACTCAGATTGAGTCCCATGACTGGCAAAGCGAGCTCTACAGCGATATTTCGCGCTTTGGCCGCATCGCTCACAACCTTGCAACGGATTGCTGGACCTACATCTCCATGGGCTACTTCCACCAAAAGTTGGGTGCTCAGGGGTCCACGGGTTCTTCGACGATGCCTCACAAAGTCAATCCGATTCGCTTCGAGAATGCTGAAGCTAACTTTGAGATCGCCTCGTCTCTTCTTGAAACGCTTGCGGCAACCCTGGTGACCTCGCGACTTCAGCGCGATCTCACGGATTCGTCAACCCAGCGCAATATTGGCGTTGCCCTTGGCCATTCTCTTGTCGCAATCGACAATTTGACCCGCGGCCTTAAGGGTATTGAGTTGAACGCCCAGGTGATGTCCGCCGAGCTCGATGAGCATTGGGAAGTGATTTCCGAGGCCATTCAGCAGGTGATGCGTCTTGCTTCCCTTGAGGGATGTCAGGGGATGGAGAACCCTTATGAGCGCATGAAGGAGCTCACTCGCGGACACGATATCGACGCCATTCGCCTGCGCGATTTCGTTGAATCGCTGGATCTTCCTCAGGACGCGAAAGACCGACTGATGGAACTGACTCCCGCGAGTTATACCGGGTACGCCCCGGACATGGTTGAGTGGATCAGCGCCGAGTAGAGTGGCTTCCCGCTCATTTAGGCGGGTGTCCATCCTCGATCGATAGCCGGGGCTCCGAGTCGTTCGAAGAGTTCTTCGGGGCGTACTTGGAGCGCAGAGTAGCCTAGGTCCTGCATATTGACTGTGTCTTCGCCGTTGACGCTCATGCGTCCTTGGATGCCAATTGGTGCAATTTCGGGGTTTTTCCACACGCTGCGCACCGCAGCTTCGAGGAGCTTTCGGGCAAATTCAACGCGATCATCATCTATAGGCTGCTTTGCTTCCATGTTGATCGAAAAGCTCACCATGGTCGGTTTGCCAAAACCTTCGTTGACCTGAACCTGGCAACTTGTGCAGACCCACGGCTGCGCACTTTGTTCAAGCGCATCTTCAATCAAGGCTTGGAAACGCTCAGATCGCCCGATTCGATCCGTCGGACGCAGGCGAGTGAGTGCTGCCCCCACCCCGAGGCTTGCCACGCCCAAAGCGGCAAGGCCAAGCCGGTTGGATACGCGAGGGAGTGAAATCTGCTCTGCGCGTTGCTGGACAATCCCAAGGATTCGCGCAATTGAACGATTCTGCGCCATCAGTTCCCCCCGTGAGAATTGTTGTCACCATCAGTTGCGGTGTCCTGCGATTGAGTGGCTTCAAGGACATTAACCCTTGCCCAGACACTTCCGTGCGGGTCATCGAGTTCTTGCCAAATGTCATAGATACGAACGCGTGTGGGTTCGCCATCATGGGGCAACATTTCTTGCAGTGCGCGGATTGCCTGTCCCACGCGGTCCCATCGCGTCACCTCTGATCTGCGTTCCAAGCGCCCAACCGTCTCGGTGTAGGTTGACGAGGAGTGCGCATAGTAGAGGGGTTGCATGCGCGGTTGATTGAGGTTCCGACCAACCATGACTCGGTGATCGCGGATACGTGCGCCAGCTCCATCAGTCGATGGGATGACATCTTGATCATGTGCAACATCCACCATGACGACATCGGAACGCAGACATGCCCGGTGTCCCGGCGATCCGAGCCCCAAAATCCCCTGGACATTGACCCCGGCATCCTCTGGGGGCAAACTTCCCAGATTGACTGCAATGAGGCCGCCTTGCGAGTGGGCAACAATGATAATGGGCTCGCTCGCGTAGTCCGATGGATCAACGCCGTCTTCACTCATTGCCTGGTGAAGAGCGCGAATAATGCCCATTCGCATGGATGAGCTCAGCCCCAAAGCTTCGCGGATGTTGGTTTCCATATCCGCGGGGTTAGGGGTCGATGGCGTATCAAAGTGGTTTGTCCCCGGGATCGACACCAACCAGCGCCGTTGCTCATCTTTGCCGACCCTGGTGATTTTGATTGATTGCCCGTACGTTCCCGCCCAGTACAGGTCATCAATGTCCGCAGCCATATCCTGAAGGGAGTGCGGAGCCCACAGGCGATGGGCCGAAGATTTGGGATGTCCGGGATATTCGGTGATGTCCGACCCCATCTCGGAGTCAAAGTACTTGTCCGCGTGTGCGGCTCCACCCGTCATTTGTCCCAGGGATGTTCCCGCAATGAGCATCCCTGCCATCAGCGCCTCATAGCCATTGCGTGGTGTGACTTGAGCGAGGCGCTGGAGCTTTCCGCTTCGATCCCATGCCACGATCGCATCGAATGCGGCTGCCGCGTGAACGATGGCACCAGCTGTTCCGGCGATCGATGCGAGTACGCGCACGAAAAGAACATCGAGTCCGGGTTCGCGGAAGAAGATCGATTGAGATTGCTCCGAGACTTCTTCGCCGAGTCGGTCAGATTGCATGCGCAGCCTGCTGCGGATATCCGTGGGGAGGAATCCCATTGCCGAGGCCGCACCAACCGCGAGCGCTGAAAGGAGTTTGGGGGCAAGTGGGATCAGTTTTGCGCGCAGGTAGAAGGAGGAGAGGGAGTGCGGGGCACGCCTGCGTGCGTAGTAGTTGCGATAGCGTCGCGTTTTCATGAGTCCCTCCTTCCCTTCACGATAGCCTAAACCCGCATGTGTGCAGGTGGGGATAGTTTGAGGTCATGCTACTGGATTCATACTCGTATTGACTGTTAGAACTTTCCAGAATATTTCGCGCTTTTCCGCGAAATTTGGCAGCCCGTAGAAAGAAGACCTCCATGAAGCGTTCGTCATATCGCGTATTCGCACTGTGCAGCGTTCCCGTACTCGCCGGTGCGATTCTTGTCGGCGGCGGCAGTTTCCACAGTTCACAGGCATCTACTGACATCCCGATTTCTGTCTCGGGGGAGGTCTACACTCCCGGAAGCGACATTGTGACTCTACCCGCCGATGTTGATCCCGCACAGCCTGCCGCCCTTGTCTGCCGTGGAGCTTCTCCTAAGGACAGCTACGCTATTGGCTTCCAGGGCGTTCTCGATATGACCAATGTGTGGACGAATTACGAGGGCATGGCTGCCTATGGCCGCCTCACGAATCCCGCTGCTTTCAATCGTTTGGTCATCACTGGTGAGTGGACGACCAGCATGACCGTTGATACGAATGACGTCGATATCGACACTCCCGCTTACACGGTCGAGACGGTACAGAAGCAATTCGAGAAGGCCAATGCCGCAACTGGGGAGGCTTTCTCAAAGGCCATGCGCGTCCAGAGTGTTTCGGTTGTCAACGGAACCTTTTCTGCGACCTACCGCCTCATGCACCAAGATGCCAGCGGAAATTGGGTCGATGGAACCACTGCCGGCGCCTTGGAAGATGCTTCCATGCGCCCCAACAAGGTCTACTTCCCAAGCCTCGAAGGAAGCCTGACAGTTTCTTAAGCGCGTATGAATGCCTCTGCAAGCTCATCGATTCAGGCAACCTCTCCCAGCGTCACCGGTAGCTTGGATATTCCCGCCCTTGCCGGCGTTCCTTTCCTCGCTGGCATGCGCCCCGTGAACTTCACCAACGGTGTGGGGGCTCCTGTCACCATCGAGCTCAAGCAGCAACCCTCACTCACGGTCACCTACTCCTCCGATGATGCGGCACATGCGCTTCCCGCGGAGATCACCGCAATGAAGTACACACAAGAAGGCGCGATTGGATCTGCTCCCGTCACTGACTTGCCTCGCCCGGCAAAGACTGTTGTCGACACCGCTGATATCCAGTGGGATTGGAAGGCAAACACGGGCATGACTCGCACCCAGTCCGCCTGCGGTGGCGTCACCTACAACACGAAGTGGACCCCGACCGTCAAGCAGACGGCTTCGCCCACTCCGGATGCAACTTCTTCTCCGTCGATCCCCGCCGCGGCTCCTTCTGAAAACCCGAAGAGCCCTCTGGCACGTACGGGCGCAGCTGACTTCATTCTGCCCCTCAGCGGCCTACTTACCGTTGCAGGTGCAGCGACCGTTGCTGCGACGCGTCGGCGTGCATAACTGATCGCGCGCACGAGGCACCAGCGGCCTCGGCGATCAACACCGTCACTGTCCCCCCACTCCGGCACCGTTTCGGAGTGGGGGGACAGACATTTTTCTCTCTTGACGCACATACCCCCCGGGGGTATATTTCGAAGCACAAGGAGGATCACCATGGCTCACGGATACACCGAAGAAACCGAGCACTACCTCAAGCGACTGCGCAGAATCGAAGGTCAGCTGAGGGGCCTGCAACGCATGGTTGCAGAGGACACCTACTGCATTGATGTCCTCACGCAAATCTCTGCAGTGCAGTCCGCTCTGGACTCCGTCGCACTCGGCCTCCTTGAAGACCACATGAACCACTGCGTTCTTCACGCCGCCCAACACAGCGAGGAAGAAGGACGCGAAAAGATCCAAGAAGCCACAAAGGCAATCGCGCGACTGGTGAAGTCCTGAGCGCACACCACACGTTTTTCCCCATTTCCACCACCAAAGAAAGGCGCCATCATGGCACAGGAAATTGATCGCACTGTTGAGCTCTCCATCAACGGAATGACCTGCGGACACTGCGTCGCATCGGTCACCGAAGAACTCAAGGAGGTTCCCGGCGTTCTTGACGTCGAGGTCATCCTCAACTCCGGCGCAACCTCAAAGGCCACCGTCGTCACCAACACCGAACTCGACGACAACGCCCTGCGCGACGCTGTCTCCGAGGCCGGCTTCGAACTGGTCGGAATCGCCCGCGACTTCTGATCCTTAACCAACCGGGGGCACCGCACACGAGTGCCCCCGGATATCCCAAGTACACATACAGAATCGCTCAGAATGACTTCCGAAACTCGCCACACATCACCCGAAACCGAGAGCGAACACCTAGGGGACGGACTGCTACGCCGCGCCGCGGACCTGCGCAACCGCTTCCTTGTGACTCTCCCCTTCACCGTCATCGTTCTGGGCCTGTCAATGGTTCCTGCCCTCCAGTTTTCGGGCTGGCAGTGGGTCGTTGCCTTCGCCTCACTGCCCGTCGTGATCTGGGGTGCGGCCCCCTTTCACCGCGCTGCCTTCCAGGCCGGCCGCCACGGCTCTTCCACCATGGATACCCTGGTCTCCCTCGGCGTGATCGCATCGAGCCTATGGTCGTGGTACGCGCTCATTTTTGGCGGTGCAGGAATGCTTGGCATGCGCATGCACATGTCACTGATCCCCGCGCGCAGCCACGCAACGCACGCGGAAATCTACTTTGAGGGCGCCTGCGCGATCGTCACTTTCCTCCTTGCCGGTCGCCTAATGGAGGCACGGACGCGCTACCACTCCGGGGATGCCCTGCGCTCCCTTCTCGAACTCGGAGCGAAGGACGCAATCCTCGTTGAAGGAAGCGGCAGCGAGCGCACCTACCGCACCATTGCGGCCTCGGAACTTGCCGTGGGCGACCGCTTCCAGGTGCGCCCGGGAGACAAGATCGCCACCGACGGCATCGTCGAAGAGGGCACCAGCGCGCTGGATACCTCGCTGATGACGGGCGAATCTCTTCCTCGCGAAGTATCCCCCGGTAGTGCGGTGACCGGTGGAACCCTCAACACCTCGGGTGCCTTGATCGTCCGCGCAACCGCCGTTGGCTCTGGGACCCAGCTGGCGCACATTGGCCAGATGATCACCGAGGCCCAGGCAACGAAGGCCCCCGTCCAACGTCTTGCGGATCGTATTTCTTCGGTTTTCGTTCCGACAATCATTGCGCTTTCCCTACTGACTTTGGCGGGCTGGCTCCTTGCCGGGGCTGGCGTTCAAAGCGCAATCACCGCAGCGGTTGCCGTGCTGGTTGTTGCCTGCCCCTGCGCTCTTGGTCTGGCCACTCCGACCGCACTCCTTGTGGGTTCGGGTAAGGCCGCGCAGATGGGCATCCTCATTTCTTCCGCCGAGGTCCTTGAGCGTACGCGCAGTATCGACACGATCCTCCTTGATAAGACCGGCACTTTGACCAAGGGCGCGATGTCATTGGAGTCCGTGATCCTTCCCGATGGAAGCGCGAATTCTTCTGATTCCCATGCCAGCGAGGACGCACTGAGCGTCACCGCCTCGCTGGAGTCGGCCTCGGAGCACCCCATCGCCCGTGCGCTGACCGCCGCCGCCCGCGAGCGCGAGCTTCCCTCGCACCCGGTTCGCGAGCTGCGCAACCACCCCGGACTTGGGGTTTCCGCGCTTGGCGAGGACGGCGCGCTGCTTCTGGCCGGCCGCGTGAGCTGGTTGCGTGAGCTGGGTATTCCCCTTCCTCAGTCCGCGCTTTCCGCCATTTCCGAGGCCGAGGCCACGGGAGCGACCGTCGTGGCCAGTGCGCGCGTTGAGGGCTGGCAGGAAACTTCCTCCGCTGGTGACGCTGCCTCGACGCAGGCTTCACAGCCCGCAGATGAGGACGAGGACGGCGGAATCATCGTCGACATGGCAGTGGGCGGCATGACCTGTGCCTCCTGTGTCCGCAGAGTTGAGCGCAAGCTAGGCAAGCTCGATGGCGTTCATGCGCAGGTTAACCTGGCAACTGAGAGTGCTCGAATTACCCTCAAGCACGATTACAGTGACGCTGAGCTTGAAGAGGTCGTCAAGGCAGCGGGCTACGAGCCTCAGGTGCGTTCGCGTCGGCTTGCTTCCGCTCAGGCACCCGCCGCAACTCTCAGTCCACAGACACGTGAACTTCCCGAGCACCTCGATGGAGTGCTACTTGGTGCTTTCGTTGTTCGCGATACCGTCAAAGAGTCGTCGAAGGATGCAATTGCCCAGCTCAAGGCCCTGGGGATCACTCCGACCCTGCTGACCGGTGATCACAAATCTGCAGCGCGTTTTGTTGCTTCGCAGGTGGGGATTGACTCGGTTATTGCAGGAGTTCTTCCCCAAGACAAGCGCGATGCCGTGATGCGCCTTCAAGAAGAAGGCCACCAGGTAGCCATGGTGGGCGATGGCGTGAATGACGCGGCCGCTCTGGCACAGGCCTCGACTCAGGGTTTGGGTATTGCCATGGGTTCGGGTGCGGATAGCGCGATCGCTGTCGCGGATATGACGCTAGTGAGCTCGGATCCGACGATGGCTGCCGCAGCAATTCGTATTTCGCGCGCGACCCTCAAGGTCATTAAAGAGAACCTCTTCTGGGCGTTCTTCTACAACGTCATCATGATTCCGCTCGCGATTTTCGGGCTTCTCAACCCGATGCTCGCTTCGGCGGCGATGGCCATGTCCTCGGTGTGCGTTGTCCTCAACTCCATGAGGCTACGTCGCGCACACTGAAAAGTATCACTCTCATGCAGGTGCCCCCGCGAAAATCGCGGGGGCACCGTGTGTCTTGACTGATATGACGCTCAATCAACTCGCCTGAACGTTCCTAGTTAACACGCTGAGCGACCTGGAAGCCTCCCGAGTTGTAAATCAACTTATAGGTCGAACCAGGGTGTGCTCCCTGCGCATAGGAAACAGCTTCAACGTTCTTCTGATCACCCCAGGCAGCACCGCGCTGATCAACAACCACGTAATCCACGGCAACACCCTTCGCAGATCCCACCCAGTAGACCTCATGATCGGGGATCAGGTAGGCAAGCAGAGTCAGGTCCGTTTCAACATTGGCGTTTTCCGGGATCAATGAATTGATCTCCTGAACCTGAGTCATCCTGGAGCTCACTGCTCCAAACCCCGGGTTCGTCATCTTCCACATGGGAAGCTGCGGGGCCGTGATGAGTGCGGCCGCACAGGGGATCGCCAAGGCAACTGTGGCGACGAAGGGACGCTGTCGACTGATCACCCAGCCCAGGCCTCGTGAAATATCAGATTGCTCGCGCTCACTCCACCTGCAATGAGCGTCCAAGAGAGCGCCCAGAAGGATCGGCACCAAAATTGCGTTGTAGTGCCAGTGCTTCCAATCCCAGTAGTAGTCGACGGAACCCAAAAAACGCCATGCGATCGTCGGCAGAATCACCCAGAACCAGGGCGAGGCGAGGCCAATAATCCCCGCACCCAAGACGGCCATGGCGATAACACCGAACTTTTGTGAGGGCCACAAGGCCCTTTCGATCAGGGTCACGTTTCCACGGCCCTGCGAGCCATCGAGGCTGTACGCCCAGGTTCCTGAAGCATTGAAAGTGGGCAGCAGGAGCTTAATCGTCACGACGAAAGCGATGACTCCGAAAGCCGCAAAAAACAGGGGGTACGCGAAGCTCTTGATCGAATCCCTGCCTCGCCACGACAGAATCAAGCCGATAATCATGATGGTGAGGCCAAGGTCTTCCTTAACCAGAACAAGCGGCGCAGACCATGCCATCGTTGCCACCCAACGGCCTTCAACGAAAGCGGCTGAGGCCCACGCAAGCATGGGGAGCGCGAAGGCAATTTCGTGGAATTGGGAGGCGACAGCGCCTTGGAAACCCCATGCAGTCACGTAGCCGATACCGATAATCGAGGCGAGGAGCCATCCCGCCTGCTTCTTCGCGAGGCGAACCAGCGGCCATGCTGAAACCGCAATCAAAAGATCTTGAACAACCAGCAGGGTCAATCCTGAGGGGAAGAAGCGATAGATCGGCCCCAAAAGCACCAAAATCGGGTGGAAATGATCGCCCAGCAAGTTGTATCCGGGCCCTTTGACGGGAACGATCGGCGCCTGGAAGTGACTATAGGATTTCGCGGCTTCGGTGAAAATTGCCAGATCCCACGAGGGAACATCGAGCGAGCGCCACTGTCCCACAGAGAAAGTGATGTATAAGCAGGCACCGAGCAGGACCGAAAGGGCCGCGGGAAGATAAGCCGAAAGCAGCTCTAAGGGGCGCCAACGGGTACCTTTTTCAGACATTAACTGACTTCTCCTGGATGTGATTGGGAAACCGGAGTGTGTTCGGGATCTGGGAAGGGAATGCCCACGCGCTGCGCCGAAACTGGAGTGCGATAGCGTCGACGGAGGCGAACTTTACGCAGCGCAAGCATCGTCGAAGTCCACGCGACATCGGCCAGGCTCGCCGGCCGGTTCAAAGCGACCAGGCTGTGGTCATCACCCGTGTGCTCAAAAGCGCAGGGCAATTCGATAGCGGTCATCCCCAAGGCGAGCAACCGGACCTTCATGTCCAGTTCTAGGCCGTAACCATTGGCAAAAGGCATGATCGCGTTGAGCGCCTCGCGGGTGATACACAGCTGTTCGGACAGGGGCGCTTGAGAATCCCAACCCGTTTGGCGACGAATCGTATTGTGTGCGAGGCGTTGCGCGGCGGTCTCTTTGCGCGCACTGCTCGGATCCTCGCTGCCACGGCCCGCGGGAACGGCGCAGGCAAGGTCCGCACGGCCGCTGCTGATCGCCTCGACAAGGAAAGCTGCATCCACGGCGCTCTCCCCTAGGTCTCCCGAGAGGAAGAGAATGTGTCGACCGGGTGCGTCAACGCGGTCACGCATTGCGGCAACCTTAACGCCCGTTTCGCGTGCCGAGGCCCGGCCTCGGGGAACGGAATGGCGGACGACAACCGCACCTGCTGCGCGCGCGTACTTTCCCGTCTCATCATCGGAGCCGTCATCGATGACGATGAGCAGGTCAACACCCGGGATCGCCCGGCATGCGCGCACAGTCGAGGCGATCTGGCGGCCGACATTGTGGGCGCAGATGATCGCCGCGACCTTCTGGGAAGGTGAGGGTTCGACGGATTGAGCGGGAGTCACCCTGCAAGTTTATCCCGACCTTCCCCCGGGATCGGTTAGCGGATCGTCACCTGGCGCGAAACGAGGCCCTGGCGCGCGCGACGTTCGTCTGCACTCAGCGGGGTGGTGTCCTTCAGCGCCTTCTCAACGTTTTCTGCAAGAGCCTTCGCTTCCTGAGCAACGTCTTCGGCCGAAGCGCCCTCAGCGAGCTCGAAAACCGGGATTGCCAGGCCGCATGCGCGGAAAGCTCCGACGAAGCGCGAACCTTCACCCAAGCGCGCGTTTCCTGCCGCCTGCAAACGTGCCAGTGCGTCAAAAAGCTTGTGCTCAGGAGCAGCAGACACGTAGCGGACGAAGTTGCGGTTCATTTCGCACCAGTACATGCCCTCGGTTCCGGGCACCGCAATGGTGGGAACAACGTCGGCGCGGTTCTGTTCGAGCGCGTCGCGCATTTCGGGGGTGAGTTCCTGATTCGGATCGAACCAGTAGCCGAAGTCGGCGGTGATCTCCATGTCGCTAAACGCCTTCGGATCAACAATGTCCTGAAGGCGAGGGGCGGGCTCACGCACATCAATGTCGATGACGCCGTCAACACCGTCGGACTGTGCCTGAAGGGCAGCAAGAAGAGCTGCGGCAACGTCGTGGGAGAGGTCGCCCGAGTTCGAGCGCGTCTGCAGTCCAACGAGGATGCGTCCATCGGGGCGGATCATCGCAGGGTGGCCGTCGGGCAGAAGGGTGACGATGTCGAAATCTGCGCCGCCGTGCTCTTCGGTGGTGCGCCCACTCAGCACTGCGCAGGGGATAATTTCGCGCATTGCGACCAGTTCGACCTCGTTGGGGAGCCCTTCGAAGGGGCGTTCCACGAAGGGGATCGGTGGACGGTATGCCGGTTGATCCGCGCTGACTGCTACTTTTTTACGACGTGAGGCTTTTCCCATGGGGCTATCGTAGCGGTTTTCCCAGCATTCACGAGGCCGTGGCTCGCAGAGGCGGGAAGCTATCTCTTTGTCGCCAGTCCCCCACCCGGAATGCCTGCGTGATGCGAATTCGGAGCGGTCGCCTCGATGATGAGGGACTGAAGAGTGCCGATCAGGGAAAGTTCTTCGTTCGTTAGAGCTTTGCTTGCGCCTCGTTCAATGAAAGTGAGTACGACGGAGGCGTAGATATCGGAAGCCAGGGGAAGGAGGGATTCCTTGATACGGCCGCGTGCCCACTGGTCAAAAACCGTACGACACATGTTCGCGATCTGTGCGCTCAGGTCTCCTTCAGCCCCACGACGCAACGAAAGGAGCGTCTTGAGCTCGTGACCGTTTTGTGCGTAGAAATTTGCGAGGTCGTGGCGGAGTTTTTCGGGATCGTTCCTGCGAGGATCCTGCAGCCACAGACCCCTAATCGCGGGGGTCATTCGGTTGATGAAGAGTGAGATCACTTCGGTAAGGACCGCATCTTTGTCGACATAGTGGTCATAAAACGTTGTTCGTGAAACTAATGACGCTGTGCATATATCAGTTACAGTGACCTTGTCGTAGGGTTTGTTTTCACAAACAGTAAGGAAGCCTGCGCGGATTGCTCGACGGGTTTTTCGGATACGAAGATCGGTCTTTTCTTCGCTCGCGTCGACTTCGTTCAAGGACATAGGGATCCGATCATTTTCCTTGTGGTTTCATAGTTATCCTACCGTTTCAGCACAAAGTGTTCAGTATCAAACATATTGTTAGTTTTTATGCGTTTTTTACTGTGATTACACGATATAGGCTGCTTTCATGTTCGTTAAGTACACCGGTAATCGCCAATTCGATCTGCAACTCAACCGCACTTTCAATCCGCTCCTTAACCGAGAAGGAATGGATGTCGTCGCCTCAGATTTCTTGCCTCGTATCAAGTCCACTCACGACGTCACAAGGCTGGCGCTCCAATCGGCCCAGCATTTCGACAAAGTGAGCGACGCAGATGCGGCGTGGCGCTGCTATGAACTTGCCGCCTTCTACCTGCCAAGAAATGATCCGCAGAAACAAGAGCTCATTAACACTATGTCACGTCGTTTCGATTGCGCGTATGCAGACCAAGGCTTCACTCGCCACAAGATCCCCTATGGAGGCGGCGAACTGACAGCAATGCGCTGGCAAGCTAATTCGATGGATCGGAAGACCGTCGGTGCGAATAGCCCTCGCACCCTCATCATGATGAACGGTTTCGACGGTTATGCCGAAGAAATCATGAGCTTTGCGATGCACTTTCCCACTCGCCCCTTCGACATCATCGTTTTCGACGGACCAGGGCAGGGACATACGGCGTTGGCAGGAATGCCTTTGGAACCACAGTGGGAGCGCCCAACTGCCGCGGTCTTAGACTTCTTCGGGATTGAAAGTGCCGCTGCACTGGGAGTCTCTTTTGGCGGTTACCTGGTCATGCGCGCTGCGGCATACACCCCACGTATTAGCCACGTGATCGCATTTGACATGATGTACCGCCTTCTTGATGGACTGACGATGCCGCTACCTCGTGCGCTGCGTCCAGCAATTGACGGAATCATTGAAGAAAGAAAGCCTGAATGGCTCATCAACACGAGTATGAAGCTCTTGCCCCACATGAACGTCGATCTTGCATGGAAGCTTCAGCAGGCGCGTGATCTCACCGGTTTACGTGTGCCAACCGATGTCTTAAGGGCAATGGGAGCTTTCACTATGGTCCCATTGGAAGGAAGGATCAACCAGCACTGCCTAGTTATGGCCGGAGATGCTGATCAGTACGTGCCTTTTGAACGCTTAGAGGATGTACGTCGAGCACTCCGAAATGCCGCAAGCCTTGAGATCCGGGAGTTCCATGCCGTGGATGACCCGGATATGGCTGAGCATTGCCAACTTGGTGATCTTGACCGAGCTTTCGAGATTATGGGTGATTGGCTCAGCTCGACCCCTGACTGTGCGATTATTAATAATCTGCCTGTCTAAATGCCCCTTTTTCGATAAAATTTATCAAATTAAGGTTGATAAGATAGGCTATTGCCATGCATCTCCTACGATTCACATTCGAGAACCATCGGTCATTCCGCGACGAAGCGACTCTTGACCTGACGCGTTCCTCTCTAAATACACTCAGACTCCCAGAGGGGACATCATGGGCTGATCACATCCACCACGCAGACGGTATCTACGGTGCTAATGCATCTGGAAAGACGAATGTCCTCGACGCGCTCCATTACATGCTCGGAGCAATTGGATCTTCTGCAACATCGTGGCTGGACCGCCCGCGTTTCCTTCGGACTCCCTTTGCCCTCACCGTGGAGGCAATTGCCGCTCCAGCCACCTTCGAACTCGAGTTCATCCACGCAGGCAAACGCTACGACTATCGATTTATGACGAACACTGACGGCATTGTCGAGGAGTCACTCCGCGTTGTTAATACTCGATGGAAAGCAATTTTCACACGCACTTCAGACGGACGAGTCAAGGGCCTGAGCGGAATCCCTCGTGTTGCCCCGCGCGAGCTTGTACTGTCACGCTCCGCTCAACTTGGCAATACTGTTCTCCATCCTATCTGGGAAGGGCTGACGAGTGGGTTTGATTTCTATCGTGTAGGAGAACGGGAAGTAGTCGAGCGTCTTGATCACATCGCGCAGCAACTCCGAGACCAGGACATCAGTCTTAACGAACTAGTTACTCTAGCCCGAATCGCAGATACTGGAATTACGCACATTGAAGTAGAAGAACACAAAATTCCTGCAAAGCTTGCTCAGCTAATAGCACGAATGCTTACTCCTGAGGCTGACACTAATCAGGAGGCTGCTGAAGAACAATCTTCAGATGATGTGAAAGATCTGAGTGACTTCATCGCGCGCAACTTCCTCTTCCGCCATGGAGCCGAAGAAGGGAAACTCAGAAGCTCTGACGAATCTACAGGCACCATGGCTTGGATAGCTCTAGGCACTGCCGTCATCAAAGCGCTGAGAGAAGGACAGGTACTCGTCGTCGACGAACTCGGTTCAAGCCTGCATCCACAGCTCTCACGCCTCATGATTGATTGGTTCGAGGATCCAATAACAAATGCGACCGGAGCACAGCTCATTTTTACAAGCCATGATATGACGCTGCTCGATAGCGGGCGTGGCAATAGAGAGAAGCGTGAGCAGGTGTGGTTCGTCGAAAAGAACAGCGACGGCGCAAGTGAACTCTTCAACCTTGCGGATTTCCCTCTGCAGAGAGGTAGCAACATTGTTAAACAGTATCTTGAAGGTCGCTTCGGAGGAGTTCCTTACACGGTTCCATCACTGATCCACAACCTACTGAACTCTCACACCGAGGAAACGGAGTAAGGATCAATGGTACGACGCAACCGCAGATCTCATCCCTCGAAGCAGATCAAGACTCATTATGCGGTTTTCACAGAAGGACAGGTTACTGAGCCACTATACCTCGAGCTGCTCCGCCAGTATCTTCGTCCTAAATATGCGACTTTCAGCATTCACGCCATCGGCGGTGAGCCATCGAAAGTGTTAAAGGAATACCGGAAAGCACGGCAACGCGAAGACTTCGACCGAGCAATCCTGATCATAGACGTTGACCAGCACGATAAGCTTGACGAGACATTACGAGAATGCAAGTCCTGCACTGACGTTGACGCAGTTGTCTCCAGTCCATGCTTCGAATTGTGGCTACTCTGGCATGCAATAGACAGGCGAGGACACGTCGAAACCCACGAGTGCGTCAAACTCACACGCAGTCACAATCTGACAAGGGACAAGGCACTTGCCATGAAGTTCCCTATCGAGAGCATCGATGAGGCAATGACTCGGGCGCGCGACGCGTGGCCAAACCCCACACCAAATGAGAAAGGGCCAAACCCCTCATCCGCCATGCCATGGTTCATCGATCTGCTGATGACGCCACCTAAAGAGAGCTAGCGTAGCCCCTTACAGTTCGCTGATATTCCCACACCAGCGCAAAATCGCCTGCATGACGGCGGCCGCACCATCGTTTTCGACTGCTGCCGCAACGAAATCGCTGTGGACGCGAATCTCCTCGGTGGCACCACCCATGGCAACCCCGAAGGCCGCCCACTCGATCATGGCAATGTCGTTCGTTCCATCGCCAATAGCGACAGTTCCCTCAACGGGAAGCGAGAGATCCCGTCGGAGTTCATCAAGCCCACTGGCTTTCGTCACCCCGAGTGAACTGATATCAGCCCACGAGGTCCAACCAACGAAAACCTCGTGAGTCTTCGCAAAGGGCAGGGCACACAAGATACTTTCGAAAGCATCGCGGTCCAAAGCGGGCTCGCGAATGACGAGCTTGGGCGTGCGCATCGCTTTGAGTTCATCAACGCTTACTAGCTTGGTGTCTTCAACGATCTCCCCTTCGGGAAAACCCGTTGAAACCAAGCGAAGATTACGGTCTTCGACGGCGAAACGCGCATGTGGAAGAGTCTTCAACGCCTCGTCGATCACCTCGGCGGGGGAAAACTCGTGACGATGCACAATCTCGTAGCCGGCCTCGTGAACGCGAGCAAGGATCGCACCGTTAGAAGCAACGATCCACCCGCGGCGAAAACCCAGCAGCGGGAGAACTGGCAGGACCGCACCCATCGAGCGACCGGTCGCAATAACGACCTGCGCACCGGCGCGACTGAGCGCTGCAATCGATTCAACGACCTGTGCGCTGGCACCGCTAGGACTCAAGATCGTCCCATCGATGTCTAGGGCGACCATCACCTGCGTGATATCGCGCGGGAAAGTGGAAGGAAGCGCGCCATGCGCCTCCTCCACAAGTTCCCCGAAAGGACGGGGAGCCTCACCGCTCAGCGGCGCCGTCAAATAGCTGGTCACGCAGCCTCGTTACTTTGCGGCAACAGGCTCAAGAACCTCGAGGCCACCCAGGTAGGGACGCATTGCCTCGGGAACGCGGACCGAACCATCGGCCTGCTGGTGGTTCTCAAGAATCGCAACCAGCCAGCGGGTGGTGGCCAGGGTGCCATTGAGCGTGGCCACCGCGGTCATGCCATCTTCGCGACGCTCACGAATACCCAAGCGACGTGCCTGGAAAGTCGTGCAATTCGAGGTCGAGGTGACCTCCATGTAGCGTTCCTGAGTCGGCAGCCAGGCCTCGCAGTCGAACTTGCGGGCAGCAGAAGTGCCCAAGTCACCGGCGGCCGTATCGATCACGCGGTAGGGCAGCTCAACCTTAGCGAGCATCTCTTCTTCCCATGCGAGGAAGCGTGCGTGCTCTTCTTCTGCATCCTCAGGACGGCAGAAGCTGAACATTTCAGCCTTGTTGAACTGGTGGACGCGGATAATACCGCGCGTATCCTTACCAGCCGAACCGGCCTCGCGACGATAGCAGGTCGACCAACCCATGTAGCGCTTGGGGCCGGCGCTGAGGTCGAGGATCTCATCGGCGTGGTAGCCGGCGAGTGCAACCTCAGAGGTACCCGTCAGGTACAGGTCATCTGCTGGCAGGTAGTAGATCTCTTCGGAGTGCTCGTTGAGGAAGCCGGTACCGCCCATGACCTGCGGGGTCACTAGGGTTGGAGTCATCATCGGCACGAAACCGTTGGCAACGGCCTGGTCCATGGCCATAGTCATGAGAGCGAGTTCGAGGCGTGCGCCCACACCCTTGAGGTAGTAGAAGCGAGCACCCGACACCTTCGCGCCGCGCTTGGTGTCGATCGCATCCAGACCCTCACCCAGTGCCAGGTGATCCTGGGGTTCAAAGCCTTCGCTTGCGAAATCACGAGGTGCGGGACCTTCGTGACGCAGGACGACGAAGTCTTCCTCACCACCGACGGGAACTCCGTCGAGGACGAGGTTCGGGAGCAGGCGAGCCAGGCGATCGGCCTCGGCGTCGGCAGCGTTGGCGGTGGCCTCGGCAGTCTTCACCTCATCGGCAAGTTCCTTTGCGCGTGCAAGGATCGCAGGGCGTTCCTCCGCTGAGGCGCGACCCACGGACTTGGAGACCTCTTTCTGGGTCGCACGCAGGGCCTCGAAAGATTGCAAGGCCTCGCGACGGGCGACGTCGGCTTCGAGGATCTGGTCAACAAGGGCGGGGTCAGCTCCGCGAGCGCGCTGTGAGGCGCGGGCGGGCTCAGGGTTTTCACGCAATGCACGCACATCAATCATGGGGCCATCTTAGTTCACGCACCCGCGTCAGTGCCGACGAATATCACCGCGTGCACCGATGTGCCCTTTACACTTGCAGTATGCGTAAGTTTCATCCACCGTCGCCCTACTTGATTGCGCTTGCGGGAATTGCTGGCGCTGGCGTGACGGCTGGTGCTAAATACTTCATTCAATCTCGTGCTCGCCGCGCGCATCGTTCCGCGATTTCGCTTCCCCCGGGCATTGCTGAGAACATCCGCCCATGGGTGGTTTTTAATCCTTCCAAACACGAGGATCCCCAAGCTTTCCGCAATTCGGTGACCATGGATGCGCGTGCTCTTGGCGTGCGAGACATTCACTTCCTCGAGACCACTATTGAAGATCCCGGTGTCTCTCAGGCACGAAAGGCCGTGCGCGCAGGTGCGACGCATGTGATCGCAGCCGGCGGCGATGGAACTGTCCGCGCGGTGGCCGCCGGTCTGGCTCATACCGGGGTTCGCATGGGTATCCTGCCCGAGGGCACGGGTAATGTTTTGGCCCGCAATCTTGGGCTTCCCTTGGATTCACCCCTTGATGCTCTAGCGGTTGCTTTGGGTGAGTCGACCCGCAGCGTTGATCTTGCGTGGCTCCGCATGATTGACCCCGAGGAGCGCTTTTCCCTTCCCTGCGAGGGAAAGCTCCTGTCCGCATTAACTTCGGATTCTCGTCGTTCCACTGACGAGGCTGCGCTTGCCTTGGACGATGAGTTCCCCTTTGTGACCTTGGCTGGGATGGGCTTTGACGGCGAAACAATGTCGAAGACGGACCCCGAGCTTAAGAAAACTATTGGCTGGGCGGCATATGTCATTTCAGCAGTGAACTCGCTTAATGTGCCCCGCATGGGTGCGCGCCTGAAGGGGAAGGGAGCTGACGGCAGTGATGTGTCAACACGATTCACTGCGCGCTGCGTTCTCTTTGCAAACTGTGGCGATTTGCCCGTCGTAACCCTGGCTCCCGAAGCTTCGTTGCATGACGGTTTAGTCGATGTCATCGCTGTGGATACGCAGGTTGGTATTGTCGGCTGGGCGCACCTGTCCTTGAAGGTCTTTGGGCAAAGCTTGGGCTTGCCGGCCGTCAATATGCCCGCATCTCCCGCGGAATTGTCATTTAGGCAGCTCACGGAAGGCGAGCTTTCCTTGGATCAAGCTGCCATTGTTGAAGTCGATGGCGATGCTATCGGTCGTTCGCGCAAAGTTGGTGTGCGTATCGACCAAGGCGCGCTGCTGATCGCGGGCTGAACACTGCCGGGTAAGCACCGCGGGTAAGCACCGACTGAAGGCCACCTCCCCCTCCTCCCCTCCTCTCCCACACGCATTCCTGGTTTAGCTCACCCATTCCGGGTCTATTGCCGTTTTAAGACGGTAGGTGAGCGAGCTAAACGAGGAATGGGTGAGCGAAAACCGTCTGTCATGCGCGGATTTCGAATGCCAAGCTAGACACCGTAGACAACAAAAAGGCCCAGCCGAATCTGGACCTTTAGTGGTGGAGCTAACGGGACTCGAACCCGTAACCCCCTGCTTGCAAAGCAGGTGCGCTA